>ERZ772884.2405-NODE-2405-length-10862-cov-3.495235_pt1 | contig 10862 bp, 9 predicted proteins | sample MGYA00580574_ERZ772884 | MGnify/ENA primary metagenome ERZ772884 (study PRJEB29015, sample SAMEA2737690) | human gut metagenome | biome: human gut; feature: human-associated habitat; material: faeces | place: China | collected 2012 ... | reverse complement strand
GGTAGATTATGGAAAGTATAGATTTCATCACATATTGATATCCAGAATCATTAGCATTGAATTGCTCTATTTATAAAAATTAAATTATGTTGATGCATTAATATAAATAATTAAATTAGTAATAAATTGATGTAAAAAAGTAAGGTTATGAAATTTAAATATAAAATTCTACAATTTACGACAAAATAATAAAAAAATATTAAAAACACATTATTATAAATAACAGAGACAAGCTTGTTAGCAAACAAGTCTTGTAAGAGAAAAATAATTATACATATACAATAATGGAGGGAATTTTTTATTATGAAAAAGAAATTATTATCATTAGTTTTAGCAGGAGCAATGGTTGCTTCAACTTCAGTAAGTGCATTTGCAGCTGATACAACGATCAGTAGTTATAACGAAGGATCAAATACAGCAAATGTTACTATAAATGGTTCAGTAGAAGGGAATAATGGAGAAATACCATCAGGAACTATAAGTGTTTCAGTACCAACAGCATTAAACTTTAAGGTAGATAAAAATGGAACAGTAAATGGTGGGGATATAAAAATTACAAATAATGGTGTGGATACAGTGGATGTAATTGCGATTAAATTCTATGATACAACACCTACTTCTGGAATAACAGTTAAAACTCCAAGTGAATTCAGAAGTGAAGCTTCTCTAGATAGATCTAATGTAGTTTTAAATATTGGAGGAACTAATGGTGAAATAGCTTTCTTTAAGTCAGAAAGTTCAGGAGGTAGTGAAAATGGAATTTATAATGAAGCAGGTTCAAATGTAGATGAGGGAATTAAGGTAGCAACTATTAATGGGAGCGGAAGTAGTGATACATTAACTTTAAGCGGATATGCAGGAACTACTCAGTTAAATAGTGAAGCAGGTAAAAATGGAGTAACTGATGAATTTAGATTAACATTAAAAATTAGTAAGGCAAGCAACTAAGATAGTAAATTTAAAATAAAATAAAAGCATTAAAATTCCATAATAATTATTTGTTATGGAATTTTAATTAGTAAGGATAAAAGGAATTCTAAAAGAAAGGGGAATATCATTATGGATAAAAAAGTTGAAAAGAAAATTAATGTTAAAATTATAATAATTATATTATTAATTATAACTACTGTATCTGCAGGAGTTTATTTTGTATATAGTAAAAACAAAAGTAAAAGTGCAAATTCTGAAAATGGTTCAGCAGTTTCAGGATATGTTCTTGCAGATGGTGCAGAACCAGGTTTATCTGAAGAAGAAATAAAAGCTTTATTACAAAAGCAAGTTGATGATTCTACTATTTCTTTTAGTATTTCTTCAGATCCTGTATTTAAAGGTAAAAAAGCATTTATTGTTATGGCAAATCCAAGATATAATGCTTATGATATAGATTATGTTGTAACTGTAGATGGAAAAGAAATAATAAGAACAGCTAAAATAGCACCTAATCAATATATTGAAGAAGTTGAGTTAAAAGAAGCTTTACCTAAAGGTACTCATGTTGGAGAAGCTCTTGTAACTGGTTATAATAGAGAAACTGGTGAAGAAGTAGGTAAAACTATAGTTGAAATTACTATAACAGCTCAATAATTTAATTTTATATTAAAAATATAAAGGTAAAGGGGGGTGCAGATGAATAAAAAGAAAATTTTAATTATATTAAGAACAGCATTTGCTAGTAGAACAGCGCATCATGTATTGTCACTTTTACTTACAGGCATTATGCTTGGTGGAATTGGATTAACTTTAAGATCAGATATTGAAGATATTAAACTTTATGTTCAATCAGTTTTAGATAGAGATCCAAATTATAAAAACTTACAAGATTCAGTAAGTGAAAATATGATTAGAGGAAAAATTGATATTGAAAGTCAACTTGTAGAAGATGAAGCAGAAGAAACTAAAACTTTAGTTTCTAATGATACTAAAAATGGGTATGATAGTTATACTCCAAGTAGTTCTTCTTCAAATAGTAGCAATACTTCAAATAATACTTCTTCTAGTAATACTTCAAGCAGTAGTTCTTCTAACAATAATTCTTCAAATAACAATAATAATGATAACTCTAATTCAAATAATAGCAATAGCAACAATAGTAATAAACAAGAAGAAACTGTTGATAAATCAGCTTTTAATGGTAAAGATGCAATTATTTCAGAAGGACAACCTTTTAATCCAATGAATGCATTACAACTTTATGCTTGTGATATAACTGGGGAAAATATAACAAATTCAATAGTTATTACAGAAAATAATGTTGATATATACAAACCTGGAGTTTATAACGTAAAAGCATCTATAGCATTAAAAAATGGTAAAACTTTAGACAAGAAATTTGCAGTAAGAGTTGAACCAACTGTGTTAGATTTAGCAGTTAATGATGTTAAAGCATCTAAAACAGAGCTTAAAAAAGAAGAAAATTATACTATGAATTTTGTAGTTAACTCTTCTAAAAGTTATATAGATGTAGAAAAAGTTGTTATAAACAAAAAAGAATATGAAGTATCAAAGATACTTGAGGATGAAATTGAAAGATATAGTGTTAATTTAATGGCACCAAATAAAGCTGGATATGAATCTTTAAAATTACAAAAAGTAATAATGTCTGATAAAACTGTAGTTGATATTGATAAAACTGTTAATATTAATGTTTTAAAAGAAGATGCTACTTTAAATGATGTTGTTGTAGAAGATGAAAGTAATGGAAATAATGCACTTAAAATATCATTTAAGTTAAAAGATATTGATAATACAATAAGTGAACCTAAAATTTGTATATATGATGAAGGTGGAAATTTAGTTTTAGAAAATCCATTTTCAAAAAGTAAATATTCATCATATACAAAGGTTTCTACTAAAATAAATTTAGATAAAGCAGGAATTTATACTGTTAAAGTTTTAGCTAATAAAAATGATGAAGCTAAGGAACAAACTAATGAAGAAAAAAGTATTGAATTATTTTCTAAAGAAATTGCTGTAAATATGAAAGCAGTATCTGATGATGAAGATATGAGTTTATTACCTATGAATGAAAATTATTATGAAGGTATTGAAGCGTATTCAGAGGCAAATTTAAATTCAGTATCAAATGATAAAGAGCTTGATGGATATTCAGAAACTGATGAAGTTAATTTTGAAAATATTTTAAGAACTTCAAATAAAAAAGATGATAAAACTTATAATGTTACCATAACAGGTAGCATTGACAATAATAAAGGCGAATCTCCATCAGGAACATTACAATTAACAGTACCAACAAGTATGGCATTTATAATTGATAATAAGGGAAACTTTAAATCATCATCTATTACAATTAAGAACAATGGAATAGATAAAGTTGATGTTTATGCATATAAGTTTATAGATAATGATGGAGAAAGAAATATAAATATAAGAGCTATGACTGAGTTTAGTGATAACTTAAATGAAGCTTCAAGAAATAATTTAGCTTTACATATTTATGGAAATTCAGATTTTGCATATCTTAAAACAGAAAGCATAGGTTCAGGGAAGAGTGGTGTTTATAAAGATAAAGCTTTACAAATATCAGGAGATACTGATGATGGGGTAAAAATATCAACAGTTGGTGCAGGATTAAGTGATGAATTAAAATTAGTTGGAATATCTGGTAAAAGAGATATTGAAACTGATACAGCTATAAAAAATGATTTTGTTTTAATATTAAAAGTAAAAAAATCCACAAATTAATAATTTTAAAATCAACTTAATAAATGTATAGCTGTATATATTTTTAAGTTGATTTTTTTATTAGAAGAAAAAATTAACAAAAGATAAATAAAATAGAAAAAGATTTGTGGGGATGTGAGATATGAAAAAGGAAATGATTATAAATAAAATAAAAGAATTATTTTATAATAAGAAAAGGTTAAAATTAATATCAATTATAGCTATTGCTGGAGTTGTATCAGTAGTTTTAATAGTTAAAGGTTCTTATATAAAATCAGTTATTGATGGAGATCCTGGTTACGAAAAGTTAAAAGAAAAAACAGCATTATTTGCTTATAGAAAAACTATTAGTTTAAAAGAAATTGAAGAAAGCACAACAATAGCTGATGAAGATAAACCAAAAGGACCTATAACAGCAGCTAGTGTTAAAGGTGGATTTGATTCATATACTCCAAGTCAAATTGTAACTGCTGATTTAGAAGATAGCAGTAATGATTTTAATTACAATAACACAAATAGTAATTCTAACAACAATATAAATAATAGTAGTAATTTAAGCAATGATTCAAATAAAAATAACCAAACAGAAGATAAAACAGAAACTAAACCTAATAATGATAAAAAAGATGAAGTTGCTGTTGATAAATCAGCATTTGTAGGAAAAGATATGATAATTTCAGAAGGCGATAATTTTGAGCCTTTTGAAACATTACAATTATCTGCAAAAGATGTTGATGGAAAAAATATAACTAAAAAAATTGTTATAACAGAAAATAATGTAGACATATATAAACCAGGTTTATATACTGTAAAGGCTAATGTTCAGCTTAGCAATGGAAATATTATTTATAAGGAATTTTTAGTAAGAGTAGAACCTGTAAAGTTACAGTTAGCAGTAAATGATATTCAAGTTTCAAAGGATATTTTGAAAAAGAGAGAAAGTTATACTATGAGCTTTAAAGTAGATTCTTCTAAAGATTATATAGATGTAGCAACTGTTAATATTAATGGAAAGATGTATTATCCAAATAAAACTACTAAAAGAAGATTCTTTAGTAAAGATGATGTTTATACAATTCAATTAGTGGCAAATGATAAAGCTGGAGTTGAAGATATTAATTTTAATACTATAACTATGACTGATGGAACAGTTGTTGATATTAATGAATTAAAAACTGTGGAAGTTTTAAAAGATGAAGCTTCTATAAAAGATATGGTTATAGACAATATAAGTGATGATGGAGAGGTTGCAATATCATTTTTTATAAAGGATATTGATGATACTATTAGTAAAGCTAAACTTTATGTTTATGATGAAGAAGAAAATGTAATAGTTGAAAAAGAAGTTGAGAAGAATAAAACTATAAACTCTATATTAAATGTAAATAAAAATGGAGTTTATAAAATAAAAATAGTTGCAGATGAAAATGTTGAATTTGTTGCTCAAAATACTAAGGATTCAAAAAGAAAAGAGTTATATTCAACTTCAATAGAAGTTAAGAATGCTAGATTTTCAGATGATAGTATAAAGGAAGCAAATGTAGATATAGCAAGTTATATAATTTATAATGATGAAGAAGATTTTATAAATGGATTATTTTTAAGAAAAGCTATAAGTAAGTATGAATTACAAAGTGGTAATGATGGAGAACAAGGTACAGTAGATACAGACCAAACACCAACGGGTCCAGGGCAGCCAGATGGAAGTGGCGATGGTACTGGTGCTGGTGGTTCAGGTAGTGGTGATGGTGCAGGGGATGCAGGAGATGATACTGATCCAGACACTCCAAGTAATGGAGATAATCAGGAACAAAATAATGATAAATTTATAGACGTGGATGAAGGTTATCACCGAGGATACACAACTAGTGATAAATTACATGTAGTAATTCCTACAAAGGGTGAAATGAAAGCAAATGCAGGAAAGGCTCCAGAAAAAAGAATTAGTGTAACAATACCAACAACTGCAGCCTTTACAGTAAAAAATGATTCTACTTTTATTAGTACTTCAATAAAAGTTTCAAATAATGGTGAAATTCCTGTAGATATAAGTGTACATAATTTTATGGATAATGATGGAGATAGGGGAATAAAACTAGTAGCAGATAGAGCTGTTACAGAAAGTGATGAGAGAAATAAAATTAACTTATGGCTTGAAAATGTAGTTGAAAATAAAAGAGTATATTTAGGAGATGGAGAATTATACTCTCAATTAGGAGCAAAAATTACTGAAGATGAAGAAGAGAAGAAGAAAATTGCTAAAGTTTTAAGTGGTAATAATTCTGAAATAAAAATATGTGGAGAGGCTGGTAAGTCAGCATTGACTAGAGATAATCCAATTTCAAATAAGTTTATATTAATATTAAAAATAAAAAAAAGTTATGAAAATTAAACCTTATTATATTAAAAAATATAATAGAAAGGATAATAATCATGAAAGATAATTCAAATAAAAACAATTCTTCAATGAAAAAAAATATTAAACTTTTTTTAGGCGTTGTTATTTTAATAGGCATAGGTATTGGTTTTGGATTAACTTTAAATTTTGCTAAAGATAATTTTGGTCAATCTAGTGGAGCTATAATAGAAGATGGTGTTATAACAGGATATACAGCAGAACAAATTGCAGAAATTATGCAAAGAAAAGCAGATGAATCTACATTTTCTTTTGAAGTAAATGCAAGACCTATATTTAAGGATGGAAAATCTGAAGGTAATTTAAGAATTTATAATCCACCATATAACAAGTATGTAATAGATGTGGAAATAAAGCTAGATTCTGATAATAAAACAATATTTAAAAGCGGTAAGATTAAACCAAATCAACATATAGAAAATGCTAAGCTAAGTAAAAATCTTAAAAAAGGTCAATATGAAGCAACAGCAACTATAAATGCTTATGATTCCGATGGTGAAACATTAATAGGTGTATCTGCAGCTAAACTTATTATAACTGTTGAAAATTAATTTAGTGATGGGGGAGAGGAAATGATAAAAAAGAAAATTTTGATTTTAAGCATGGTAGCTATTATGCTGAATGTTCCTATGAAAAGTTATTCATATTCACTAAATAATATTCAATTAGCTACTAATTCGGATTTAACTAATACTCCATCAGGGGGTGGAGGATCACCTCAACCTCCTGATGGAGGTACTACTGGAACTCCAAGTGTACCACCAAATAGTGATGGTAATGGAGGTTCAATAACAACTCCAAACAAGCCACCTGAAAACAAAGGAAGTAATAGTGTAGAATTAGATGGTGGAATAGGTGAATGGGGTCTTGATAAGGATAATAGTTTACCGGATTTTGACAAACCTGAAAGTGGTGATAAACCAGATGTTGATAATGAACCAGAAAAAGATGAGTATTTTACTATATCAGCAACTGTTCCATTAAACATGGAGTTTTTAATAAAAAATAAATATGAAGATGGTTTCTCTAGAGAAGGGATATTTATTACACCTTATTATAAGATTGTAAATAATGGTTCTCATACATTAAAAGTTCATTTTGAATCATTTGAATATGCAACTTCTAAAACTACTAAAACTAGTGGGTTAGTAAAAGAAGAGTTAGGAAAGTTATATGTTGTTGAAACACCTGAGGCAGAGAATGGGAGAGTTGAAATGATGCTAGACTTAATGTATGATAGACCTTCTAATCCATATTTTAAAAAAATTAAACTAATTCCATCTGAAAATTCATCAACTATAACTTCAAAATTGATAAATTCAACAAATCAAACTGAAGAAGTTTTAGGTTTATTAGATCCAAATGAAGAAGGTAGATTATATTATGGAAGTGATTTATGGGAAACACCAAAATCAGAAGGTATTGAAAAAGGTGTTGAAGCTAATTTTAATTTAAAGTTAGCATTTTCAATAGAAGGTAAAACTACTGAAACTAATCCACCTTCAGGATCACCAGGTGATACCACAACAGAGAGTTCACCAAGCCAACCACCAAGTACTCCTATACCAAGTCAACCGCCAAATGGCACTACACCAGGTGATGCATCTCAATCATCACCAGGTAGTGGCACACAAGGGCAACAACCAAATGGAGCTACATCAAGTGAAACACAAAATCCAGCAGGAAATGGGCAACAAGGACAAAGAAATTAAATATTAAAAATAAGTAATAAAAATATTATTTAAAATGAGGCAAATTCCCTTAGCCTAATTAAATAAAGTAGAGAATGTAAAAAAGTTAATTTGAATTTTTTTTAAGTTGGTTATGAGAAATTTTTATTCATAACCAACTTTTTTTATAATAATAATTTTTATTAATTTTGTTGGATAAAATAAAAAATAATTAATTATATAGAAAGGTGCAAATATATGAAACAAGATAAAACATATAAATTATTAATAATAGCGTTAGTATGTGCAGTTTTAATTATATTTGGAATAGTTATTATGAATAGTAAAAAGGAAGAAGTAAAACAAGAATCAAATATTACTATGAAAGACTTACCTTTAAAAGTAGAGGCAATTCCTATAAGTTTTAATATAGTAAATACTGCAGAAGGAAATATATTAGAATGTACTTATAAAAATAATTCAAATGAAGATATATCTAGATTAACAATACAAGTTAAGTTTAAAGGTACTGAAGAAATAGTAACTTTATCTTGTAATGAAGTTGTAGAAGCTGGAAATGAATCAGTGAAGTTTACTGGAAAAGGGCCAGCAAGTGGTAATATTGATGATGTGCAAATATTAAAATATAAAATATCTACAGCAAATGGAACATATATGGAATATGATTCAGAATTAAATCAATACAATTGGTCATAATATAGTTAGCTAAAATCTTATATATTAAAAATACACTTAATAATATAGTTTAATCTATATATTAAGTGTATTTTTGGTTAAAGAATAAAATTTTATGATATTATATACTTAAAAATAAATTAAAAGGAGAAAAATCATGAAGTTAAATATATTAATTGTTGAAGATGAAATAGAAATAAGGGAAGGTGTAAGTGAATATTTATCAGAAGTTGGATATAATGTTATAACTGCTGAAGATGGACTTCAAGCAATAGAGTTATTTAATAAAAATAAAATAGATTTGGTTATTTTAGATATAATGCTTCCAAAGGCTAATGGTTTTGTTGTTTTAAATAATATTAGAAAAGAAAGTAATATTCCTGTAATTATGTTAACAGCAATGAGTGATGATTATACTCAAATTATGAGCTTTGATGAAAAAGCAGATGATTATATTACAAAGCCATTTTCAATAATAGTTTTACATAAAAGAATAGAAGCACTTCTTAGAAGAGGAGTAAAGTTAGAAGAAAATAGGAAGTGGAATTATAAAGATATAGAAATTGATTTTGAAGGGTATTCTGCAAAGAAAAGTGATGAAATTATAGATTTAAAGCCTAAGGAAATAAAATTAATAGAATTATTATTAAAATATAAGGGTAAGGTTTTAAGTAGAGCACAAATTTTAGATAATTTATGGAGTATAGAAGAATGTCCAAATGACAGAGTTATTGATGTTTATATTAAAAATATAAGAAAGAAGCTATCATTAGACTGTATAGTAACAGTTAAGGGAATTGGCTATAAGTTTGAGGAGCAGTAATGAAAAAATTAAAGTTATTTTCAAAAACATACATATTTACAGTTGGATTAATAAGTTTAATAATTTTTACTTCAAATATTTTAATATATTTAGCAGTACCAAGGGTATATTTAAGTAATAAGGAAAAAGAAGCTGATATAATTATTTCAGAATTAACTCAAAAAATAAATGAAGAAACTAGTGAAAAGTCTTTTGAATTAGCAAAAGGTTTTGCTCAAAAGTATAATATTCAAGTTTTTATTACTTTAGGAGAAGAGCAAAGAAGTTTTCAAGGGGTTGAAAATGTAGATATATACATAGATAAGGATGTTATTAAGGATAAATCATTAATACTTCCAGATTTAACTGGTGAAGGTATTATAAAAAGTTCTGAAGAAGAAGAAGTTGATTCAATAAATGAGGGTATATTTAGTCAATATATTAATGTAAATAATTCATCAATAATAAAAAGTAGAGATTTTAAGACTATAAATGATGTAAAAGGAAATATTCAAATAGTAACTAATTTAGAATCTTTTACAGAAACTAGGGATATTATATTAAAAATATTGCCATATTCTATGATTGTAAGTTTAATTGTAGCTTTAATTGCATCATATATATATGCAAAAAAAATTACAACTCCAATAAAGGAAATTTGTAATGTTACAAAGGAAATGGAAAAGTTAAATAAAAGGGCTTTTTGTAATGTTGAATCTGAAGATGAAATTGGAATATTAGCATATAATATAAATAGTTTGTATGAAAATTTGTTAAATACTATTATATCATTAGAAGAAGAAATAAAAAATGTAAGTGAATCTGAAAAGGTTAAGGTGGATTTTTTAAGAAGTGCATCACATGAGCTTAAAACTCCATTGATGAGTATGCATATAATGATTGAAAATATGTTATATGATATAGGAAAATATAAAAATCATTATGTATATTTGGAAAAGTGCAAGGATATAGTTAATGAATTAAGTAAAATGGTTCAGGAAATTTTAGATACTTCAAGGCTTAATTCTATAGAAAATAAAAATGAAAAGTTATTGGATTTATCATATATAGTTGAAAATGCATTGGACCATTATAATATAATCGCTAAATCAAAAAATATTAATATTAAAGTTAATTTAAATGATTCTTTTAATATTAAGGTAGATGAAAAGGTGTTTACTAAGGCAATTTCTAATATTATTTCTAATGCAGTTAATTATACTGATGAGGGGAAGGAAATAAGAATTTATATAAAAGATAAAAAGCTTATTATAGAAAATGATTGTAAACCAATTTCAGATGAGCATTTAGCACATATTTTTGAAGCTTTTTATAGGGTTGATTTTGATAGAAATAAGTCTAGTGGAGGAAATGGATTAGGTTTATACATAGTTGAACAAATTTTAAGGATGTATAATTTAGGTTTTTCTTTTAAATCAATTTCAACTGGTATGAGGTTTGAAATTGATTTTAATTAATTATTTTTTAATTTTATAAAATTAACTCTTTTATTTCATAAATATTTCATATTGAACTAATAAAATGTACTCAAGTTAATAAACAAGGAGGACATAAATATGAATGTATTTAAAAGATC
>ERZ772884.2400-NODE-2400-length-10875-cov-4.991497_pt1 | contig 10875 bp, 8 predicted proteins | sample MGYA00580574_ERZ772884 | MGnify/ENA primary metagenome ERZ772884 (study PRJEB29015, sample SAMEA2737690) | human gut metagenome | biome: human gut; feature: human-associated habitat; material: faeces | place: China | collected 2012 ... | reverse complement strand
TCGTCGACGCCATCGACACCATCTCGGCCAAGCTCACCATTGCCAAATATGCTCAAGATCACGACATTCGTTTGGTTAGCTCTATGGGCGGGGCCAACAAGCTGCATCCCGAATGCTTGCGTTTTGCCGATATCTTTGACACCGTGCGCGACCCCATGAGCCGCATCATGCGCAAAGAGTGCAAAAAGCGCGGCATCAAGAGCCTGCACGTGCTGTTTAGCTGCGAGGAATCGGTTAAAACCCAGCCCCGCGACCCTTCCAACATCCACGAGCGCACCGAGCTGGGAACCGCGAGCTTTATGCCGCCCATCATGGGCCAGATGATCGCCGGCGAGGTTATACGCCAGATCAGTGGGCGCGGGTGCGAGCGCGTGCGCGCCGACGGCCAGCGCCTAGATTAACGAGATGTGCCGCAATGACACCGCAGTTATTTGACGCGCACTGCCATCTCGATTTAATGGCTCGCCCGGACGCCGTTGCCGACGAGGCGACGGCGCTGGGCATGGGTCTCTTTGACTGCGGCGTCGATCCGCGCGACTTCGCAAGCGCCAACAAGCGCGCCCGTAGCCGTTCAAACATCTTTGCCGGCATCGGCCTCCATCCCTGGTGGCTCGCCGACGGACGATGCGGTGCCGCCGAAATCAATCTGCTTTGCAAGGTCGCCGCACAAGAGCGCTTTATCGGCGAGGTCGGACTCGACTTTTCCGCGCGCTGTGCCGGAAGCGAGCCGCTACAAACACAGGCGCTCGACCAGCTCTGTAATGCACTCGTGCACTATCCTCTTGCCGGGCGCGTGATATCAATTCACGCTGTTCGTTCGGCAGGAACCGTACTGGACGCCCTTGAGTCATATGGATTACTCACCCCAAGCCCCAACTCCCCCGCCATCATCTTCCACTGGTTTAGCGGCACCTCGAACGAGTTCGACCGTGCGCGAAACGCAGGCTGCTATTTTTCCGTGAACGAGCGGATGCTCGCTACCAAGCGCGGTCGTGAATACGCCCGACAGATCCCACTCGACCGTCTGCTGCTCGAAACCGACGCTCCAGCCGAACCGCAAGCAGATGCAAGCGCGCGACAGCTCATCACATCGCTAAAAAGCGCCTCCCTGCACATCGCCGAACTTAAAAACTGCGCCGAGGAGAGCGTCGAATCAACCGTTTTAGGAAATTCGCACTCCATATTTGACTTCAACTGACCCCGGTGGGCAAAAAACGCCAAATATGAGTACTGCTGCAAAGCTAGTAGCATTATATTGTGACAAAAGAACGCCTTGATAATGTACAGCTGTTCATTATCAAGGCGTTTTAGCATGGCTAAAGCCATATTTAACAGGTTATAATCGCCCCCAGGCGCTCAACCAGGGCCTTAAAAGCATAATTTCCCTGTTACTAAATTAGTGACAGTACTCATATTTGGCATTTTTTGTCCACGAACCCCTAAAGAGCCTCCAACAGACCCCCTAAGAAAGCTCAAGCAGTTCCGGCAGCTGGTCGATGATCTTGTCCGCGGCATCCTGGCTAAAGCCAAACCGCTCCTCGCGCTTGGCAATCACCGTTAACCCCGCGCGTTTGCCGGCAGTGATACCAGGCACCGAATCCTCAACGCAGCAGCAACGGTCCGCAGGCAGCCCCAACAGATCCAGCGCATGCAGGTAGATGTCGGGCTCGGGCTTACTCTCCTTAAACTGCTCGCCGCTCACCACGTACTCAAAGGCGTCCGACAGTCCGCATGCATGGAGCACCTCTTCGATGCTGACCATGGGAGACGAACTCGCCAGCGCCACACGGACGCCGCGGCGCGGCAGCTCTCGAATCGTATCAACGGCACCCGGGTTGATCAAAGCCTGATAGTCGCGCGGGCGCTTATGCGCCCACTCGTCCCAACGGGCCAACGCTTCCTCGCCAGTGAAATGCCCCCTACCGGCGCGCTCAAACCAATCGACCAGCATATGCAGGAAGAACTGATGTGAGGTGCCAACCTGCCCGTTTAGCTCCTCTTGGGTTAGATTCAGCCCAAGCTCCTTGGCAAACGCGGCGGTCTCCCCCAGGTAGTAATACTCGGTATCGACAATGACGCCGTCCATGTCAAAGATAACGGCGTCGAACGGAAATGCGGACACGGCACCCTCCCTAACAAAAGGGCGCCCGCAAGCGGACGCCCGAACCATACACTATCGGCGATTCTAACCCAGCAGTTGGTCAAGTGCTACCGCGATACCGTCTTCGTTGTTGTTGGCGGTCACCATCTGGGCCACGGCCTTAACCTCATCGACGGCGTTGCCCATGGCAACACCGGTGCCGGCCCACTCAATCATGGACTTGTCGTTCTGGCCGTCGCCAAACGATACGACCTCACTGGCATCGATGCCGAGCTTGGGCAGGGCACCCTCGAGCGCACGGGCCTTATCGATACCGGGCGCCGTGTACTCAAAGTACCAGTCGGCCGTAAACATGCCCGAAAGCGTCTGGGTAAAGGGCGCATACATCTCCTCGTAATGCGCCTGCAGGTAGGCCGGATCGCCCGCCGTCAGCAGCTTGTCCACGGGATAAGTGTCCACGACCTCATGCAAGCTCTCGACCTCGCGAATCTTAAGATCGCACGCATCGCGCTCATACTTGACGATATTCTTCTGCAAGCCGTCAGGCAGCGTGATCATGCAATGGTACGAGTCCTCGACGTGCAAATCGCGACCGAGCGAAATCATAGGGATCACGTCGAAATTGCGCAGATGATCAATCAGACGGTGCAGCTCGTCAGCCGGCATGGCCTGGTCAAAAAGGACCTCATCGGTCTGAGCGTCGACCACATGCGCGCCATTAAAGGCAACTAGCAGACCGTCATGGTTTTGAAGGTCGAGCTCCTGCGCCAAGGCGTGCAACCCCCATGCGGGACGGCCCGAAGCCAAGATGAGCTTAATGCCCGACTCCTGCGTCGCGAGCAGCTTCTCGCGCGTACGCGGGCTGATGACCTTTTGATCGTTGGTGAGCGTACCGTCGATATCCATTGCGATGGCTTTGATTGCCATATATGCCTCCCTGTCATTGAACAACCTTGTCTGAGCCATCATACAGAACACCCACGGCGGCGCTGTTTGCAACGGGAAAAATGTCATATTGTCCCAAACATGAACGGCGCGCCTTCGACGATTGCGATGCCCGTCGAGGCGCCTCCCGATACATTCCATCCTATCCAAATAGCAAGGGGCCCGTATCCCAACGGATACGGGCCCCTTTCAGCCATAAGCCAACTCAGCCGTAAAGACTACTTGCGATGAGCGCGATAGAACTCGATGAGCGCCTGGGTCGAAGCGTCCTGCTCGGCCTTGGCGGCGTCGTCGTGGAAGGCCGGGGTGATCTGCTTGGCAAGCTGCTTGCCCAGCTCGACGCCCCACTGGTCGTAGGAGTCGATGCCCCAGACCGTGCCCTCGACAAACGTGATGTGCTCGTACAGGGCGATGAGCTCGCCGAGTGCGAACGGGGTCAGCGTGTCGCCGAAGATCGAGGTCGTCGGACGGTTGCCCTCAAAGCAGCGGGCCGGGACGATCCGCTCGGGCGTGCCCTCGGCACGAACCTCGTCGGCCGTCTTACCAAAGGCGAGCGCCTTGGTCTGGGCCAGGAAGTTGCCCAGGAACAGCTCGTGGACGTCCTGGCCGCTGTCGGTTGCGGGGTTGGCAGTGTTGGCGAAAGCGATAAAGTCGGCCGGGACCACCACGGTGCCCTGGTGCAGCAGCTGGTAGAAGGCGTGCTGACCGTTGGTACCGGGCTCGCCCCAGAAGATCTCACCGGTATCGGAGGTCACAGCGCTGCCGTCCCAGCGGACGTGCTTGCCGTTGGACTCCATGGTGAGCTGTTGCAGGTAGGCCGGGAAGCGGTGCAGATACTGGCAGTACGGCAGCACGGCGTGGCTCTTGGAACCGAAGAAGTTGACGTACCAGACGTTGAGCAGACCCATCAGCGCGACGGCGTTGTTCTCGAGCGGCGTGTTGCAGAAGTACTCGTCGATGGCGTGGAAGCCCTCGAGGAACTGCTGGAAGCGCTCGGGGCCGAGCACGACGATCAGCGACAGACCCACGGCGGAGTCGACGGAATAGCGGCCGCCGACCCAGTTCCAAAAACCGAAGGCGTTGGCGGGGTCGATACCGAAGGCCTCGACCTTTTCGAGCGCGGTGGAAACGGCAACGAAGTGCTTTGCCACGGCCTCGGCGTTCTGCTCATCGGAGCCATCGATGGCGCCCTGAGCCTTGAGCTGCTCGAGCATCCAGGTCTTGACCTCGCGGGCGTTGGTGAGGGTCTCGAGCGTGGTGAAGGTCTTGGAGACGATAATCACGAGCGTGGTCTCGGGATCCAGACCCTTGAGCTTCTCGGCCTGGTCGTTGGGATCGATGTTGGAGATATAGCGGCAATCGATACCGGCGTCGGCATAGGGACGCAGGGCCTCGTAAGCCATGACCGGGCCCAGATCGGAGCCGCCGATGCCGATGGACACCAGGTGCTCGATCTTTTTGCCGGTAACGCCCTTCCACTCACCGGAGCGCACGCACTCGGCGAAGGCATACATGCGGTCGAGAACCTCGTGCACGTCGGCGACGACGTCCTGGCCGTCGACGATGAGCTGGCCCTTCTCGCTTGCCGGGCGGCGCAGCGCGGTGTGCAGGACGGCGCGGTCCTCGGTGGTGTTGATGTGCTCGCCGGAGAACATGGCGTCGCGGCGCTCCTCGAGCTTCACCTCGCGGGCAAGATCGCACAGCAGCTTGACGGTCTCATCAGTCACCAGGTTCTTGGACAGGTCGAAGTGCAGGTCACCGGCGTCAAAGCTCAGCTTGTTCACGCGCTCGGCATCGGCGGCGAACCAGGCCTTGAGGTCGATACCCTCGGCCTCGAGCTTCTCCTGATGGGCCTCGAGCGCCTTCCAAGCGGCAGTCGACGTAGCATCGATAGGTGCGGCAACAGTTGCCATAGAGTCCTCCTCAGCATACGGGCGCACGCCTCCATGCGCCCGGACATTCAGATGCCACTATTCTAGCGCAGGTCAAGACTATAATCAGCGAGCGTTGCCAATCGGCCCCCAAACGGCAACCGACCAAAAAGGGACAGGTTTAATTTGGCAGGTCAAACGCTTTACCAATCAAAAATAACCTATCCCTTTATGCCAAATATTAGGCCGCAGCGCAGACGCTACCGAGCAACTCACGCAGAGGAGACCCGATGCCCTCCAGCAGTTCGGGCGCGATGATGGCAAAAACGGGAACCTCGCCGGCCCCCACGACGGCAGGCACCTTGCCCTCCGAGACGATACATCCATAAGGGACAAAACCGTCTTCGCCGACATCGAGCGCCGCCATGCGACGGGCGAGCTCGCGCGCAAAGCCGGCAGTATCGGCATCGCCAATCGCCAAGACAAAGTCCACGCCTTCGTCGGTCGCCAGGGCCACGGCTTCGTCGATCAGCTCGTCTCCTCCGTCGCCTTCAACCGAGCCGCAGCGGAAAAGCACGCGCTCGAGCAGGGCGCGATCAACCGAGCCCAGCGCCGCCGAAACGAGCTCATCACGCGTGTGCTTGTCGCCTCCCAGCACGACCAGTGCCTTGGTGCCGCCATAGTGGGCAACCAATCGCCCGCACCAGCGAGCCACATCCCCATCCGCAACCAAGCGCGTCGGCATACCAAACCCATAGTTGACCATTATCCCCACAACCCTTCCGTGCTTTATGGTGGTATCAATCGTTAGCCTCATGCTACGAAGCGAGGTTTTCCGAGCTGTTTCGCACTCTTTAGAGCTGCGTTAAAACCCGATTCATGACCGACCAAAACAAACCAGTCCCTTTTTGACAGGTTTTGACGATGTCCGGACGAGCGGGTATTATCGAACAAGTATTCGATAAGAACATGTGTTTGATGAAAGGACACGGATGGCGCACGAGCAGCACACCTATATCTGCATCGACCTCAAGACGTTTTATGCCAGCGTCGAGTGCGTCGACCGTGGGCTCGATCCGCTCACCACCAACCTGGTCGTTGCCGACGAATCGCGCGGGCGCACGACCATCTGCCTTGCCATCACACAGGCCATGAAAGACCTCGGAATCCATAACCGCTGTCGCCTGTTCGAGATTCCCGACGGTATCGACTACATCAAGGCCGTACCGCGCATGCAGCACTACATGGAGGTGTCGGCGCAAATCTACGGTATCTATCTGGAATTCGTCAGCCCACAGGACGTGCACGTCTACTCCATCGACGAATGCTTTATCGACGTGACGCCCTATCTGGACCTCTATCACACCGACGCTGAAGGCTTCGCCTGCATGTTGCGCGACGAGGTCCTGGCGCGCACCGGCATCACGGCAACGGTTGGCATCGGCCCCAACCTATTCCAGGCCAAGGTGGCACTCGACATTACCGCCAAGCACGTACCCAGCCGCATCGGCATACTCGATGACGAGACCTTTCGCAAGGAGATCTGGCCCCATCGCCCCATCACCGACATCTGGGGCATTGGGCCCGGCGTGGCAGCACGACTCGAAAAATACGGCGTCTACGATCTGATGGGCGTCGCGGCGCTCGACGAAAACCTGCTCTACGACGAGCTCGGCGTCAATGCCGAGTATCTTATCGACCACGCCTTTGGGCGCGAGCCGACAACTATCGCCGATATTCAGGCCTATCGCCCGCAGGCAACCTCAACTACCACAGGACAGGTGCTCTCGAAAGGCTATGCCTATGAACAGGCCTACACCGTCTTGCGCGAGATGGTCGACAACGCTGTGCTGGACTTAGTCGATAAGCACGTGGTGTGCAACAGTATCTCGCTCTTTGTAGGCTACGCGAGCGAGCGCGCCGACATACGCCGCCTCGACGCCAGCGGCACAGCACAATATGTAGACGGATGCGGGCATTTGCGTTCGAGCACGTCGAGCATCGAACCCGCCGCAACCGACGGCCCCGAGCTCACGCCCCGCGCGCCCAAGCCCGTCCAACGCGACGACGAACGCCGACGTTTGGTGCGAGAGGCACAGGCGATTGACGGCATCTTTGTGGGAGAACACGGCGGCAAGCCGCGTGGTGGCTATGCCGCGCTCTTTGCGCACTCCAACGCCTCGCGCAAGCTGCCCGAGCGCACCAATTCGTTTAAGAAGATCATGGGCTATTTCGATGAGCTCTGGGCGCAGACTGTCGATCCCAAACGACCGGTCAAGCGCATCAACCTGGGATTTGGCAACCTCATGCCCGAGGAATTTACCACTATCGACCTGTTCAGCGATGTTAAGGCCGATGAGCGCGAGCGCGACCTGGCGCGCGCCGTCCTGGCCGTGAAAGGCAAGTACGGCAAGAACGCGCTCGTCAAGGGATTAAGCTTTACCGCCGGCGCCACCGCACGCGAACGCAACGATCAGGTAGGAGGACATCGTGCCTAAGTCCCAACAACAGCCGATGCGGCCACCGACGCCTTTTGAACGTCTAGCGGACCCCGAGGGAAGACGTCGCTCCTCCGACCCCAAGCTCACCGCCAACGGCGCCGTCCGCGCCGGCCGTGCCGCGCAGTTTATGCCCTTTGCCGCCCTCACGGGATACTACGAGCTCGTGCGCAAACAAGAAATCACTGTTGAGCCCAAATGCGAACTCACGGAAGAAAAAGCCCTCGAGCTTTCGAAAAAGCTCGAGGGCCTCAAACGAGGCGACCTGGTGCGCGTCACTTATTACGATACGTACGGCTATCGTAGCCGCACGGGCATTCTCGACGAAGTGCTACCCGCGTTCAAGCTGCTCAAACTCAGGGATATCGCCATCAACTTCGACGATATCCAAGGCATCGAGCTGCGTGGTCGAGTCTAGCGACGAGAACGCTTGCGCAAGACGAGAGCAATGCCAAGTACTGCGGCAGCTGCAACCAGCAATCCCAAGACCAGCGTGAGGGTCGAGTCGCCAGCGTGAGGCAGCGAGCCGTCCTTCGGAGTCTTCTTAGCGGTCGTCGTGACGGTGGTCGTGGTGCTGCTCGACTGGTCGTTGCCGCCCGTCTGGCTGCCACCAGGTTGATCGCCGCCACCCGGCTGCGAGGGATCCGTGGGCTCCGTCGGATCCGGAGTACCGGGATCGACCGGATTCTCAGAATTCTCCTTGCGCTGGATCCAAACCTGGCAGCCATTGAACGGGTTGGCGGTACCGAGGCACAGACCCTGGTTGGTCACCGCAAAGGTGCGCAGACCATGGTTATACGGATCGTTAAAGCCATTGGTCGTCAGCGTCGTAAAGTTCACGCCGTCCTCGGTCACATACATATCAAAGCCACGCTCGGCATCGCGAAGGTAACACATGCACGTAAGCACGCTCTGCAGCTTCTTGAGGTTATCCTCGCTCAGCAGCTTATCGAGCGCATCCTGAATATCGCTCGGCAGCTCGGTGCCATAGGCATCCTCGTACTGCTGCTTCAGGTTCTCATAGCTATCGAGCATGTCCTGATACTGGTCGGCAAAGGACTTGAAGTACGCGATCTCGCCATCGATCTTCTGGACATAAGCGGCGTCGTCCTCAACGTCCGCGGACATCGTCGCGGCCTGATCGCAAAGATCGCCCGTGGCATCCTCCAGCGCATCGCTCAGGTCGCCAAAGCCCTTAGCAACCTCAGTCTTCTCGTCATCGACATCGGCAGCTTCGTTCGAATCATCGACCTCGACGGCCTCGTTTGAATCATCGTCCGCAAGCGTGTTCACGGGAACGATGGGGTCGTCAGGTGATTTCTTGTCGAGCAGGTGATTGAGCAGGTCCCTAAGGCGCTGAACCTGAGAGTCCCACTCCTCGGGCGTCATATCGATAATGTCGCCATTGGAGAACTGGCCGATCGGCTCAAGCAGGCTCGCGGTATCAAAGGTACCGATATACAGCTTGCCGTCGAACTTCTGCATGCGCCAAATGTACTGGTTCTCGTTTCGGCCAAAGCCCGAAGTCAGGCCGGAAATACCGCCCTCGGGGAACATGTCGGTGCGATCGCCAACGACGAGCTCCATGTTCTCGTCCTTGTCCATGCGATAGATGTTGACCGACTGCTCAAGATTGGCATTCACAAACGAGCAGTCAACGCCACCCATGCTGTTCTTGCCGCCCTCTTCGGTGTTGGATTTGTTGAACAGGATGCGCTCGAGAGCAATCTCCTCGTCGTTGTATTCACCGATATAGAGGTAGTCGTTGTAGACGATGAGGTTAGCAGCGCCAGAACGGGTACGGGCAGGATCGATGCCAAAGCAGTACTTTGCACCGTCCGTCTCCTGATCGCCAACAATGGGAGTCCACGAATAGCTGCCGTCGGCGTTCTTGTCGCCACGGACCATGGCGAACGACTGCATGGAATTATCATCGGGAGCGTTCTCGGGCGTACCGGTGCAGATGGTCGCATAGAGATGGCCATTGTACGAGACCATATCCCAAATGGCGCCGCCGTAGATGCTGTCCTGATAGCGAATCGCCGGATAGCCAAACAGCGTGCCCGAGTTGGCAATCTCGGTGAAGCTCTCCTGGCCCTTCGAGGGGTCAGACGACGTCAGGATTGTCGACACAAACTTACCGGCCGCGTCTTTACCCACGTTGCTGATGACGAGCTGGCCATCATGGACACACATGCCGCGGATACCGGTAGAAATGCCCTGCTTGTAGGCAGCACCGTAATCCTGCATGCTCGAAAGGCCCTGATAGACAACTTTGTACTCATCCGTCTTAGGATCGATCTCATATACAGCAGGCAGGCCGCTTTTGCCGCCATTGGTCCTGACGCTGCCGCAGAAATAGAGCTTACCCTTATAGCTCACGGCATTGCGGAACAAAGGAGCGACGCCATTGAGCGATTCAGAGAGCAGCAGCTTGGTCTCACCGGTCTTGGTATTAATCTTGACCAGGATGCCGCCGCTGTCCTTGTCGGCCGTGCCGTCCTCCTTCTGCTGTCCATAGAAGAAGGTGCCGTTAAACATGGCCTCCAGCGTCAGGCGCATGGTCTCGGCATCAAAGGAATCGCCCAGCACGCCGTTCATGAGCGTCAGCGTGTTGCCCATCGCCGCATAGCAGGTGCCCACATAAAGCCAGTCACCATAGCTCGCAGCCGCCCAAGTGTAGCTCTGGCCGCGATCGCCTTCATTGTTGGCCGTGTTACCATCGGCGCCCGGAACGGCAACGGCACCGTCACCCTGGTAGTCGACGATGCCATCCGGCTGCGACGTTCCTACCGTAGGATGCGAGAGCTTCTCAAAGGAATACCCATTTCCCGCATTGTAGGTAACGGCACCCGAAGCGTCTTCGGCGTGCGCCGGCAGCGGCGATACCAAGATAGCGGCAAGCGCTGCCACCAAGCCAAGTGTTCCCACTCGTCTCATAAGGCTATAGCCTCCCCTGTCCTTAAGCCCAGTTTTAGCATTCATCATCTCTGTCCACGTTTAATTGCAATCTGGGCACAGCAATAATCAGCATATAAATTTACACCTGTAATTTTTCTTATGGGATAGCGAATGCTCGATTGGTCACGAATTCCGCGCGAACCGTCACCAAACTCCACTTTCTCCACATCCGCGAGTTGTTTTTTGCGCAAATTTTAGGACGTCGATAGCCCCAATGGGGAGGAGGCCGGTACCCATTGGAGAGGGCGGCATCTACATTTTCATAACGAAATAGCCCGCACCTCTCACCGCCGTCTCGAGTGCCTCGCGGTCAATCGGACGCTTCGAACGCACGCGCGCCGTGTGGTCCGCGTACGTTACCGTTGCCCACACACCATTCAGCGCATTGAGGGCATTGGCCACATTCTGAGCGCAGCCATCGCAGCTCATGCCGCCGATGAGCAGCTCATCGCTATAGGGGTAGTGGGACGGATCGGTATCCGCAACCACTACCTTCTTG
>ERZ772884.2394-NODE-2394-length-10885-cov-3.821699_pt1 | contig 10885 bp, 9 predicted proteins | sample MGYA00580574_ERZ772884 | MGnify/ENA primary metagenome ERZ772884 (study PRJEB29015, sample SAMEA2737690) | human gut metagenome | biome: human gut; feature: human-associated habitat; material: faeces | place: China | collected 2012 ... | reverse complement strand
CAAACAGCTTCTGAAGCAGAAGTTGGCCAAGAAATTGACCAAGTAATTGCTGATGCAGAAGGACGTGTTTCTTAATATTGCCGGAGGATTGAGAGTAACCGATCCTGCCATGGACTTGAGTGTGTTGGCGGCCGTATTGAGCAGCAATGTTGACACACCTATCGAGCAAGGCTGGTGTATGGCGGGCGAGGTAGGTCTGAGCGGTGAAGTCCGTCCGGTGAGCCGTATCGAGCAGCGTATTGCTGAGGCGGAAAAACTCGGATTCCAGCACATCATCATTCCGAAATACAACAATCATGGTTTCGACCATAAGAAATATAAGATAGAAATTCATCCCGTAAGGAAGGTGGAAGAAGCATTCCGCTGTTTGTTCGGATGAAGTAAAAAGTAATCATACAGTTCAAAGTTCAAAATTCAAAGTAAAATGAAGGATTCAGTAATCATTGTGAGTGGCGGCATGGATAGCATCACGCTGCTCTACGATAAGAAAGACGAGATTGCACTCGGCATTAGTTTTAACTATGGAAGTAATCATAACGAGCGTGAAATTCCTTTCGCCAAGATGCATTGTGAGCGTTTGGGAATCAAGCATATTACGATTGATTTGGGTTTCATGCATCAGTATTTCAAAAGTTCTCTTCTTGAAGGTGCCGATGCGATTCCTGAAGGTCATTATGCTGCTGATAATATGAAGAGTACGGTGGTTCCTTTCCGTAATGGAATCATGCTGAGCATTGCCATCGGCATTGCTGAGAGTAATAATCTGAAGAAAGTTTTCATTGCGAACCATGGTGGCGATCATACGATTTACCCAGACTGCCGTCCGGAGTTTATCAAGGCGATAGATGAGGCTGCTGAAGCAGGAACGTTCGTTGATGTGCGTGTGGTGGCTCCTTATACGAATATTACCAAAGGGCAGATTGCTGAGATAGGTAAGAAGTTGGGCATTGACTATGCTGAAACCTGGAGCTGCTATAAGGGCGGTGAGAAGCATTGTGGCAAATGCGGAACCTGCGTTGAGCGCAAGGAGGCTTTGGCCGAGGCGGGTATTGAGGATACTACCGAGTATGAAGAATAAGAATGACGACGAACCAGGCGTTCTTCGTTCCCTATATATAATAAGGTGTAATCAGAATAAATATATTAAAAGAAAAATGAAAACAGCGATTTTATCTGCGGCTCTGATGCTTGCATCAACCGTTGCAATGGCTCAGAAGAGCAACTTCCAGTTGAAGGTGGATTTGAAGAATTTCAATTCCGATTCTGTACTTGTTTACAAGGGCAGAAATGTTAAGATGGATACGGTTTTGGTGAAGAATGGCAAGTTTACCTATTCTGCAAACCTTGATAAGGCAGCCGGATACGTTTTCCTCTCACCTGAAGCTTATCGTGGTGCAGGTCAGTTTATGTTCAACCTGCCTTGTGTTCCTGGCGAGAAGGCTGAAGTTAAGGGCGATGCAAAGACCCGCTTCGATATTTCGGGTTCTAAGTTCTATCAGCAGTATCATGAAGTAGATGTTCTGCTGGAGAATGCTAATAAGGAGTTGAGAGATTACGAAGCTTCCCTGAACCAGAGAATCAAGAATGGTGAGACCCAGCAGACCATCATGGCAGAGTATGAGCAGAAGGCTCCTGCCCTGCAAAAGGCAAAGGACGATAAGATTTTCGATTTCGTAAAACAGCATCCTGATTATGAGGCTTGTGCTACTATCTTCGAGCAGTTTGATGATGTCAGCAAGATGGAGAAACTGCTGGGCTTGCTCTCTGAGAATGTGAAGAACGGCAGAATGAAGGCTTTCTACCAGCCAATGATTGATATGGCTAAGAAGCGTGCTGAGGCTGAGGAGAAGGCTAAGAAGGTGCAGGCTGCCGGTGTTGAGGCTCCTGACTTCACGCTGAAGGATATTAAGGGAAATGATTTCAAGCTTTCCAGCCTTCGCGGTAAGATTGTAGTTCTCGATTTCTGGGGTTCATGGTGCGGATGGTGCATCAAGGGAATGCCTAAGATGAAGGAGTATTACGAGAAGTACAAGGGTAAGTTTGAAATTCTTGGTGTAGATTGTAATGATACAGAGGCTAAGTGGAAGGCTGCTGTTGAGAAGCACCAGTTGCCATGGATTCATGTTTACAATCCGAAGGACAGTAAGGTTCTCAGCGACTATGCTGTTCAGGGTTTCCCTACAAAGATTGTGATTGATGCTAATGGTAAGATAATCAAGACTATCGTTGGCGAGGATCCTGCTTTCTACACTTTGCTTGATGAAGTGTTAGGCAAGTAATGTAACATCAAACAATGTCGCCCTGTAAGTGCAAAATTACATTTGCTCTTACAGGGCGTTTTTTTGTTTGTATTTTTATTTCTTTTTCTTCTTCAATTCCAGTTTCGGAATCTTGATTTTCTGTCCGGCTTTTATGGTGCTTGTACCATTCAGGGCTTCTACGTAGCATTCCATGCCGGAACCTAAATAGCGGGTGCTGATCTGTTCGAGGGTTTGACCGGCGCCAACCGTAACGGTTTGGGCAACTCCTATGATTCGGTAAGCTCCCGTGCGTACGCGAGCATCCTTATCATACTGGGATGATGCTATTTTCGAAGCAGCCTTTTCTTCGGCTTTATCTTTAGCCTTTTCTTTCGCTTCAGCCTTAGCTTTTGCTTCAGTCTGCTTAGCTTTTTCAGCGCTAGCACTTTCCTCATCCGAATTTTCAGCCAGTTTTACTGCTTCTGCAGTTTTAGCCATACGGATGCTGTCTTCCATCGCTTTCTGGCGGAGTTTCTGTTCCTGAGAGAGTGGGGCGGCAGCTGGTTTGGCTGGGACTTTCTTGGCTGGAGCCTGATGATACTGGTTTAGCTGCATGGCTAGATGATCGCGCTGGGCAGTCATCTGACCATAGTTGAAGGCAAACCATCCCATTCCGCCAATCAAAGCTACTACGATGAGACAGACTGCAACGACCAGATAGCGAGGAATAACAATATGATGAGAATTGGAAGATTCTTCTTCTTCCTCCTCTTCTTCTTCAGATTCATCTGATGCAGGTACTGCTGGTTCAATAACTGCTTTCAGGGCTTGCTGTTGCTGGGCTAATTCAAGCTTCTCTTGCTCCAGTCTTTCCTGCTCCAGTCTTTCCTGCTCTTGCTTTTCTTTCTGTATTCTTTCCTGCTCCAGTTGGGCTTGTTTTAATCTTTCCAGTTTAGCTTGTTCAATAGCAATTTGCTTTGCCAGTTCGTCTTCTTTTTCCTTTTCCTTTTCAGATTCGATTACGACAACCTCCGGATTTGGAGTTGCAGTTTTTTCTTCGTCCAGAAAATCGATTACTTGTTCAGGAGCATCTTCTGTCTGTTCTTCTCCAAACTTTTCATCTATTTCATCGAAATCTACGCCGTCATTTACCACCACCGTTTCAAATTGGGCGAATGGCTTGTTCACGATTTCTTTCAGGATGTTGTCAGGCGTGAAGGTGAGTTTGTCTCTGCCTTCAATGGTGAAGCGCTCGCCCGTGTTCACATTGATGCTTTCACGGTCTTTCGTGGCCTGTACCTTAAAGGTGCCCAGCCATTTTATCTTCACCTGCTTGTCGGCATCGAGTCCCTGGTTGCACACATCAAACATCTTCCGGATGAAGAGTTCTGCTTCCACCTGGCTCAGCCCGCTCTTATCTGCAAGCAGTTTTCCGAGTGTATTTAAACTGAATTTACTCATTGCTCATCCCCTCCATTCTTTAGTTTTTCCTTGACCGAAGCAACCGGTCGGAAACCCAACACCAACTTAGGCGGCACCAGCTGGCGCTTCTTGGTAGTAGGATTAACCACCACTCGCTCCATGCGCTTCTTCACTTCGAAGGTGCCAAAATTGGGGATAGAGACAGCTTCTCCATCCTCAAACTCGGCAATCATAGCGTCTATCGCCTTGCGCACCAACTTCTGGGTGTCTTCCTGCGAATAGCCGGTTTGCTGAGCCAGTTCAGCGATGTATTCCTTATTGTTCATATTTATTTAATATGTAGTCAAAATTTCTAAAACTCCAGGCTATGGGGGAGAGAATGATTATTTCACCACCTTGCCATAGAGGTCAAATTCCTCGCTTGTAGTAATTTCTACCTGATAGAAACTACCCACGCGCAGACGCTTCTCATCGGCACGGATTAGAACTTCAGGGTCTACTTCCGGAGAGCAGAACTCTGTTCGTCCGATGTAGTAATCGCCTTCCTTGCGGTCGATGATAACGGTCATGGTTTTGCCCACCTTATCAGCCTCAACCTCAGAGCTGATGTCTTGCTGCAGAATCATCAGTTCGTCCAGCCGGCGCTGCTTTACCTCGGCAGGCACGTTGTCTTCGTAGTGGGTGGCGCTGTAGGTTCCTTCTTCCTCAGAGTAGGCAAAGGCGCCCATGCGCTCAAATCTCTGTTCGCGTACGAAGTCGAGGAGTTCGTGGAAATCCTCATCTGTCTCGCCTGGAAAACCAACCATCAGCGTAGTGCGGATGTGAATGCCTGGCACGCGTTCGCGGATGGCCTTCAGCAGATTGATGGTTTCCTGCTTCGTTACGTGGCGATGCATGCTGGTGAGCATGTGGTCGCTGATGTGCTGGAGGGCAATGTCGAGATATTTGCATACGTTTGGCTTCTCGCGCATCACGTCCAGAAGATCCATTGGGAACTGGTTCGGATAAGCGTAATGCAGGCGAATCCATTTCACGCCCGGAATATCAGCCATCTCGCTGATGAGTTCGGTAATATGATGCTTGCCGTCAATATCTACGCCGTAGTAGGTGAGTTCCTGAGCGATAATCTGAAACTCCTTCACGCCTTCTGCCACCAGTTCGCGCACCTCCTGCAGAATCTCTTCCTTCGGACGGGAAACGTGCTTGCCGGTGATGATAGGAATGGCGCAGTAGGCACAGTGGCGGTTGCAGCCCTCAGCTATCTTGATGTAGGCATAATGGCGCGGAGTGGTGAGATGACGCTGGCCGTTGCAGGATGAAACTTCCGCCTTGCCGAGTTCCTGCAGAAGCTGCTTGTAGTTGAATTTGCCGTAGAACTTATCCACTTCGGGCATTTCTTCTTCCAGTTCCTTCTGGTAGCGCTGCGAGAGGCAGCCCATTACATAGAGCTTTCTGAGTCGGCCTTCTTCTTTAGCCTGGATAAACTCCAGGATGGTGTCGATGCTTTCCTGCTTTGCATCCTCAATGAATCCGCACGTATTGATGACGGCTATCTCGCCCTGAGGGCGCTTGGAATCGTGAACGCAATGGTAGCCGTTTGCCTCAAACTGCTTCATCAGCAACTCGCTGTCTACGAGATTCTTCGAGCAGCCCAGGGTAATAATATCTATCTGATTTTTCTTCATTTTCTAATTTTTAAAGAGAGAGTCTACGAATTCTGTCTTGTTGAAGAGCTGCAGATCTTCCATTCCTTCGCCCAGTCCGATGTATTTTACAGGCACCTTGAGCTGGTCGCTGATGCCGATGACAACTCCGCCCTTAGCGGTTCCGTCGAGCTTGGTGATGGCGAGCGAGGAGATGTTGGTAACGGCAGAGAACTGCTTAGCCTGCTCGAATGCATTCTGTCCGGTACTTCCGTCGAGCACGAGCATTACCTCGTCTGGTGCTTCAGGCATTACCTTCTTCATCACTTCCTTTATTTTCTTGAGCTCATTCATCAGGTTCACCTTGTTGTGCAGTCGGCCTGCCGTATCGATGAGCACCACGTCGGAGCCGTTTGCCTTGGCGCTCTGCAGGGTGTCGAACGCCACGCTTGCCGGGTCGCTTCCCATCTGCTGTTTCACTACAGGTACACCCACGCGCTCGCCCCAGATGCAAATCTGCTCTACGGCAGCGGCACGGAAGGTGTCGGCAGCTCCCAGAACAACCTTCTTGCCAGCCTTCTTAAACTGGTAAGCCAGTTTGCCGATGGTGGTTGTCTTGCCCACGCCGTTTACGCCTACTACGAGGATAACGTAAGGTTTATGGTCGGCAGGAAGTTCCCAGTCTGCCAGGTCATCGCTGTGATTCTCGGAGAGGAGAATGGCGATTTCCTCGCGCAGAATGCGGTTGAGCTCGCTGGTTGAAACATATTTATCGCGGGCCACACGTTCTTCGATGCGGCGGATAATCTTGACCGTGGTTTCTACACCTACGTCTGAAGTGATGAGTACCTCTTCGAGATCGTCGAGCACATCATCATCGACGGTAGACTTTCCGGCAACGGCGCGCGCCAGTTTGCCAAACACACTCTCCTTGGTTTTTTCAAGTCCCTTATCGAGAGTTTCCTTCTTTTTGTTGCTGAATAATCCGAATAATCCCATAATCTTGTTTATATTTTTTGCAAAGATAACGCAAATGAGCGCAATGAAAGCTTGCTTTCAAATTGCCGAGTGCAGCTTATCTTCTGCAAAGATACTCATTTTTTTTTATTTTATGGCTTTTTCACTTGCTTTTTCGCCCTTTTCAAGAAAAAAAGTAAAGATTTAGAGGGTTTTATGTCATGACAGAAGGTTTTTTACCGATAATGTGGGTTAATAAGGTTTAATAAATTAATGTTGTCTGCTACAAAAACAATTCGCCCTGCAAGAGGACAGAAGCGATTCTGCTTCTGGACCCCTGCAGGGCGTTCTGTTTATTTCTTCATCATTTCCTTTACGGCTCTTTCGAGCTGGGTATCATGGCCATTGATGAAATCTTCCGGACTGTTGTAAACCTCGATGGTGTTCTCGCCGAACACGCCACGCATGTCGCGGCAGCCTACCTGAGGAATACCGAATACTAGCGTGTTGTCCATCAGCGTTTCCCACCATACGGCTGTCATGGTTCCTGCTACAGGAGCACCGATCAGCTTGCCGATTCCGAGTTCCTTGTAAACCCATGGAAAACCGTGACCGTTGCTGTAATCGTTCTCGCAGATCATGACGCAAGATGGCTTCACCCATTTGTTGAATGGATCGCGGCCAACTACCTTACCGTGAGGTACAAACTCCTGATACTGCTTGCCGTTGAGCAGGGTGCAGAGATCATCGTGCAACCAGCCGCCACCATTATGGCGCTCGTCTACGATTACAGCGTCTCTGTTTCGATTCTTGTCGCTCAGCAGTTCGCTGTAAACGGTGCGGAAACTCTCCGAATCCATCGCCTTAACGTGAACATAAGCGATGCGTCCGCCCGAAATACTGTCAACGAAAGCGCGGTTGCGGTCTACCCATCGCTTGTAGAGCAGGTTGTTGAGTTTGCCCTGAGAGATAGCCTTCACCGTAACCTCCATCTTCTTACCCTTGGCGTTTCTGATGCCGAGGCGTACATTCTTGCCAACCTTTCCGTCGAGCAATGGGAAGTAGTCCATTCCGGCTTTAATCTCCTCGCCGTCGATGCTCTTGATGATGCTGCCGGCTGTAACGCCCGTATTCTTCACATCGAAAGGACCGCGCTTGATAATCTCCTGAATCTTCAGGCCGTCGCCCTGATACTGAGGATCGAAGAATACTCCCAGATTGGCGGTGGTAAGCGCGCTGTTCGAAGCGTAGTAGCGGGCTCCTGTATGCGAAGCGTTCAGCTCGCCAAGCATTTCGCTCAACATCTCCTGGAAGTCGAAATTGTTGTTGATGTAAGGCAGGAACTTCTCATAGGTCTTGCGGTAACCTTCCCAGTCAACACCATGAATCTTAGGGTCGTAGAACTTGTCTTTCACCTGTCGCCATATGTGGTCGAAGAGATACTGGCGCTCCTCGGCTGGCTTATAGTTGAAGTTAGCCTCAAAGCTGATGTCCTTGGTGCTGAATCCGCTCAGATCCACCTTCTTGATGCTGCTTCCGTTGCAGATGAAGAGGTTCTTCACATCCTTGTCGGTCTGCAGGTTGCCCTGGCCTACGCCCTTCAGCACGAGCTTGGTAGAGCCGTCCTTCAGGTCGTGCTGCCAGAGGTCGTAATCATCCTCGAAGGCTGCCTGGTAGTAGAGCTTGTCGCCGTCTTTAGAGAGCACAGCATCGCCCATGTGCGAAGAGTTTGCGGTGAGGCGTACGATTCTGTCGCGGCAGTTTTCGATGTCCAGCTCCAGTGGCTTCACTTTTTCCACCTCTATCTTTCCGGTCTTCTTCTGCTTTTCGTCAGCCTTCTTTTTAGCCTCTTCCTTCTTCTCGTCTTCCTTCTTCTCCTTTTCGTCCTTGTTGGCGTCAGCCAGTTCTATTTCTTCCTTGCTCATGTTGAAGCGATTGTAGGCATCCAGGTCGAAGAACATGATGTAGGCATCGTCTTCTGCTCCCCAGCTTCCATGACTGCGGTAGCCGGCTCTGTCGCTCTGGAAGAGCATTGCCTTGCCGTCGAGCACCCATTTGCCGTTGCTGTCGCTGTAGCCGGAATTGGTCAGGTTGTGAACCTCTTTGCCGTCAGCCTTTACCAGCGCAATATCCTGGTTGTTCCAGCCGCCGTTGCCGATATAGGTTGAAAGGAGCCATTTGCTGTCTGGCGACCATTCGAAAGCGATGTCTCCATCGCTGTAAGAGTAGACGTATTTCCCGTCGAGCACAGTGCGTATTTCCTTTGATTTCAGATTGACGATGCGGAGTGCAGCGCGGTCTTCGAAGAAAGCCACTTCCTTGCCGTCAGGAGAGTATTGAGGATACTGCGATGTAATGCCTGTTGTCACCAGCTGCTCTTCCTCGATATCGGTAGCGTAGGTGAAGTTCTTCTCTTTCTCGTTCTTGATCTTAGACTGGTAAATCTGCCATACGCCATTGCGCTCAGCTGCATAGACCAGGGCTCTGCCGTCTGGTGAGAAACTCAGGTCGCGCTCCTGCTGCGGTGTGTCGGTAATGCGCTTGGTAGTGGTGTATTCTACAGAAGTTACGTATACGTCGCCATGCATCACGAAAGCCACTTCCTTGGCGTCTGGCGAAACGGAAATCTCTGTAGCTCCCCAGCTTTTAATCTGACGTACGAGGCTTGGAGCATCGTTATCTGTTGTAATGGAGATGTTCACCTTCTGAGGTTCTCCACCTTCTTTCACGGTGTAGATTTCGCCATCATATCCGTAGCAGAGCAGGTCGGCGCTGGATGCAGTGAGGAATCTTACCGGATTGCCTTTGTGGTGGGTAATCTGCTTGTCGCTTGAACTGTTGAGGCTGCGGCGGTAGATATTGAATGTGCCGTCCTGTTCGCTCAGATAGAAGAATGATTTCTCGTCTGATGTCCATACTGGCGAGCGGTCTTCGCCGGCAAAGGTAGTCTGCTTGGCAAACTTTCCGTTACTCTTCAGCCAGATGTCGCGTGCGATAGGTGATTTCTGGTGTTTGCGCCAAGGGTCTTCGTATCCCTTTTTGTCGTGGTAGAGAATGTCGCCGTTCTTGGCGATGCTGATATTCTCCATGGTGAGGGTAGAGAAGAGTTCCGGTCTTCCGCCTTTGGTGCTTACCTTATATACTTGTGGGAATGTGTTGTCGCTGAAGATGATGCTCTGGGCTGTAGGCTGCAGACTGGCAGAGTAGAGCACATGGTCGTTGTCTGCAAAGGCGATAGGTGTTTCGCTGCCGCTGTTGGTGGTGAGTCGGGTAGGAGCACCGCCTTTTGCATCGATTACGAAGATGTCGAGACTTCCTTCGCGGTTAGACTGGAAGGCAATTTTTTTGCTGTCAGGGCTCCATACAGGATGCGAATCGAAGGCTGCATGGGTTGTGAGCTGTCGTGCTTCACCGCCGTTGACAGAAACACTGTAGAGGTCGCCTTTATAAGCGAAGGCGATGGTTGTGCCATCGGGTGAGATGGCTGGGTAGCGCATCCAGAGCGGATGGTCTTCTGCGCTGGCAGAGAGTGCTGCCGAGAGCAGGGCTACTGAAAAGATTAACTTTTTCATTTGCGTATGTTTTATGTTTCAATATGCGTTATAAAAATCTCTTCTCTTTCGGGGCCAGAATGCTATTTCTTGCTCCTAACGGATGCAAAGGTAGTTATTTTTTGCGATATTTAAGCGTAAAAAAAGAAAAAAGTGAGAAAAAGTTTGGTGTATTCAAAAAATATATGTACCTTTGCAGCCGCAAATAAGAAAATGGCTAATAGATTGCCCAATGGCGCTGGTTAGACAATTTTGCGATTTGAAAAGTGTTGGTTCCGTAGCTCAGTTGGATTAGAGCAACAGCCTTCTAAGCTGTGGGTCTTGGGTTCGAACCCCAACGGAATCACTATAATAGGCAAAATGAAACTTATTTGTACAAAAATAGCGTGAGAGAACAATGGCAGTAAGTTACTTATTCATAGGTACTTATCTCTGTTGTTCTTTTTTGTTTTTAAATATATTTTATCACTTATTCCTCTTTTATGTACTCTTTTTGTAAATAGCTGTTAATCAGTATGTTATGAATTTGGTGTATTGAGAAATCGTCCATGTGTGTTACAAATGTGTTATCAAAAAGCGCTAATGTGTTATCAGAATAGAGAAGTTAAAATCCTTAATGACCTTAATGACCGTGACCTTAATGACCGGAAAACGGCCCTAAACATTTATTTGTTTTTCTGATGAAACTCCTTCCTTGTCTTAGCCATTGCTGCCGTAGCCATGTCATGGGTCTCTATCAGCAATGGGCTTTTGTGGTATTGCACAATCTTGACTCCGACTGAATTGTGCCTTTTCTTTACCTTGATGCATTGAATGATCAAGTCCGGATTGGCCGACTTTGATGTTGGAGTTTTGTCAAAGTTCTGAATATAGGCAGCATTGGTCAGGAAGAGAATGTCGGAACCTTCCGGTATTTCCTGCATTACCTTCACCATGAGGGTTAGCATCATGCGGAACTCCGTGGTGTGGAGGTTGCTGATTACATCACGGCTGATGATGTTGCCGTTATGCTCAATCACAACGGCAGCACCACCAGCTCGCTCTTTATGGCCATAATCACATGAGCCACCTA
>ERZ772884.2390-NODE-2390-length-10897-cov-3.345047_pt1 | contig 10897 bp, 9 predicted proteins | sample MGYA00580574_ERZ772884 | MGnify/ENA primary metagenome ERZ772884 (study PRJEB29015, sample SAMEA2737690) | human gut metagenome | biome: human gut; feature: human-associated habitat; material: faeces | place: China | collected 2012 ... | reverse complement strand
TACTGGGGACACGACCTCGGAGGACACCAGCAGCCGGGCGACAACGACCCTGAGCTTTATCTGCGCTGGATGCAGTTCGGAGTGTTCACTCCAATATTCCGCACTCACGCCACTAACGCGGCTAACATAGAGCGCAGAATATGGGTGTATGAGAACTTCCCGTCGCTCCTCAAGACCGTGCAACTGCGCTATGCTATGTTCCCTTACATCTACACTGCGGCACGCGAGGCGTACGACACGGGAGTGTCTATGTGCAGACCATTGTATTACGACCATCCGGAAGACGCCAACGCATACAAATATGAAGACGAATACATGTTCGGAAATGACATTCTCGTAGCTCCCATCGTGACTCCGGCTGACGCCGACAAGACCGTAAGACGCACCGTTTGGCTGCCTGAAGGCAAATGGTGGAACGTATGCCGGTCCAAGATGATGGACGGCAACGTAACCTTTACAGACACTTACGGACAGGAAGATATCCCTTACTTCTATAAGGCTGGCAGCATCATAGTGAACAATCCGCCTCAGAAAAGTGTCACCACCAAAGCGCCGACACTTATATTAAAGGTGGTTCCCGGTGCCGACGGATCGTATTCTCTCTACGAAGACGAGGGCGACACAGAACTTTATAAGGACGGTGTTTTCTCACGCACGGAATTCACACAGACAAGAAACGCACAGAGCGTGACGCTCAACATCGGAGCACGCACAGGCGTATATCCGGGCATGCCGGACGAAAGGGCTTACAGAGCTGAGTTCATCGGCAGCGAGAAACCGGAAAGGGTACTCATCAACGGGAATGAAGCCGCATCCGGAACATGGAGCTATGACAGTGACAACAGAACCGTAACAGTAAACGTCCCGACAGCATCCTGCGATGTCGCAACAGCTATAGATCTGAGATATGCCGTGCTGCAGAGCGAGCTTACCGGCATCAACGGCACTGAGAACGGTGCGACATCCATAGAATACAACGCACAGGACGGAACAGTAACCGCACATCTCGCCGTCACTGCAAAGAACGCCAAGCTGGAGATAGTTTCAGCGAACGGCTCCGAGACATGTACCGCAACAGGAACCGACTGCAACAGCATCAACGCTGACATCTCATCACTCGGACGCGGAACATACGTATGCAGAATAACCGCCGACGGAAAGAGCGTTACGCGGAAGATAGTAAAATAACCGACCATAACCAAAGATTAATGATATGAACAAGACATATATAATATCTCTTTTTGCCGCCATCGTGTCTCATAATGTGGTATGTGCCCAGACTTATGACGAGCTTTGGATAACAGGCAGTGCCGTACCGGGAGGACTCCAGAAGCTGGAAAAGTTCCCTGACAACGAGTTCAAGTTTGCCGGAAAACTCGTTGACGGCGAAGTGAAAATAATAAACACCGAGGGCGTAAACGAAAACACGGTATATCTGAAACCGCGGTATGTCGACTCAAACATCGTGAGCAACGGTCTGGCATACACCACCTCGACCGACGGGTCTGACCCCGGATGGGTGGTGCTGTTCGACGATGAGCGCTACAAGTTCACCGTCAACATATCCACACGCAAGGTTTCCGGCGAGCTGTTCTCGCCATGGCTCGAGCTCTACATAGCCGGAGGATGCGTAGAATGCGGATGGGACGCAGGCAAGGCTCCCGCCCTTATACAGGACGAGAACAATCCTTACATATGGACATGGACGGGAGAACTGAAGAACAGACCGGAGAATGTGGAGCCCAAACGGTTCAAGATTCTCGGACAAAACGACTGGAGTCCAAAGAGTCTTCATCCCTATACACAGGATGAACCGGTCGAGACTTCCACCCAACTCATGATTAACTGTCCCGACGACTACAAATGGGCAATCGACAAAGACGGCTACTACAGGATATCGGTGGACATCTTCTTCCAGTCGTTCAGCTGTGAGTATCTCGGCACGGAAGAACCTACCGGCATCTCATCCGCCCAGCAAGAAAGCTCCGCACCCGTCATCACACTGCACGGCAACGACGTCATTGTGAAAGGAAACGGACGCATCACCGTCGACGTGTTCAACATGTCAGGACTGCGCGTTGCCGGAAAGACCGGTCAGGAAGTCACAATAAGCATTCCCGAAAAAGGCATGTACATCATAAAGGCTGCCGGAAAGAACGGCAGCGCAGTGCGGAAGGTGATTATATAACAGCATAACACAAAACATCAAAAACAGTAATACAACATGAGATACATTCTTAAATGCATAATAGCAGCGGCAGTGTCGCTATTCAGCATATATGCCACAGCACAGGACAACTGGCCCGACAAGCTCTACTGCCGCGGAGGTCTGGCAGACAAGTCGGCATGGAATCCGACGAAAAACTATCCGCTCAACCACGTCGGTGACGGCAAATACGAGGGCACGGTGGATGTTGACGCCTCAAACGAGGACAGCGGCGACTACTACGGAAACCGCAGTGACCTTTTCTTCAGCTATGGTAACGACGACAACCGGATACTCTCCTGTCCGTACAGCAACATCGAACGGTTTCTCACTCCTGCCATATGCGAGGGTCCGCTTCAGGAATATTCACAGCCCGAAAACGTCTATCAGACCAACGGCGGGTCATATTTCGTGAACGTGGACCTCAAAGCCATGACAGTGAAAATCACTCCTCTCGACACCGGGAACATAGCATGGATGCCAGAGGTTTTCCTTGTAGGCACCAACTATGAGGAGTACTGGGGACGCAACGGAAAGTCGCTTCCCCACATCGGAGGAGGCATATACCGTGGCACCGTGCACCTGCTTGAGGGTGTGAACAACCCCGGATATGCCGAAGCCACCGTCTTCGCCACATACACGCACAGAAGAGACCTCAACTGGGCAGAGGGCAGATACGGAAGCAGCGACGACCTCAAAGTGCTGCAACCCGGCGAGACCGCACACTGCACACGTTACTACGGCGACCGCAAATGGCTTATCGCACCGGGATGGTATGATGTGCTGTTCGACATGAACAAGGGTGAGGTGACATTCAACAACGTCACAGACGGAATAGAGCAGACAACCGCCGACAACACGGGCGTGCGCTCCGGCAAAGGCTGCATCATCATAGACGGTGATTTCAGCAAGGCGGAGATATTCACTGCCGGAGGCTCCCTCATAAGCAAGAACAGCCCGCGTACGGACGTGTCACCTGGACTTTATATTGTCAGAACAGGTTACAAAACCGTGAAAATAATGGTAAAATAACATTATAACCATACATTTACAGAAAACGGCTGCAAGGTTTCCGCACCATGCAGCCGTTTTTACGTTAATATAATAAGTATTCTGTTAATATGTATAAAATATGTATAAAGTAAAACTGATTTATCTCTTTTAGTTTTCAAGTTTGCGCTAATTAGCCTATATTTGCCGTTCGCAACATATTAAAAACTGAGATAATGATGAATCAAAACCAACTGTCATCAATGCTTTTCGCGGCTGTTCTGACACTCGGGACATTCAGTCCTGCCACAGCCCAGAGCAAGGAGAAGCTGATACCTTACGGTGACATGAACCGCTGGGTGATAAGAAACATCCACGAGTCAGCAGTCATAGGAGGAAACACAAAGACTCTATACGAAGTCGGACCGAACCAGACCATAAACGGCAACAAGCCATACAGCAACACAGGCAACTCACCGTGGGCTACCTCAAACGTCATGGCGAAGGTGATGGGAGTGGTTAAGACAAACTGCTCCGTGACCCGCGACCGGCACGACAACGGCTACTGCGCCAAGATGACGACACACATCGAAAGCGTGAAAGTGCTCGGACTGATGAACATCAAGGTGCTTGCGGCAGGCTCGATGTTCCTCGGAAGCATGAAAGAACCCATCACAAGCACGAAGGACGGACCCAAAAGCCTCAACTGGGGCATTCCGTTCACGGAAAGGCCGAAGGCTATAAAATACGACTACAAGGTGTATGTGCCGGGCGAGAAGAACAGAATCAGACAGACAGGATTCAGCAAACCGTCAACCGTAGCGGGACAGGACTATGCCATAACGGTGCTTGTGCTTCAGAAACGCACGGAAGACGCGAAGGGCAACATCACCGCCAAACGTGTCGGGACGATGGTTGTGAGATACGGCAAGAGCACCAACGGATGGGTGGACGGCGCGACATACGAGATCATGTACGGCGACATAAGGAACAACCCCAAGTATGACGCCGCGCTCATGGGGCTCAGACAGACCGACTATGCGCTCAACAGCCACGGGAAAAGCGTGCTTGTAAGAGAGACGGGATGGGCTGCCGCTGACGAGAAGCCGACGCATCTCGCCCTACAGTTCGCGTCAAGCCACGGAGGCGCATATATCGGCACGCCGGGAAACACTTTGTGGATTGACAACGTAAAACTTGTCTACTGACACCTTCATACCATCCGTCACACTTGCAGGCACAATGAAAAAACAGGCTTTATCATTCGCGCTTACAGTGCTTTTCGCACTACCGCTTACCGCCGCCGACACTCTGTCGCACACCGGAAGCGTCATCGCCGACAAGGCTGCAGCGGACAGTACGGTGAGGAAAAAAGGGTTTATAAACAGGATTCTCGACTACTTCAACGACGCCAACAAGACCGACTACAGCAAGAAGTTCGACTTCAGCATAATAGGAGGACCGCATTACAGCTCTGACACACAGCTCGGCATAGGACTTGTCGCGGCAGGGCTTTACCGCACAGACCGCAACGACACCATCCTCCCGCCGTCAAACATGAGTCTCTTCGGGGATGTGTCCACCGTGGGCTTCTACATGCTCGGCGTGCGCGGACTGCACATATTCCTTCACGACAGATACCGTCTGGACTACACGCTCTACTTCTACTCGTTCCCGTGCAAATACTGGGGAATGGGCTACGCCAACGGTGACAACGACGACAACGAGTCTGACATGAAACGCTGGCAGGCGCAGGCTAAGGCGAGCTTCCTGTTCAGAGTGGCGCGCAACACATACGTGGGACCCATGCTCACCTTCGATTTCATTCAGGGAAAGGACATAAAAAGACCCGAGCTGCTCGAAGGAATGGACCGCACCACACGCAACGTCGGCGTGGGACTGACCTTCGCCTACGACTCGCGCGACGTCACCACAAACCCCAAACGGGGCATTTACGTGAGCCTCTCCCAGAACTTCCGCCCGGCGTTCCTCGGCAACCGGTACGCCTTTTCCACCACCGACCTGCGCTTCAACGCCTACCGACGCCTGTGGAAAGGGGGCATCCTCGCCACCGACCTGCGCAGCCAGCTCAACTTCGGAAACCCCTCATGGGGCATGATGGCTCTTCTGGGAAATTCCTATTCCATGCGCGGCTACTACGAGGGACGCTACCGCGACAAGCACAAGATAGAGGCGCAGGCGGAGCTGAGACAACACATATGGAAGCGCAACAGCCTTGTGGCGTGGGTCGGGGCGGGAACGGTGTTCGATAAGTTCAGCTCCATGCGGGCGTCGCACGTGCTGCCCAATTTCGGCATAGGCTACCGCTGGGAATTCAAGAAAGACGTGAACGTGCGCCTCGACTACGGATTCGGCAAAGGCGGACAGTCAGGATTCATATTCAACATAAATGAAGCTTTTTAGGAAAACATACCATTTCTGTACGTCACCGCACGTACTTTTCATCGCGGCGGTCATAGCTCTGTCGCTGCCAAACTTATCACTTGCCTTCACTGAGAGCGTGCCTCTGATGACGCGCATCACCAACGTAGTGCTTCCGGTCGCGGCATACTGGTTTCTGATGACGCTCAGCCGCAACACCGGCAAGATGGTGTGGCTGCTCTTCCCGCTCGTGTTCTTCGCCGCGTTCCAGATGGTGCTGCTCTATCTGTTCGGACGCTCGGTCATCGCCGTTGACATGTTTCTCAACCTCGTGACCACCAATCCGGGCGAAGCCACCGAACTGCTCGACAACCTGCTACCTGCCGTCATCGGCGTGATAGTGGTCTATCTGCCGCTGCTTGTGTTCGCGGCGTGCTCCATGAAAGCGCGCCGTGAGCTGCCCATGACATTCGTCAGGAAGCAGCGCAGACACAGCCTCACCGGCATAACAGCAGGTATGCTGTGCCTCATTGTGTGCATGCTCGGCGACTCTTACTTCAGAACCGAGAACGACATCTATCCCGCCAACGTGTTCTACAACCTCGCGCTGGCGGTGGAACGCTCCGACGCCACGGCACACTACGGGCAGACCTCCGAGGGCTTCTCGTTCAAGGCATCGTCCGCCCATCCCGCCGACAGCAGCGAGATATACGTTCTCGTGATTGGCGAGACGGCACGCGCAGACAATTTCGGCATCTACGGCTACCACCGGGACACCACTCCCCTGATGAGCCGCATGCCCGGTCTGACAGCCTTCAGCCATGCCCTCACGCAGTCGAACACCACCCACAAGAGCGTGCCGATGCTTCTCTCAGCCGCCGACGCCACCGACTACGACCGCATCTACCGCGAGCGGAGCGTCATAACGGCGTTCCGCGAAGCCGGCTTCCACACCGTATTCCTGTCCAACCAGAAGCCCAACCACTCGTTCATAGACTTCTTCGGGATGGAAGCCGACGAATGGAAATTCATCAAAGACGGCTCCCCTGACGGCGCGAACACTCCTGACGAGAGACTTGTTCCGCTCGTGGAGGAGAAGCTGGCAGAGGGACATAAAAAGCTGTTCATGGTGCTCCACACGTACGGCTCACACTTCAACTATCGCGAACGCTACCCTGCCCGCGACGCCTTCTTCAAACCCGACGACGCCACAGAGGCAAAAGCCGCCAACCGGCAGCAGCTCATCAACGCCTACGACAACACCATACGGCAGACCGACCGGCTGCTTGCCGGACTGATGACAATGCTCGGGAAGAGCGGCGCGATGTCGGCTCTTATATACACGTCAGACCATGGCGAGAACATCTTCGACGACAGCCGCAGGCTCTTCCTGCACGCCTCGCCCGTACCGTCATACTACGACCTGCACGTGCCGTTCATAGTGTGGACATCGCGGTCGTACGCCGACGCATATCCGTCCACGGTCTCAGCCGTCGCGTCAAACAGCGGGAAGACCGTGGAGAACAGCGTCACAACATTCCACACCATGCTCCATCTCGCGGGCATCAGCACCGCATACCGCAACGACAGCCTGTCGGTGGCAAGCCGCCTCTACACACCCGGACGACGCCACTACCTCAACGACCACAACCAGCCCGTCACTCTCGACAAGACAGGCATGGACGACGAGGACTTCGAAATGTTCCGCAAGAAAGGCATAACAGACATATAGGACATCAACTCCACACACGCGAAATGCCCGCGAAAGCCGTAACATCGCTTTCGCGGGCATTTCATTATCCGCCGCCAGCCGCCCGCCTGTCATGGCGGCAGCCTTAGGTCAGTCGAACAGATGCGGCTCCATGATGTTTCCCTTATACGGGTTGCGCCCCAGATGCTCGTAGGCAAGCGGTGTGACCACACGTCCCCGGGGCGTCCGCTTGATGAATCCCTCCATTATGAGGAACGGCTCATACACCTCCTCCACCGTTCCGGCGTCCTCACCTATTGCCGTGGCGATGGTGGACACTCCCACAGGTCCGCCCCTGAACTTGTCGATGATGGTGAGCAATATCTTGTTGTCGGTCTCGTCAAGACCGTACCGGTCTATGTTAAGGGCGGCGAGCGACATGCCCGCTATGGCGATGTCTATGCGTCCGGTGCCGCGCACCTGTGCGAAGTCGCGCACACGCCGCAGCAGCGCGTTGGCTATACGCGGCGTACCGCGCGAGCGGCGCGCTATCTCCACGGCGGCATCGTCGTCTATCGGCACGTTCAGAATGCCTGCCGAGCGTCTTATTATCCTCACAAGCGTCTCCGGCTCATAATACTCCAGATGGAGGTTTATGCCGAAACGCGCGCGCAGCGGAGCGGTGAGCAGACCGCTGCGGGTGGTTGCCCCCACAAGCGTGAACGGGTTGAGGTCTATCTGTATCGACCGTGCCGAAGGACCCTTGTCTATCATTATGTCTATGCGATAGTCCTCCATGGCAGAGTAAAGATATTCCTCGACTACAGGCGAGAGGCGGTGTATCTCGTCGATGAAGAGCACGTCGCGCGGCTCGAGCGACGTGAGTATACCGGCAAGGTCGCCCGGCTTGTCGAGCACCGGACCGCTCGTGAGCTTGAATCCCACGCCCAGCTCATTGGCTATGATGTTGCTCAGAGTGGTCTTGCCCAGTCCGGGAGGACCGTGCAGCAACGTGTGGTCGAGCGGCTCGCCGCGGTATCTGGCAGCCTCGACAAACACCTCAAGATTCTCCACCACCTTCTGCTGACCGCTGAAGTCGGAGAACCGCAGCGGGCGAAGCGCGTTCTCGAAGTCCTTTTCTCCCGATACCGCACTTTCCTGTCTTATGTCAAAATCGTCCGTCATTATAATCGCTGTCGTTTAATGCTGTGTGCAGACACAGTGATACCTGCCGCCGGAAAAACCTGCTTTCAGATTCCCGAGTGCAGCCTGTCTGTTGCAAAGATAGTGCAAACGAGCGGAATGAAAGCTTGCTTTCTGATTCCCGAGTGCAGCCTATCTTATGCAAAGATACTGCAAAAAATCCGATTCCTCTTAATATAAAGTCACTTTAATTTGGCGTTATTCATAGAAAATATGTATTTTTGCAATACACATCAAACAACAGCCGGACAATGAAAACAGGACTATTCGCAGGCAGTTTCGACCCTTTCACCATAGGTCACATGTCAATCGTCAGACGCGCGCTGCCGCTGTTCGACAGACTGATAATAGGCATCGGGGTGAACGAGACGAAGCAATGCATGATGACACCGATGCAGCGCAAGGAGGCGATAGAGCGCATATTCGAAGGAGACGACCGCGTGAGCGTGATGACATACTCGGGACTCACGGCAGACTTCGCACGCACCATGGGAGCGGAATACATAGTGAAGGGGGTGCGCAGCGTGAGAGACTTCGAGGCTGAGCGCGAACAGGCTGACATCAACCGCATGCTATCCGGAGTGGAGACAATACTGCTGCCGGCTGAGCCGGGACTCGACTGCGTGAGCTCATCGGTGGTGAGAGAGCTGTCGCACTTCGGCAAAGACGTGTCCGCACTGCTACCCGGCAATGAATGACACGGCTCCGCAGACACACCGTAAAAGACACACCCGCATGCTCCGGAACACCGGATAAAAACCAAAAGACAACATATGATATCATACAACACTGACGGCGTCGACATGCCGAAAATAAAGAAAAGGACCATCACCTCGTGGATAAGGGCGGTGGCTGCCACCTACGGCAGGCGCGTAGGCGACGTGGGCTACCTCTTCGTAAACGACGAGAAGATGCTCGAGATGAACCGCGAATACCTCGGACACGACTATTACACTGACGTCATAACATTCGACTACGACGAGGACGACATAGTGAGCGGCGACATAATAATATCGCTCGACACCGTAAAGTCTAATGCCGAACTGTACGCCAAAAGCTACGACGAGGAGCTGCACAGGGTCATCATACACGGCATACTGCACCTCTGCGGCATCAACGACAAGGGTCCGGGCGAACGGGAGATAATGGAACGCGCCGAGAACCGCGCCCTGGCAATGAGGATATGACCTGACCACCGCCACAGTACCAGCCTTGTAGAGACGCAAAATCTTGCGTCTCCTGTCCTACCAATACCTACATCCGCATGCTATAACGTCACTGGCAATAAATGCATTTCTCGCTTGTGAGACGCAAAATTTTGCGTCTCTACTTTTGCAGGCAGCCACATTATCCTTTAATCCCCCATCATTCACTCAATGGCGTAAGCCCTGTAGAGACGCAAAATCTTGCGTCTCACAAGCAACCCATAGCAATATCCGCATGCTATAACGCCACTGGCAACAAATGCATATTCTCCCTTGTGAGACGCAAAATATTGCGTCTCTACTTTTATAAACAGCGAATATCATCCTCAATCACATCCTCCCCCGCACCGCGCTCCCATGCTTCCGCAATTAAAATACCGCCATATCGCTGCGTCGCCCGCTTTACGCCACTGCATAATTATACATCTGCTGACAGTAAAAAATCATGACAAAACATTTTCGTAAAACAGGAACGGAAAGGCTGCCGTATGTGTATAATATGCGTATAATAATACGGACAGGGCACTGGAAACACTCCACTGTACTGCCGTAAAGGCTCTCCCGCATGCCGGAAACGTCTCCGCCGCACAGCAGGAAACACCTTATCACCGCACGGAAAAGCCGCTTCGGATGTCCGGAAAAGCCTTTTTCATAATCCGGTGATGCCTCATACGGATGGCAGGACAGCACAAATGCCTGGCTGTCAAGGAATTGACAAAAACGCTGAAAAACGGCGCGTACGCCGCTGAAAACGCGGTGAGGGAAAACGGAGGCACTCTCGCGGAGTTGAGACTGTGACATTATGCACATACGGAGACAAAAAATGCATATTCTTTCAAGAACATGCATACACTATGCGGAACACTTGACCGCTCCGCAAACACGCCGCATACGGTCGTCAGAAATGCGAAGACTCACCCGCACACAACCCGCAGCGACAACGCACACACGGCACCACGCACACCCCACCGCGGGCGTCGGATGCAGCTGCGGAGACGTGCGCGTCATTCAATAACCTTATAATACTTCTTCGCGACAGCGCGCGACACGTAGTTGAAGTGCCACCACTCCGTGCGCAGCGGCTTGAAACCGGCATACGCCATCACCTCACGCAGCAGCCGACGGTTAGCCTGTGCCTCGCGCGATATGCGCCCGGAGGCGACGAGCGACGCCTCTTTGTCGATGTGGGCTGCCGCTCCCATGTAGTCTATCTTCGTACCC
>ERZ772884.2384-NODE-2384-length-10918-cov-5.202430_pt1 | contig 10918 bp, 9 predicted proteins | sample MGYA00580574_ERZ772884 | MGnify/ENA primary metagenome ERZ772884 (study PRJEB29015, sample SAMEA2737690) | human gut metagenome | biome: human gut; feature: human-associated habitat; material: faeces | place: China | collected 2012 ... | reverse complement strand
GTGTTGTGCATGCGCATATCAGCTGTTATGCAAGCGCACAACAGCTGTTGTGCGAGCGAAGATACTGACTGTCTCAACAACATATCCTATCTCTTCCAACAACTTATTCTGTCTCTTCCAACAACATATCCTATCTCTTCAAGCAACATATTCTATCTCTTTCAACAAATAGAAGAGGGTGAATCATAAACTTATGACACATCCTCTTTCAATTTGACTTGAATAGAACGCAAATCAGCGTTTTACATGGTAAAGGTCTTGAAAATCCCTCACTCTGAGGAATTTCCGAACGCATATCAAGGCTAAGCCTATCTACAACCTTTGCACCCCACTTGTATTGTTTCTGCTTCTCGCAAATGTCCTCGCCCAAACTCCAGTAGAATTTGAGCATTTCCGTATTCACTTTGATAGCAGCTTTAAGTTGTGCCATGCGGAAACGTTTCTTCAGGTCAGACAATCACTTCACATAGTTCTTGTCTGCCATGAAGGAGTCGCTATTCACGAACTGCGGTATATTATCTTTATTTTTCATATCATTACCTTTTTTGAAATCCTTAGTTTCCTTTATATCAGAAAGTGTTGCTTCAATGTCTTCTATTGTAGGCAACTGGCTCTGTATGTTTTCAGGCATGAGCTTAGACATCCTTCTTGTAATTGTGCAACAAGTTATTGCACATTTACTTCGTCTAATTTGGCAACAGCTTGTTGTCAAATTGTAAGTTGCTCATTATAAAACTGATACCATTGTCTGATATACTTCAAGTTTCTGTATGAAAGCCCTTTCATATCTGGGAACTCTGCCACAACTTGTGGAAAGTTTACTCTAACATAAATCTCTTGTGCTGAAAGGTGGTATAGCCATCAATCTCACCGTTTTCCAACTGCCAAGACTCTCGGTAGATATAGACCTTGACTTTACTGTGGATTGGGACCGAGAATCCATGCTCTCCATTCGCCAAGAAGTGAATAACGAGATTCTACGCTATATGGAGTCGGATGGTTCTCGAATCTGGTGCTGTGCTCGTCATCAATGATGCTTTTCTCTTATTCTTCTGCCAGTTCTTTCATCGCATCGTTTAATGTGTTGAAAAGAACGTTGATGTTTTCTTCTTCATTCTTGCATGCCTCCTTGAAGAGGGCAACAGGATCTTCGGTGCTGCTCTTGAGCGGAGTCTCGTTGAGCAGGAGGTTGACATTGTTCAGCAACATGCCGTGAAGGGTAGGCATGTGGAGCTGGTGCTGCTCGCCCTCCTTGCTGCCACACTTCAGTCCGGCTGCGTATGCCTTCACAATGATGCGGACCAGGAGATGGATTGCCATCGGCTCGTCGGCGAGACTGATGAGAATGCCGTGGGTATAATCGCGTACATGCTCTTCAATAGTGGTAAACTTGCCTTGAAGAAGCCAGGTGAAGTTGCGCTTGTATTCTGATTCCATCGCTTTGTACAACTGGTTCGATTTGCAGGCTATGCGCAGGTAGTCGAGCATGGTTGGCTCAAAGGTCGGGTCAGCCTGTTTCATGCTGTCGAAGTTCTTCTTCATGCGCTCGTTGGCTTCCTCGGCAGTCTTGTAGTTGAGGCGTACGAGGGTTGAGAACATGATGTCGAAGAAGTATTGGTTTACCTCGCCATAGTGCTCCAGCATCATCTGCTTGATCTGTTTCGGGTCGTTCTTCTTGCTGAAGTCATTGCCTTCGATGGTAGCATCTATGATGCCACGTGCGTAAGCTTCGAAGAAACCTCTTACAAATGCAGCTACTGCCTGATAACTGTTGATTCTTTTGCTCATTTCTTGTCTGTGTTTATTGGGCTGTTCCTGTTTGCAAATAACAGCTTCTTATTCAAAAGTCTTAAATTCATACCCCTGTTCCATGAGCCATTCTATGGCCTGAGGGAGCGCTGTCTTCAGCTTTTCAATGCTCTTCAGCGAGTCGTGGAAGGTGATGATGCTGCCATTGCGGGCATACCGCTTCACATTGTTCACCACATCTTCTGCCGTCATCCATTTGGAATAGTCGCGCGTCACCACGTCCCACATGATGACCTTGTAAGTGCGGTGCAGCCACCAATACTCACTTGGTCGCATCCAGCCGTGAGGTGGACGGAAGAGATGGGCATGGATGATGTCGTTCGCCTTATTGGTGTTGAGCACGTAGGAGATGACACGGTGCTTGAAGGCACCGATATGGTTGAATGTATGGTTGCCTACCTGATGACCCTCTGCCACAATCTGGTTGTAGAGGTCATGATGGCGCAATACATTCTCGCCTACCATAAAGAAAGTAGCCTTGATATTGTACTTTCTCAGGGTCTCTAAGATGAATGGAGTTGACTCTGGAATCGGACCGTCATCAAATGTAAGATAGACAGAATGGTCTTTCTTGTCCATTCTCCAGATGGCTTTTGGATATAACCATCTGAGCCATTTGGCTGGTTGCTCTATGAACATGGATAAAACAGGTTTATATGAATAATGAAAAGTTTGGTGTCGTGTTTCGCGACACCAAACTTTTTTCTATTTTTTACTGATTGCCTTCCGGCATTCTTCCACCTCTGCCATGATAGAGACGGTAGAGGTTGTTGAGCTGCTTCTCATACTTCTGCTCCAACTGTGGACTCACCATTCCGGCAGCCTCGCAGATGCTCTGCATGATCATGATCTGACGGATGCAGTCGTGCTCTGCCTGGAGGAAACGGTCGTTTGGCAGCGAGAGATAGTAGTTGAGGTATTGTGAGGCATTCTTCCATACCGCTTCTATATATTCCTTACCTTTGGCTTTCTGACCGGTCATCAGCCAGCCGCGAGCCATATCCAAGCCACCGCTCATGTAGTCGAGCGTAACATTGTAGGCAGGAATCTCGGTATCAGCCTTCTTCAGGATGTTGATAGCCTTCTGTTTCTTGCCTTCGGCGATGAGTTGGAGGGCTGTCTGGGCGAGCAGGCGACGGTGGGTATAACACATACGCATGGTTGTCTCGTCGATGTAGAGTCCCTTCTGCTTCAGGTTGCCGAACTTGAATCGGGTCATGATGTTGTGATAAGCCTTCTCTGTATCGAAGTTCTTGGCACCTGGCTTGTTGGTGGTGAACGGAGTGATACGGTTCACAAGTCCCTCCTGTACGAAGTTGTCACCGAGGTTCATATAGTTCTCTTCGCCTACGGTGAGTGCTACGTAGAGCGGACGGGTCCAGTTGCACTGTGCCAGCATTTCGAGCATCATGAGGTCGTTCTTGTAGAGTGCGCTCTTGCCGGCAAGAGAGATGACCATCTTATCTGGAATAGAATCTGATGCCATCATCATGCCGCTCTTCTTTACAGCCTCCTTGTCGATGGTGACATAGAGGGTATCCGTAGGGATGAAGTGCATGTCAGGGTTCTTGCTGCGTACCCAGTTCTTCAGGATGTTCTTGAGCTCGAACGGTTCGGCACCAAACTGCTTCTTGGCATTCTCTGGATCCTGCTTGTAGAAGTCGAGAATCTGCTTCTTTGCTTCAGGCTCAACAGATACATATTCGTTGGTACCTGAACAGAAGTCGAGACGTGGCCAGGTGATTGGCACAGATGGTGAGTTGTATGCAGGACGCATCATCTGGTCGATATACCAGTCGGTCTGCAGGTAGCTCAGGTTACATACGCGGGCATCTGTTCCTACGCCTTCTACCTCCTGGTTGTACCAGAGTGGGAAGGTATCGTTATCACCATTGGTAAAGATGATTGGGTTGCCTTTCTCCTGGAGTGACATCAGGTAGTTCTGACCGAAGTCACGGCAGGTATAACGGTTTGAGCGGTCGTGATCATCCCAGGTCTGTGATGCCATCTGGATAGGTACGAGAAGTGTGATGACTGCTACGATGGCTGTTACAGCAGTACCGCTGAGCTTCATCTTGCGCTTCAGAATGTCGATGATGGCGAGTACGCCGAGACCGCACCAGATAGCGTATGCATAGAATGAACCGGCGTAAGCATAGTCACGCTCACGTGGCTGCATAGGTGTCTGATTCAGGTAGATGACGATGGCAAGACCTGTCATGAAGAACAGGAAGAATACAATCCAGAACTGCTGGATTCCGATAGGGAGGAGCACTTCCTCTTCCTTGCCGTTCTTCATTACCTTCTTCTTGCGGGTATACCAAGCCTGCCAGAAAAGTCCGATGAGACCGAGAATCAGCGGCATGCAGTAGAATACATTGTGGCCCTTGTTCTCCTTCAGGTCGTCTGGCAATTTGCTCTGGTCGCCATAGAGTGAATCATCAATGAATGAGAAACCGGTAATCCAGTTGCCGTGCTCTGGCTCACCATTGCCCTGGATGTCGTTCTGACGGCCGGCAAAGTTCCACATGAAGTAGCGCCAGTACATGAAGTTGCACTGGTAAGAGAGGAAGAAGCGGATGTTGTCAAACTGTGACGGCATCTTCACCATGATACTTTCTCCGCAGCGGTCGTAAGGAATCTCTGTGCCTTCTACACCGCCCATCCAGTCTTCGTATGCCTGGGCATGAGCCGAACTGTACATACGAGGGAAGAGCATGTTCTGGGCATAGATATACTTATTCTTGTGACTTACTACGAAGTAAGAGTCCTTCTCATCAGCCGAAGCTTTCTCCTTGCGCTGGTAAACCGGTGCGCCTTCTTTCATGACAGGCTTGCACATGTTGCCGTCTACTTCGAGGGCTACCTGTGATGTATAAGCCTGGCCATAGAACAGAGGGCGGTCGCCATACTGGTCGCGGCTCAGATAACTTCCCAGGGTAAAGATGTCCTCAGGAGAGTTCTGGTCCATAGGAGGGTTGGCAGAAGAACGGATCACGATGAGTGCGTAGCTGGAATAACCAATCATCAGCATCAGCATGCAGAGCAAGGCTGTGTTCTTGACGCGTGCAGAGATGAGAGGCAGGAGCTGCATCTTCTTCTTGGCGATGCCTGTAGATTCGTCAACGCCTGTTACTACTTCCTGCTTGCGCTTGTAGCCGAGTACAAACCAGAGGATAACCAGCACGATGATACCGGTGATGGCAGCAGTCCAGCCATATCCGTAGAATGGGATGCCGAGCATGCCGAAACCGAGAACGAAGGCGATATTCTGCTTCTTCTCGTTCTTCTCTGATGCATTACAGGTCTCGTAGATGCCCCAGATGACAGAGGCAACAAGACTGATGATGTATACGATTTCACCGGTATTGAACGGACAGCCGAGGGTGTTGACAAAGAGCAGCTCGAACCAGCCGCCTACGGTGATGATACCTGGAACCACACCATACAGTACGGCTACCACTACGAGGAATGAAAGGAACAGCGCCAGGAGCGAGCCCTTGAGGTTGGCATGTGGCACCTTCTTGTAGTAATAAACCAATACGATGGCTGGGATACAGAGCAGGTTGAGCAGGTGGACACCGATACTCAAACCGGTCATATAGGCGATGAGCACAAGCCAACGGTCGCTATGGGGCTCGTCAGCATGGTCTTCCCACTTCAGAATGAGCCAGAATACCACAGCGGTAAAGGCAGAAGAGAACGCATAAACCTCACCCTCGACAGCTGAGAACCAGAAGGTATCGCTGAAGGTGTAGATGAGTGCGCCTACCATACCGGATGCCTCGATGGCAATCAGCTTGCTGGTAGTCAGTTCTTTCCAGTCGCTGATAACGAGACGGCGAGCCAGGTGGGTGATGGTCCAGAAGAGGAACATGATACAGACGGCGCTCAGCAGGGCGCTCATCGTGTTCACCATCTTGGCTACCTGGGTAGTGTCGCTGGCGAAATGTGTGAAGAAATTGCCTAAAAGCATGAAGAATGGTGCCCCAGGTGGGTGACCGATCTCCTGCTTGTAAGCAGTCGTAATAAACTCAGGACAGTCCCAGAAACTGGCTGTCGGTTCAATTGTGGAACAATAAGTGAACGCCGCAATGATGAATGCGACCCATCCGAAGATATTGTCCACTAATCTGTACTGTTTCATTATTGTTTAAACTTTAATGTATTATATTTCTTTCTGAATGCTTTCTCTGTTTCTGAATGTTTTCTCTGTGCCTTTCAAAAAGGCACATTCCAGTTGCAAAGATAATAAAAAGATGAGATAATATGGATTTTTGCACCTGTTTTTTAGGCATTATTATATAATAAGCCTATACATTTAAGAAATGCTCTTCCAGTTTCTCTCTCGGCATATCTGCCGTATCGTGGTAGTGGAGATGATGATTTACGCAGGCGATGTGCTTTACGTTATTGAGCACTTCGGCTACATCATGGCTTACGATGATAATGGCGCACTCCCGGTTGATCTGTTCCAGCATCTCGTACATCTGCTTCTGGAAACGGCGGTCGATGTAGGTGTTGGGCTCATCGAGGATTACCACATCGGGCTTGGATACGATGGCACGAGCCAGGAGCACTCGCTGCAGTTGTCCGCCGCTCAAGGCTGCGATATGGCGGTCTTTCAACTCCGTGAGCTGCATCTGTTCCAGACAGTCGAGTACCTGCTGGTGCTGTGCCTGGGTGTATCTGGAAAAGAGGCTCTTGGTCTTGCTGAGGCCGGAGAGTACCACTTCATAGACGGAGATAGGAAACTGTTTGTCGAGATGATTGTATTGGGGCAGATATCCCATGCTGATTTCCCTTACTTCCTCCCCGTCTTTATAAAAGCGGATGCTGCCGTCTGTGGGTTTCATCAGTCCCAGAATGAGGCGCATGAGGGTTGTCTTGCCACCACCGTTGGGACCGATGATGCCAAGATAATCGTCTTTGTAGACGGTGAGGTTGATGTCGTGGAGCACCTCCTTGCCTTCGTAACCAGCCGAAAGATGCTCGATTTTTATGATTGGAGTCATATTATTGTAGTTTTTACTTCCCAACAACGATTTTCTTGCCTTGTACCGCTGCTGCCGCTTCCTGCATCGCCCAGTTCCAGTCGCCCTGCAATGGATTGATATTCATTGGCTTGGTGTGGCTCTCCTTGATGAAGGTTGTGGTGTTGCGGTTGGCAAATTCTGCCTGTATCAGGCAGAACTTGATCTTTTCTTTTCGGGCTCTCTCTATGAGGCTCTTCAGCTGGGAGGCACTCGGCTCCCTGCCTTCTTCCTCTATGGCAAGCTGCTCCAGCTGGTAATCACGGGCAAAGTAGGTGAGGATAGGGTGATAGATCACAAACTTGCGTACCATCTCGGGATGATTCTTGAAACCCTCTCTGATGGTGCTGTCTCGCTTGTCGATGATCTTCAGCAGCGACAGATAGTTCTTCTCAAAGAATGCCTTGTTCTTCGGCTCCAGATTGCAGAGTGCCTTGAAGATGTTGCTGGAGATGATGCGGGCGTTTTTGCAACTCATCCATACATGCGGGTCGGTATTGCCGCCTGGTGTCTTGGCAGGCGTGATGCCTGTGGAGGTATCTATCACCTTCATGTCAGGAGCGTTGTCCTGCAGCTTCTTCATCCAGGTCTGTTCGAAACCGATGCTTCCCACTTTCAGATAGAGGGCACTCCTGGAGAGTTCCATCATCTGCTCGGCATAAGGCTCGTAAGTTTCTGGATTGTTGCCGTTGGATACCATCACGTTGACATCCACCTTATCTCCGGCAATCTTGTCAACGAAAAACTTGTAGGGAGGGATAGTTACGGTAACAGCAGGTTTGCCATCGCTGTTGGCGACAGATTCCTTTCCGTTACTTTCTGCGGTGTTGCCTTTCTGCTGGCTGCCTTTACAGCCCGCGAAAACCACACATAATATAATAAGGTATAAATACTTTTTCATAAGCAGTCAATCTATATAAATCAATTCTTTGTTTTCTTTGCAGCTTGTTTAAAAGATGAAACTGAGTCCGTAAACCAGCAGTACATATCTCAACACCTTTCCGATGGTGATGCTGATGACAGAAATCACGATGTTGGCTCTCGTCAGTCCCAAAACAATGGTGATGGCACTTCCTAACAGGGGCAGGAAGGCGAAGAATCCCATCCAGGCTCCTCTGTCGGCCATGAATCGCTCTGCCTTGTCGAGACTCTCTTTCTTTACATGCAGATATTTCTCTATCCATTCCAGCTTGCCCATCCGTCCTACGCCATAGTTGAACATAGAACCGAGCACATTGCCGATGCTTCCATACAGTACGAGCTGGATAGGTTCCAGTCCGGCAGCCTGTAAGCCCGACATCACCACCTCGCTGCTGAAGGGAAAGAAACTGCCGGCAAGGAAGGCTGATACCAGCATGCCCCAGTAGCCCCAGCTCATTAAGAAATCTATTATCCAACTCATAGTAATATGCTCTCTGGTACGAGTATGTTGTAAGCCATGATAAGTACCAGCATGATGAGCAGCAGGATGAAGGAGATGTTGGTAAACTTACCTCTGGTGAATGTGATGAAATGGGCGATAAGCGGTGCTGTATTCGCAATCAGGATGCCGCCCAGTTCCTGTATATGTCGAGGCTGGAGGACGATGAAGATGATGCAGGCAACCGATATCATGATAAACGTTTCGTAGATCATGCGGGTGCGTATCTTGTCGCCGTAGCTGGTGCGTATGAAGTGGATGGAACCGATGATGGTGAGCAGGGTGACGAAACTCAGGTTCAGTACCTGATGGCCGGTAACCTGCGAATAATCAAATAGTTCGCTGTAGTTGATGAATTCGCAGAAGTGGTCTGCCAGCCCCTGTATGTTGTCGGTATAGAAGAAATAACCGGCTGCAAACCAATAGGGCACGATGAGACCTATCAGTGTTGCAAAGAATGTCTTTACGCTAAACGAGAGGGTAAACACCATCATCATGATCCACAGTATAGGCATGAAATAGCCTATCTGCACGAAAACCATCGATGCCAGACCAATGCAGGCAAAGGCGTAGAAAGTCCAGCCTGTAGAGCGTTTATCCTGATAGCAATTCCAGATAATGAGATAAAAGGCGATGAAACACATCGTCACAATACTGCTTTTTAAAGAGAGTTGGGGGAGTCCTGCCATCGTCATTAATGCCAGAAAACTGCAAGATACCATTCGGCTGTAGGTACGCATGAGGGTATTACGGTTGTTCAGTTCCACCATCAGCAGGGTACACATGGCTGTGAAAGCAAATTCTACCCAGATATTGGATACCAATAAACCTACTGCAACCCAAACCAGCGTGGCAAGGGTTGCAGTAATAGGTAAAGAGTAGCGGCTAGCCGCTACTTTATTTTGAAAAGTTTTCTTTCTTAACATCTAATTCAACATTAAAAAACTAAAGGTCCTGTCCGATATCAGAACGGAAGTACTTGTCGGTGAACTGGATCTTCTGTGCCTCAGCAAAGCTCTTCTTCAGGGCTTCTTCCTTGTCCTTGCCGTAGCTGCTTACGCAGATGACACGACCACCGTTGGTTACTACCTGACCATCCTTCATGGCTGTACCGGAGTGGAATACTACCGAACCTTCTACATCGTCGATGCCCTGGATAGGATAACCCTTCTTGTAAGCCTCTGGATAACCGCCGCTTACGAGCATCACGCAGACAGCTGCACGCTCATCAAACTCGATGCTGCGCTTGTCCAAGTCGCCTGCTGCTACACCTTCGAAGAGATCCACGATGTCGCTCTTCAGGCGGAGCATCACGCTCTCTGTCTCAGGGTCACCCATACGGCAGTTGTACTCGATGACCATAGGCTCGCCTTCTACATTAATCAGACCGAAGAAGATGAATCCCTTATAGTCGATGTTCTCCTCAGCAAGTCCCTCTACGGTAGGACGGATGATGCGCTCGTCAACCTTCTGCATCCACTCCTTGGTAGCGAATGGTACAGGGGTAACGCTACCCATACCGCCGGTGTTCAGACCGGTATCGTGCTCGCCGATGCGCTTGTAATCCTTAGCCTCAGGCAGAATCTTGTAGTTCTTGCCGTCGGTCAATACGAATACAGAGCACTCAATGCCGCTGAGGAATTCCTCGATGACTACGCGTGCAGAAGCGTTGCCGAACATACCGCCGAGCATCTCCTTGAACTCTTTCTTAGCCTCTTCCAGGGTAGGGAGGATGAGAACGCCCTTACCGGCGCACAAACCGTCAGCCTTCAATACGTATGGAGCCTTCAGTGTCTCCAGGAATTTCAAGCCTTCCTCTACGTGCTCGCCGTCGAAAGTCTCATACTGGGCAGTAGGGATGTTGTGGCGCTTCATGAACTTCTTGGCGAAGTCCTTGCTGCCTTCCAGTACGGCGCCAGCCTTTGATGGACCGATGACAGGGATGTTCTGGGTGCGAGGATCGTTCTTGAAGTCATCGTAAACACCCTTTACCAATGGGTCTTCCGGACCAACTACCACCATATCAACGCCATTTTCTACTGTGAAGTTCTTGAGCGCCTCAAAGTCGTCTGCCTTGATATCTACGTTCTCGCCGACATTCTGAGTACCGGCATTACCAGGAGCGATGAAGAGTTTCTCACACTTCTCGCTCTGAGCGATTTTCCATGCTAAGGCGTGCTCGCGGCCACCGCCTCCTAACAATAAAATTTTCATTTGCTGTAAGTTATTGTTTGTTATTTGATGTAGAAGTAAACTCCCCTTTTTCGGGGGATGTTTACTCCTAGATATTTACTTGAGATAATCGAAGAAATAATTGCTGATGCGCTCATGCAGATGAGTGCTCTGATGACCTCTCATGTTGTGAGGCTCGCCAGGATAGACGAAGAAGTCTGGCTGGGTGCCTGCTGCGATGCAAGCCTTGAGGAAGGTGAGGCAGTGCTGTGGCACTACGGTCACATCGTTCAAGCCCTGGATAATCTGCAGCTTGCCCTTCAGGTTCTTTGCCTGATAGAGCAGAGAGGTCTTCTTGTAACCCTCTGGGTTGGTCTGTGGGGTGTCCATATAGCGCTCGCCATACATCACCTCGTACCAGTGCCAGTCGATTACCGGACCGCCTGCTACGCCTACCTTGAACACATCAGGGTGGTTGGTCATC
>ERZ772884.2383-NODE-2383-length-10920-cov-3.402209_pt1 | contig 10920 bp, 7 predicted proteins | sample MGYA00580574_ERZ772884 | MGnify/ENA primary metagenome ERZ772884 (study PRJEB29015, sample SAMEA2737690) | human gut metagenome | biome: human gut; feature: human-associated habitat; material: faeces | place: China | collected 2012 ... | reverse complement strand
TGGTGGAATTTCTGAAGACGAAACCGGCCTACGCAGTCTATATGGATCAGTTGGAACTGGCGCATCTTCATCGAGGTGATATTGAGAAGATGTTGTATCAGTCTCTGTATAATGATTACACAAGAATCTTCCGGTTTGCGGGAATCGACCAGAAGAAATTTCTGAAGATTTACTGGAAGAAGTATGAAGTCAGTGTGATCAACTATTGTCTGAGAATCGTATTTAACCATTATGACAAGCCTTATGACCTGGATTATAAGAAGGAATTTTTTGATAAATATTCAAAACTTTCTATTGATAAGTTGATAACTTCCACAAATATCGACGAACTTGTGGATAACTTACGGGGCAGTGAGTATTATGAAGCATTAAAACCAATCCGGGATTCCGGGGCAGCGACATTATTTGACTACGATCAGGCACTGGAGCTTTACTATTTTACTAATTACTGGAGGCGGGGAAGAAAGGTATTCTCCGGAAAATCCAGAGAGCGTTTTTCAAGAGATGTGGGAATCAAGATGGATCTCATGAACATTCAATGGGTGTACCGTGCGAAGCAGTATTATCGTATGCTTCCGGCAGAAATCTATGCACTGACGCTTCCATATCATTTTCATTTAAGTACGGAAGAATTTAAGGCAATCGTGGAAGCACCGAATGTGGAAGAGATGAAAAAGCAGATTGAGAATACTTACTATGGAACACATGTCCACATGAAAGAGGGGCAGTCCATAGAAAAGGGTATCAAAGATATTTTACGGAATCTCTATATATCTGACAGGCAGAAGGATCCTTACTCCGATGCAACGATGCACGCATTTTTATTCTTGAAGGAGCAGGAAATCGACAAGCTGACGACAGCGTTAGAGTGTATCCGTTATGGACTGACTAGACAGGAGATATTGACATACTTGGGAGGTGAGAGCAAGTGATTGTAAAAATGAGATTCTTAAATATCAGCGGTCCGAGAGATGACATCGACCGGGTATGCGAGAAATATCTGTCAAAATATGAGATGCAGATTGAAAATGCGGTGACAGAACTTAAGACAACGGAAAATATCATGCCGTTCGTGGAAGTGAACCCGTACAGAGATCCGCTTGCAAAGGCAGAGCAGTTCGCACAGCTTCTGCCGGAGGACGGGGAAATTCGGGCAGATCTGTCAGGATCAAAGGATGATATGCTGGCGCTGATCCGGGATCTGAATCATGATTATCTGGGACTTGTGGAAGACAGAGAAAGGCTGAAGCTCAAGAAGGAAGAATTGCTTGGAAAGGAAAATGTCCTGAAACCATTTTCTGCGTTGAAAGTGGATGTTCATAAAGCATTGCAGTATCAGTACATGCAGGTACGGTTCGGACGCATTTCGCTTGACTATTACAGACGTCTTGAAAAATATCTGGCCGACAGTCTGAATGCCATATTTCTGGAGGCTGGAAAAGACAAAGGTTTTGTCTATGGCTGTTACATAGCGGCAAATGCGGATATTGCGAAAGCGGATAACACATTCCGGGCACTGCATTTTGAGAGAATTGACGTGACAGATGCTTACATCGGAACTCCTAAAGAAGCGTGTGAGAAGCTGGATCAGGATATTGAAGCAGTGCAAAAAGATATTGACGCAGATGAGGATAAGATTACAGCACTTATGAAACGTAATGCAGCCAAGCTTCTGGGAGCGAGAAAGAGACTGCAGGAGCTTGCGGACAACTTTGATATCCGTAAATTTGCAGCGAGAGTGACCAGTGAGGATGAGAGGGATGAGTTCTATATCTTATGTGGCTGGATGAGTGAAAAGGATGTAGATGCGCTTCTTGCTGAGACCCAGGATGACGATAAGATCAGTATCATGGTCGAAGATGAGCGTGACCAGTATTTTGGTGATCCTCCGACAAAGCTTGAGAACCCGAAGGTATTTAAACCATTTGAAATGTTTATCAAGATGTACGGACTTCCGGCTCACGATGAGATGGACCCGACCATGTTCGTGGCACTGACCTATACATTTATATTCGGAGCCATGTTCGGAGATCTTGGCCAGGGCTTCTGCCTCTTTGCAATTGGCGGAATCCTGTATCTGACAAAGAAGATCAATCTGGCAGGAATTATTTCCATTGCAGGTATTTTTTCCATGTTCTTCGGATTTATGTTCGGAAGCGTATTTGGATTTGAAGATATTATTGAAGCCCGCTGGTTAAGGCCTGTATCGGCAATGACGAATCTGCCGTTTATCGGGCAGCTTAACACCGTATTCGTCGTTGCCATTGCATTTGGTATGGCACTGAATATTCTGGTGATGATCTTCAATATTATCAATTCGGCGAAAGCCCACGATAAGGAAAATATGTTATTCTCCACCAATGGTGTGGCAGGACTTGTATTTTATGGATTCCTGGTACTGACAGTAGTACTTTATATGACCGGACACAAGACTCCGGGAAATGTAATGCTTGTGATTTTCCTTGGAATTCCGGTGCTCCTCTTTGTATTTAAAGAGCCACTTGGAAATCTGGTAGAGAAACGTCATAAGAAAATGGAAGGCGGCAAGGTCATGTTCTTTGTACAGGCATTTTTTGAATTGTTCGAGACCATGTTAAGCTACTTCTCCAATACCATTTCTTATGTGCGTATCGGAGCATTTGCAGTGAGCCATGCGGCAATGATGGAAGTTGTACTGATGCTCTCCGGAGCGAGTGCGGGAAGCACGAACTGGATCATATTTGTCATCGGTAATATCATAGTCTGTGGACTGGAAGGACTGGTAGTTGGTATCCAGGTTCTGCGTCTGGAATATTACGAGATGTTCAGCCGTTTTTATAAAGGAACAGGAAGAGAATTCAAACCATTTCATAAACAGAGCGAGTAGGAGGAAGAAGTCATGACATTAACTGTAAAATTATTACTGGTGGCAGCACTGGTACTTGGAATTATCGTACCATTTGGATATTTCCTTAAGGGAGAGAGAAGTAAGAAACGTTACAAACGTGCACTTGGAGCAAATGTTGTCTTTTATTTTGGAGCATTTGCCATCGCAGCGATCATGTTATTTTCCGGAGATCCGGTATACGCTGCAGAGACAACAGCAGCCGCTTCAAATGCAACTGGATTTGGTTATATCGCAGCCGCACTGTCAACCGGTCTTTCCTGTGTCGGTGGCGGTATTGCCGTAGCAAGTGCAGCAAGTGCCGCTCTTGGAGCAATCAGCGAGGACTCCAGCGCACTTGGTAAGTCACTGATCTTCGTAGGACTGGCAGAAGGTGTGTGTCTGTATGGACTGATCATCTCCTTCATGATCCTCGGTAAATTATAAGATGAAAATGTATCTGATCAGTGATAATGTCGATACTCTGACGGGACTGAGACTGGCGGGCGTAGATGGAGTCGTTGTACATGAAAGAAACGAACTGCGTGAAGAATTAGAAAATGCCATGAATGACAAAGAAGTTGGTGTCATTCTGCTGACTGAGCGGTTCGGACGGGAGTTCCCGGATCTTATCAACGAGATTAAGTTACAGCGGACCATGCCGCTTTTGATCGAGATTCCGGACAGACACGGAACCGGACGTAAAAAAGACTTTATCACATCGTATGTGAATGAGGCTATAGGATTAAAACTATAGGAAGCAGGTGATTGTGTGACAGTAGATGAGAAGATAACAAGACTGCAGGAATCTGCAATGCAGGAGGCAAGAAGCAAAGGGAATGCGATTGTGGAACAGCATAAGAAGGCGCTTACCCATGTCTTTGAGCAACATAAAGCAGAGGCACTGATACAGGCAGACACAAGGATCAAGGCTGAAAAGACCAGCGTGAAGCAGCAGCTTGGTATGGCGAATTCAAAGGCTGCGCTGGAACTTAAGCGAGAGCTTGGAGCTGCCCAGAAGCGTTTGAAAAAGCAGCTTTTTAAAGAAGTCGAAGAAAAACTGTCTGCATATATGAAGACGGAAAAATATCAGGATCTTCTGGTAAAATATATTGAAAAAGCGGTAGCATATTCTGACCGTGGCGAGATGACGATTTATGTTAATCCGACAGACGCAGATAAGAAAGCGTATCTGGAGGAGAAGACAGGATTTACACTGAGTATCAGCAAAGAAGACTTTATCGGTGGAATCCGTGCAGTCATTCCAGAGAGAAATATTCTGGTAGATTATGCATTTAAGGGCGCGCTGGAGAGAGAATATCAGAAGTTCGCATTTGGAGGAGGTATGGGCAGTGGACGCTAAACATACTGGAAAAATATATGGAATTAACGGCCCTGTCATTTATCTGAAAGGCAGGACCGGATTTAAGATGTCCGAGATGGTCTATGTAGGAGAAGAACGTCTGGTAGGAGAGGTTATTTCTCTGGACAAGGACAGGACAACGATTCAGGTCTATGAGGAGACTTCCGGTCTGAAGCCGGGAGAGATTGTGGAGGGTACCGGAGATGCAGTATCTGTTATCCTCGCACCTGGAATTATCAATAATATTTTCGACGGAATTGAACGTCCGCTGGAAAAGATTGCGCAGGCAAGTAATGGCGCATTTATTACAAGAGGTGTCAGTGTAGATTCTCTGGATCTTGATAAGTTGTGGGATACACACATGACGGTTGCAGAAGGTGACGCACTCCAGGGAGGGGCAATCATTGCAGAAGTTCCGGAGACGCATGCGATCGTGCACAAATGTATGGTTCCGCCGGATGTGGAAGGAATCGTGGTCAGTGTCGTACCTGACGGACAGTATCATATCAATGATACACTTGTTGTGATCGAGACAACAGAAGGGGAGAGAAAAGAACTCTCCATGATGCAGAAATGGCCGATCCGTGTGCCAAGGCCGGTGCATCACCGTTATTCTGCAAGAGTTCCGCTTGTGACGGGACAGCGTGTCATGGATACTATGTTCCCTCTGGCGAAAGGCGGAACAGCCGCAATTCCGGGAGGATTCGGAACAGGAAAGACGATGAGCCAGCATCAGATCGCAAAATGGTCCGATGCGGACATTATTGTATATATCGGATGCGGAGAGCGCGGAAATGAGATGACACAGGTTCTGGAGGAGTTCTCAGAACTGGTGGATCCAAGAACGGGGAATCCGCTGATGGACAGAACGACTCTGATTGCCAACACATCCAACATGCCGGTAGCTGCCCGTGAGGCATCTATTTACACAGGACTTACACTGGCTGAGTATTATCGTGACATGGGATATGATGTCGCAATTATGGCGGATTCTACATCCCGTTGGGCAGAGGCTCTTCGTGAGCTGTCCGGACGTCTGGAAGAGATGCCGGCAGAGGAAGGATTCCCGGCTTATCTGGCATCCAGACTTTCTGCATTCTATGAGCGTGCCGGTATGATGCAGACATTAAATGGAGCTGTAGGTTCTGTTACAATCATTGGAGCAGTATCTCCGCAGGGAGGAGACTTCTCCGAGCCGGTCACACAGAATACGAAGCGATTTATCCGTTGCTTCTGGGGACTGGATAAGTCTCTGGCATATGCAAGACATTACCCGGCGATCCACTGGCTGACCAGTTACAGCGAGTACTTACCGGATTTAAGTGCATGGTATGCTGATAATGTATCTCCAAAGTTTGTGGACTATCGGAACCGTCTGATGAATATTCTGAACCAGGAGAACAGTCTCATGGAGATTGTAAAACTGATCGGTAGTGATGTACTTCCGGATGATCAGAAGCTGACATTGGAGATTGCCCGCGTGATTCGCCTTGGATTCCTGCAGCAGAACGCATTTCACAAAGACGATACGTGTGTATCTCTAAAGAAGCAGTTCGGTATGATGGATATTATTCTGTATCTCTATAAGAAATGCAGAGAACTGGTGGCAAGAGGTATGCCGATGTCTGTTTTGAAGGCAGAGGGTATCTTTGAGAAAGTTATCGCTATCAAATACGATGTGCCAAATGGCGAGTTACAATTATTAGATATGTACAAAGTAGATATCGACCGTTTCTACGATACAGTGATTGAGAAAAATGCATAGAAGGAGGTCAAGATCATGGCAATAGAATATCTGGGACTAAGCAGCGTTGAAGGCCCTCTGGTTGTGCTAGAAGGAGTTCAGGACGCATTCTATGATGAAATCGTGGAATTTGTAGTCGATCATAAAACAAAGAAAATGGGACGTATTGTGGAACTGAATGAGGACAAAGCAATCATTCAGGTATTTGAAGGAACCGAGAATATGTCCCTGGACAATACACATACGAGATTGATGGGACGTCCGATGGAGGTTACTGTATCACCGGAAATGCTTGGAAGAACCTTTAACGGAATCGGACAGCCGATCGATGATATGGGACCACTCATTTCCGAGGATAAACGTGATGTCAACGGACTTCCGCTCAATCCGGTCAGACGTGAGTATCCAAGAAACTATATCCAGACAGGAATTTCAGCCATTGATGGTCTGACAACACTGATCCGTGGACAAAAGCTTCCAATTTTCTCAGGAAACGGACTTCCACATGACCAGTTAGCAGCGCAGATTGTAAAACAGGCCTCTCTGGGCGGTGATTCTGATGAAGATTTCGCAATTGTGTTTGGAGCTATGGGAGTTAAGCATGACGTGGCAGATTTCTTCCGCAAGACATTTGATGAGAACGGAGTATCCGACCATGTGTGTATGTTCCTGAACCTGGCAAATGACCCTGTCGTAGAGCGTCTGATCACACCAAAGGTAGCACTGACTGTGGCAGAATATCTGGCGTTTGAGTGTAACATGCATATTCTTGTAATCCTGACAGACATGACTTCTTTTGCAGAGGCACTTCGTGAGGTGTCCTCTTCAAGAGGAGAAATTCCGTCACGAAAAGGATATCCAGGTTATCTTTACAGTGAACTGGCAACAATTTATGAGCGTGCCGGAATTGTGGAAGGGGCAAATGGATCGGTGACACAGCTTCCGATCCTGACCATGCCGAATGACGACATCACGCACCCGATTCCTGACCTGACCGGATATATTACGGAAGGTCAGATTGTACTGGACCGCAATCTTTATGGACAGTCAGTTTATCCGCCAATTAATGTATTGCCGTCACTGTCACGTCTGATGAAAGACGGAATCGGAGAAGGCTATACGCGAGACGATCACCAGGCGCTGGCGAACCAGTTATTTGCTTCCTACGCAAAAGTAGGAGAGGCAAGAAACCTGGCCTCCGTTATCGGTGAAGATGAATTGTCACCACTGGATAAGAAATATCTGGAGTTCGGACGCGAATTCGAACAGCGTTATATTGGTCAAGGAACAACAGAGAACCGTACCATTCAAGAGACGCTGGATCTTGGCTGGGAACTGTTAGCACTGCTTCCAAGAGAAGAACTGGATCGAATCGATACAAAACTCATTGATTTCTATTATCCGAAGAAGAATGAAGCGTAAAAATGATTTAGAAGTGCAGGAATCTGGAAAATATGCCAGAATTCTTGCATTATAATTGCTATATTGCAAAAATGGGAAAGGAGGGAGTCTATGGATCCAAGAGAGTTTCCGACCAAGGGAAATCTGATGCTTGCCAAAAACTCGCTGGCACTTGCCAATCAGGGCTATGAACTGATGGACAAAAAACGAAATATACTTCTTAAAGAACTGATGGGACTTATCGATGAGGCAAAAGGCATCCAGGAAGAGATAGATTCCACATTTACCCAGGCATATGCGTGCCTGCAGCGCGCTAATATTGAGATGGGAATCAGCAGGGTACAGGAATTTGCATTCACTGTACCAATTGAAGATTCCATTCGTATACAGACCAGAAGTATTATGGGAACAGAGATTCCACATATCAAATATAATGAAAAGCAGAATGACCTGACCTACTCACTCGGAGATACAGGAGAATCGCTGGATATCGCCAGGGAGGCATTCCGAAAGGTAAAGAATCTGACCATCAAGTTGGCTGAAGTCGAGAACTCAGCATATCGTCTGGCAACGAACATCAAAAAGACACAGAAACGTGCCAATGCTCTGAAGAACATCACCATACCGATGTACACGAATCTGGTCTACAACATCAACAACGCGTTGGAAGAAAAAGAAAGAGAAGAATTCACAAGGTTAAAAGTAATAAAACGAAGACAATAATTTAATCGGGGACGTAGTAAAATGCCAAAATACTACGTCCCCATCAGCGATTAAGGGTGTCCCTAACTGTAATCAGGGGTGCTCTTTTCTTAAGGAATTCTTAGAATTTTTTAACAAAGAATTCATAGTCTGGGAAAGGGTTTCGATGTATAATAAATACCATAAAGGAAAAATTTTCATATTGTATGATAGATTCTAAGATTTGCCAGAAAATGACGGGCAGATATCTTGAAGCTTCAGATACACAGGAGGAATATTTATGGCATTGCGTAAAAAGCATGAGGTTCTGGAAGAACCGCAGGATTATGAGATAGAGCGCCGGGAGACACCGAGATATAATCCGGATCCCGAAGCGGGACTTTCGGCGGCTCAGGTGGAGCAGCACCGTGAAGATGGTTGGCGCAATGTGTCAGTCGCACCACCGGCACAGACCACGAAAGAAATTATCCGGGAAAATGTCTGTACTTACTTTAACTTAATTTTTCTTGTATTGGCAATTTTGTTATGTCTTGTCGGTTCATTTCGTGATCTGACATTTCTTCCAGTCATTATTTTTAATACATTAATTGGTATCGTGCAGGAGATTCGTGCGAAAAATGTATTGGAAAAGCTGAACATGTTAAATGCACCGCATGCCAGTGTTGTGCGTGACGGGAAAAAGTCGTTAGTGGATTCAGAAGAACTGGTACTGGATGATATTGTAATATTCAAAGCGGGAAATCAGATCTGTGCCGATGCAATTGTAGTATCCGGCGAAGTGCGAGTCAATGAATCACTGTTGACTGGTGAATCTGATGAGATTACGAAAGCTCCGGGAGCGGAGCTTATGTCCGGAAGTTTTGTGGTAGCGGGAGAGTGCCATGCCCGTCTTGATAAAGTCGGAGTGGATTCTTACATTTCCAAGCTGACATTGGAAGCGAAGGCTATGAAGAAAGGCGAGCAGTCGGAAATGATCCGCTCACTGGATAAGTTGGTAAAATTTGTCGGTATTGCGTTGATTCCGATTGGTATTACGTTGTTTGTACAAGGATTTTTCTTTAATGATCAGAGCTTCCGAAACAGTATTGTTTCTATGGTGGCAGCAGTTCTTGGTATGATTCCGGAAGGATTATATCTGCTGGCAAGTGTGGCGTTGGCTGTCAGTTCTATGAGACTGGCTCATAAGAAAGTTCTGCTTCACGATATGAAGAGTATTGAGACGCTGGCTCGCGTCAATGTGCTTTGTGTGGATAAGACAGGAACGATCACTGAGAATTCTATGAGTGTCAAAGACATGATCCCGACAAAGGAATATGATGCAGAGAAGATGCCGGAGTTAAATGGTCTTCTGTCTGATTTTGTGGGAGCCATGAGCAGTGATAACAGCACCATGGAGGCGTTGAAGGATTATTTTAAAAAGAAGACGGAACAGTCTGCTTCTAAGGTTGTTCCATTTACTTCTGTGACAAAATACAGTGGAGTCATGTTCGGGGAGAAGTCTTATGTAATCGGAGCTCCGGAGTTCGTGCTCCGCGAGGATTATGATACTTACAAACCGGATATCAGCGAGTATGCAAGAAAAGGGTATCGTGTACTTGTATTTGGCTCTTATGATGCAGCATTAGATGGCGGAAAATTGACAGGAAAGGTTCTGCCGATGGCATATGTCCTTCTGGCAAATCCAATCCGTAAAGAAGCACCGGAGACATTTGCATACTTTGCAGAGCAGGGCGTGGAAGTCAAAGTTATTTCCGGTGATAATCCGCTGACTGTATCAGAGGTCGGTATTGTAAATGCAGAGGAATATGTTGATGCGACGACACTTCAGACAGATGAGGATATTGCAAATGCGATTGCAAAATATACGGTATTTGGGCGTGTGACACCGGGGCAGAAGCGACAGTTTGTTCAAGCATTGAAAGATCAGGGAAAGACTGTTGCCATGACCGGTGACGGAGTTAACGATGTGCTGGCACTTAAGGATGCGGATTGCAGCGTAGCTATGGCATCGGGAAGTGATGCGGCATGCCAGGCAGCACAGGTTGTGTTGCTGGAGTCCAACTTCGCATGTATGCCGTCAGTTGTATTGGAAGGAAGGCGAGTGGTCAACAATATCCAGCGGTCAGCCAGTCTGTTCCTGGTAAAGAACATTTTCTCATTCCTGTTATCTTTGTTCTCGGTTGTATTTATGATGAGTTATCCATTAAAGCCGTCACAGATTTCGCTAATCAGCATGTTTACCATCGGAATTCCGGGATTCTTCCTGGCATTCCAGCCGAATAAAGATGTGATCAAAGGACATTTCCTGACAAATGTGGTGTTAAAAGCTCTGCCGGCCGGCCTGACTGACGTACTGGCGGTAGCTGCCATGGCAGTCTTTGGGCAGACATTTGGACTGGGAGAGACAGACATTTCCACAGCAGGAACGATGCTCCTTGCCATTGTAGGATTTATGATTCTGTTCAAAATCTGTGAGCCATTCAACTGGCTGCGTGGCTGTGTATGGGTAGGTTCAGTTATTGGACTTTTAGGCTGTTCCATTTTCCTGCCGAAGCTGTTCGCGATTACCGGAATGTCCACAAAATGCATTATGCTGTTCGTAGTATTTTCTATTGCGACAGAGCCATTGTTCCGGTATCTGACAAAGCTTGTCAGCGGAGTAAGAAAGCTGCATATGAAGATACATAAGAAGCCGGTGGAAGAGTTTTAAGGATATAGAAAAAAAGAAATATAAGAAATATAAAAATCCTGCAGAGATGTATATGATATACAATAATCTACAGGATTTTTTGTCGATTCTTTCATTACTTTACAATGTCCGGATTTTCGAATACGTCCAGCGCGGTA
>ERZ772884.2380-NODE-2380-length-10937-cov-5.144643_pt1 | contig 10937 bp, 10 predicted proteins | sample MGYA00580574_ERZ772884 | MGnify/ENA primary metagenome ERZ772884 (study PRJEB29015, sample SAMEA2737690) | human gut metagenome | biome: human gut; feature: human-associated habitat; material: faeces | place: China | collected 2012 ... | reverse complement strand
TGTGAACTTTGTTCACAAAAAACGCCTCGCGGAACGTTACCAGTGAACAGTAATGTAATGTTCCGCGAACAGTTAAAAAATAGCTTTATAAACTTGCCTAAATGAGAAATATAGATTATAATTAGAACAAATGTACGGAAAATTACTTTTGAATTGGAGAGAAATACATGGATTTATTTGAATATGCGAAATCCAGGACAATGGAGAATGAATCCCCACTTGCCTCACGTCTTCGCCCTACGAAACTGGAGGAAGTAGTGGGACAGCAGCACATTGTGGGAAAAGATAAATTACTTTACAGAGCCATCAAGGCAGATAAGCTGACTTCCGTTATTTTTTACGGTCCTCCAGGAACCGGAAAGACCACCCTGGCTAAAGTCATCGCCAATACTACTAGCGCAGACTTTACCCAGATCAATGCCACCGTAGCAGGCAAGAAAGATATGGAAGAAGTGGTAAAACAGGCTCAGAATGCCCTTGGAATGTATGGGCGAAAGACGATTTTGTTTATTGATGAGATTCATCGCTTTAATAAAGGACAGCAGGATTATCTTTTGCCTTTTGTGGAGGACGGAACCATTATCCTTATTGGGGCCACCACAGAGAATCCCTATTTTGAGGTAAACGGTGCGCTCCTTTCACGTTCTATTGTATTTGAGTTGAAGGCGCTGGAGATTCCGGAGATTAAAGAACTGCTCCTGCGGGCAGTGAACGATAAGGAAAAGGGCATGGGAAGCTATAATGCGGTTCTGGATGAAGATGCCCTGGAGTTTCTGGCAGATATGGCAGGGGGAGATGCCAGAAGCGCTCTGAATGCCATAGAGCTTGGCATTCTTACTACGCCAAGAGCTTCAGACGGTAAGATTCATATTACTCTGGATGTGGCTTCTGAGTGTATCCAGAAGCGTGTGGTGCGCTATGATAAAGATGGAGATAACCATTATGATATTATTTCTGCATTTATCAAGAGTATGCGCGGTTCCGATCCGGATGCTGCAGTTTATTATCTGGCGAAGATGCTGTATGCAGGTGAAGATGTGAAATTTATTGCAAGACGTATGATGATCCTTGCTTCTGAAGATATTGGAAATGCAGATCCCCAGGCCCTGGTAGTGGCAACCGCAGCAGCCCAGGCAGTTGAGCGGGTGGGAATGCCGGAATCCCAGATCATTCTTTCCCAGGCTGCCGCATATATGGCATGTGCACCTAAGAGCAATGCAGCGGTGAATGCTATTTTTGCAGCAATGGACAGTGTGAAGCGTACCAGGACGACTGTTCCGGCTCATCTTCAGGATGCCCATTATGGAGGGCATGAGAAGCTTGGACATGGAATGGGCTACAAGTATGCCCACGATTATCCAAATCATTATGTAAAGCAGCAGTATCTGCCAGATGAGATCCAGGGAGAGAAATTCTATGAGCTGTCAGATATGGGATATGAGAAGAAACTAAAGGAACACATGAAATTTATAAAAGACCATGCAGATTGAAGGAATGATTTTTCGAACACGGTTTGGAATAAATATTGAGTAATTATCAGCAAGTGCTGTTTTGCGAAGCGTGCAGCTGTGAAGGTACTGAACAATTACAATATCTGAAATAAAAAGTGGAGGAGCTTTATAAAAGCCCCTCCATTATTTTTGCATAAATTTCTTCATATTTCTTGGGCCACTGCCTGCACATGGCCTTGGCAGCGGAAAGAGATGGCGCTGCAAGAGAAAGATCGATCACAGAAGCACCCTTCTGCAAAAGCTGAAGGTGAACCACATATTCTCCCTGATTATTAATGTAATAATCGGCTGGAGCTTTCACCTGATTCTTGGTGGAGGCACCTCTGGCTGCCAGGTACTGGAGCACTTCAGTACGGATGTCCTGGGAAATATCATTCTCGAAATAGGTGAGCGTGTTTTTTCCATCTTCAGTAAGATAATAGTAGGAAGTATTGGAAATGGTACGCTTCTCAATCAGTTCTGTTTCCTCAAGCTCGGAAAGGGCCTGTTGCAAATGGAAATAATTTGTGTACTCACGGTCCAGAATAAATTCTGAAATTTCTGAATTAGTGATGGGGGACGAAGAATTCCGAAGCATATATAGGATGATCAGTTTGTAAACAGTAAATGGTGTAGCCATTTTCCAGCCTCCCTTCTGGTGAAATATTGCGTAAGTTCTAAATTCGAGCGTGTTTGAAAAAGGCTTTCTGCAAGATGCGTATTACACTTTGCGGGAGATTGCGGGAATAATATTTCAAACAGACTCTGATGCTTTGCCTTGAAAACTCTGACGCTCTTTCAAACGGTGGTGGAGCAGATTCAGCACTTCTCTTTTTCTGCTGGCCCATAGAGGGGCAATCAGCAGATCTTTCGGCCCGTCGCCGGTAACCCGGTGGATCACAATGGATGGATCCAGATGTTCCAGGCAGTCTGCTACAAGGTCAATATATTCGGTGCGTTCCAGCACTTTAAATTTCCCGGCAAGATAATCATATGCAAGGTCAGTGCCTTTCAGAACGTGGAGCAGCTGAAGCTTGATTCCCTGAATATCCCGGGCATTTAAATAATCCATAGTAGCCAGCATATCTTCCCTGGATTCGCCGGGAAGCCCGAGAATGGTATGAACTACTACTTCCAGACCAGCTGTGCGGAGTCTCTTAAGGGAGTCTTCAAAGCAGGATAGAGGGTAACCTCGCCTGATATAAGCTGCGGTAGATTCATGAATGGTTTGAAGTCCCAGTTCTACCCAGACTGGTTTAACCATGTTTAGCCGGGAAAGAAGTTCTACTACATCGTCCTCCAGGCAATCCGGCCTTGTACCAATAGAAAGTGCCACAATCCCCGGATGGGAAATAGCTTCCTGAAAAATTTTTTCCAGATAAGGCACAGGAGCATAAGTATTGGTGTAAGCCTGAAAATAGGCGATGTATTTGTGAATAGGTCTTTTGGCAGAAAGCATGGCAATCTGACTGTCTATCTGTTCATGGATAGAGAGGGCTGCACTGGCGGCAAAATCACCGCTGCCACCTTCGCTGCAGAAGATGCAGCCGCCGTGTCCTATTGTACCATCGCGGTTGGGACAGCTCATGCCGCCGTTTAAGGTGACTTTATAAACCTTTTCCCCGAAGCGCTCCTTTAGCATATAGTCAAGGGAGTGATAGGGCTTTCCATTCCAGCTGGTGATCATAAATTCTTATTGTCGGAATCAAGACTGTGGTCTACTACACTGTCAGGATTCGGCTCAGAGGTTTCTTCCGGAATATATTTGTCAAAAATTTTCACAAAGAAATGGGAATTGATGTATGCAATTCCGGAAAATCCAATGAGCACCAGCAGCAGGATGACCATGGACTGTACCTGGGCACTTGGAATAAAAAATACAAGAACCGGGGCAGCAGTGACAAGGATCATAAGTGCTGTATATGGAAGATGGCGGATGGACATCAAAAATGCGTTGGTAAAAGTATTCTTGATGGTATTGTAAAATTTCGCAAGAACCGGGTAGATGTACAGGAAGATCATCAGGTAAACGACCAGGATCATCATAAATAATACCATAAGAACCTTACCGATGGTGCCAGGTGTGCTGCGGCAGATGCTAATGTCAAAGTACAGCAAAAGGGCAGCCGCAAGCATGATCAGATTGATCACAATACCCTGTTTCAGATTCTGTTTAAAGGATTTAAAAAATCCGCGGACGATATAAGACTCTTCATTACGAACCATTTTCAAAGTGACGTAGAACATGGCGGCAATGGAAGGTCCAATGGTCACCACCGGAATGCAGCAGACAATGCAAAGCAGATTCAGAATGATAAGATCTGCCACCCTGCTCATGAAGGTGAAAAATTTGTTATCCATGTTGAAAAAACGATCCATTCAAAAATTCCTCTTTTCTATTTTGTATATAGCATTAATGAGCTTATCACATAGTATAACGAATCTGTGAAAAAAAAGCAATTTGAAAATAAAAAAGAACATAAAAACTATATAATCTTCACAAAAATATTTATAGAAAGTCCTTGCTTATCACACGTCAGAGTGTTAAAATAGTAATTATTGAAAAGAGAATAATAAACATTAAATATAGAAAAAGGAGTAGCGAAATGAGTAAAAATATCAGAACTGAGGCAGTTGACCATCTTTTTGAGGCCATACTTTGTCTGAAGGATAAGGAAGAGTGCTACACTTTCTTTGAGGATGTGTGTACCATTAACGAACTTCTTTCTTTATCTCAGAGATTTGAAGTGGCCAAAATGCTGATGGATAAGAGAACTTACCTTGACATTTCTGAGAAGACCGGTGCTTCCACAGCCACGATCAGCCGTGTAAACCGTTCTCTGAATTATGGCAATGACGGTTATGATATGGTATTTAAAAGAATGGAAGAGAAAAAAGAGCAGAACCGTTCTCTGGATCAGAAGGACGAATAAGCGTCAGAGGATCTGAATCCGAAATAGAATAGAATATACGAAAGAAAACCCGCGAAATTGTGCTATGAGATAATTTCGCGGGTTTTGTACTGTTATTTGTCTTTATTCTTCTTATGTTTGTCCCTGGGCTCAGATGGGGAAATGTCATCGATCATTTTCTCAATGATCATCTTCTTAATGTAGACATCAAAGCTCATGAGACAGATAAAACTGAATCGCTTCAGAAATTCCTGATCTTCCTCATCTGCATCCTGGAAAGTGGCGCTGGAGAAACGGTAATCCTTCAGAAGATTCTTGATCAACTGGTCAATCTTGCGGTTCTCCATTCCAAAAACTTCATTATATACATAGGTCATGTCCTTGCCTGGCTCACCTTTAAAGTATTTCGCTGTGATGGGACCGAGAAGCTTCTGGATGTCTGTGATGGACAGAATATTCTTAAAATAATAAATGAAGATCAGCATGAGCAGATGATCTTTGGAATAGCGCTTCTTCTCAGGGGAAGGGAGCAGGTTATTCTTGGCGTAGTTATTGATCATGGTCTTTGTCAGGATCTTGTCATCATCGTGACGCTTGGTGGACGCAAGCTGATCCTCCATAAACGTGGTGACCTGATCCATGTACAGGTCGATGTTTGGAAGATCTTCTGGTTTTATATAATCCATTCCGGAAATGTGCTCCAGAATGCTCTTTAATATGGATTTATCATCAGCTGTCATTTTTATCACCTCTGCTCCTTATTATATAGTTTTTAAAACTACTTGTAAACTGTTTTTTTCAGATCTTGTGAAAAACAGAAAAAAACCAGAACTTTGTTTACAAAAAACACCTCGCGGAATGTTACTGGTAAACAGTAAAAACCCGAATCTATGTTTGGATTTTCTGCACGTTCGGGGTTGTGGGAGATAAGGATTTCATGTATAATGAGATTTAACTATTTGAAAAATCATTCCCGCAATCTGCATGCCCCATTTGACGGTATATTTCGTCCGAATTCAGTTGTCGCAGTCCGCTGTGACGCCCTCATCAGGGCGGAAGCTCCTACAAATTGTGGCGCACATCCTGCAGAAAGCTTTTTTCAAACATGCTTTAGCGAAAAAAGGAGAACATAAATGAGCATATATGATACATTAAATCCCCCTCAGCGCGAGGCGGTAGCACAGACAGAGGGACCAGTCCTGATCCTGGCGGGAGCTGGTTCCGGCAAGACAAGAGTGCTGACACACAGGATTGCCTATCTGATGGATGAAAAGGGAGTAAATCCGTGGAATATTCTGGCTATTACTTTTACCAATAAGGCTGCTCAGGAGATGAGAGAGCGTGTGGATAAGCTGGTGGGCTTTGGTTCTGAGAGTATCTGGGTGTCTACTTTCCACTCAGCCTGCGTAAGAATCCTTAGGAGACATATTGATAATCTGGGATATGACACGAATTTTACAATCTATGATACAGATGACCAGAAGTCTCTTATGAAAGATGTGTGCAGGAAGATGAACATTGACACCAAGATTTACAAAGAGCGTTCCCTTCTTGCCCAGATTTCCCATGCCAAGGACGAGCTGCTTACACCAGATGATATGGAGATGAAAGCTGCCGGAGATTACAATATGAAGAAAGTGGCTTCTGTTTACCGTGAATACCAGGCTGCTCTTCGCAAGAATAATGCACTGGACTTTGATGATCTGATCGTAAAGACGGTGGAGCTTTTTGAAAAATGCGGTGCAGTGCTGGAGTACTATCAGGAGCGGTTTAAATACATTATGGTGGATGAGTATCAGGATACCAATACTGCACAGTTTAAGTTTATCAGTCTTCTGGCCCAGCGGTATCAGAATCTTTGTGTGGTAGGTGATGATGACCAGTCCATTTATAAATTCCGTGGGGCTAATATTGGAAATATTCTTGGATTTGAGCATGTTTTTCCAGATGCCAGGGTAATCCGTCTGGAGCAGAACTACCGCTCTACAAGGAATATCCTGAATGCAGCGAACCAGGTGATCGCGAATAATACAGAGCGTAAGGCAAAAACCCTGTGGACAGAGAACGAAGAAGGCAGCAAGGTGCATTTTCGCCAGTTTTTGAATGCCTATGAGGAGGCAGAGTATGTGGCAGGGGAAATCGGCAAGTTAAAAAGAAACGGTCTTGGGAACTACCGTGATTGCGCTATTCTTTATCGTACCAATGCCCAGTCCCGTATTTTCGAGGAGAAATTTATTGCAGCCAATATTCCATATAAACTGGTAGGAGGCGTTAATTTCTATGCGCGTAAGGAAATCAAGGATCTTCTCTGTTATTTGAAAACGATTAATAATGCCAGAGATGATCTTGCTGTGCAGCGAATCATCAATGTGCCGAAGCGTGGAATCGGTGCAACGACACTTGGACGTGTTCAGGATTATGCGGACAATATGGGAATCAGTCTGTATGAGGCATTGCGCGTGGCTGAAGAGGTTCCTTCTATTGGAAGAAGCTTGTCAAAGATCGATGGCTTTGTAACTTTTATACAGATGCTGAAGAGCAAGGCAGATGTGCTGACTGTGGAGGAAATCCTGCAGGAGGTAATTGATTCCACAGGTTATGTGGCAGAGCTGGAAGCTGAGGATACAGAAGAATCGAGAGCAAGAATTGAGAATATTGATGAGTTGATTTCCAAGACTGTGGCTTATCAGGAGGCTATGGAGGAGCAGAATCAGCCGGCTACGCTTTCTGGCTTTCTGGAAGAGGTGGCTCTGGTAGCAGATATTGATACTGTAGATCCGGATCAGGATTATGTGCTCCTTATGACTTTACATAGTGCCAAGGGTCTGGAGTTTCCGAAGGTGTTTATGGTAGGAATGGAAGACGGCATTTTCCCTAGTCATATGACCATCAGCTATGGCGATGACGGGGAGATGGAAGAAGAGAGAAGACTTTGTTACGTGGGAATTACCCGTGCAATGAAAGACCTTACTTTGACTTGCGCCCAGCAGAGGATGATCCGTGGAGAGACTCAGTATAACAGGGTTTCCAGGTTTGTGAGAGAGATTCCAAGAGAACTGGTAGATCTGGGACACACTATTCAGGAGAAGAAGCCGAAAGTGGAGGAACTAATCCCAACACCGGCGAAATACTCCAAGATGAAAGAAATTCTCCAGGGCAGAAATTACAAGCCAAGAGAATTTAAAGTAACAAAAGCAAATTCGCTGGATTATGAGGTGGGAGATACGGTTCGCCATATTAAATTTGGCGTTGGAATTGTGAAAGAAATCGTGGAAGGCGGTCGTGATTATGAGGTTACAGTGGAGTTTGATAAGGTTGGTGTGAAGAAGATGTTCGCAAGCTTTGCCAAGCTGAAGAAAATTTGATTGGAAATTGGGTTTGGAAAAATTTAAAATTAATATATTAACTATGGTAAAATAATTGCAAAAGTGGTATAATAAATAAACCTAATGAGTACTTTGAAAGAGAGGATGGTATCACATGAACATTAAAATGGATAAGCTCGAGGAATTATTATCATTACTTAAGAAAAAAGAAGATGAGAAGCAGAAGAATACAGTCCTCTGGGTACTGGCTATCATTGGCGCTGTAGCTGCTGTTGCAGGAATTGCATTTGCAGTATATCGCTTCTTCGCACCGGATTATCTTGAAGACTTCGAGGAAGACTTTGATGATGATTATGACGATTATTTCGAGGATGAGGAGAAATAAGTAAGGCGTTTAGCGGATATCCACGGTCGTCCACAATTTTTGGAATACAAATCTGGTTTGGATGTGGATAATTTCGGGGATTTTTTATAAGTGAGTGCATATTAAATGAAAAGGTATACGGGCATATAGCAGTTATGCTCCCCCGTATACCTTATTTTTGATTTAAGGTAACTGTTCAGTATCTTCATAGTAATACGCTTCGCGCTGCACAGAAATCATGCATTCGCATGATTTCGCGCCGCAATTTTCGGGTTTTCTGTGAACTTTGTTCACAAAAAACACCTCGCGGAACGTTACCAGTGAACAGTAATCTATTGGCGACAGTATTATATATAAAAGACAGCTGCGGAATAGTTACGATCTATATACAATTATTTTATGGAGGATTTATGAAAAAAGGAGAGATTTACGAAGGAATTATCGAGAAAGTTGATTTCCCTAACAAGGGATATGTGAACATAGATGGAGAAAAAGTAATTGTAAAAAATGGAATTCCAGGTCAGAAAGTTCGCTTTATGATCAATAAGAAGCGTTCGGGCAGGGCAGAAGGCAGGCTTTTGGAGATTCTGGAGAATTCTACCCTTGAGGTAAGAGAGCCTGTATGTAAGATTTTTCCAGCATGCGGTGGCTGCATGTACCAGACAATGTCCTACGAAGAACAGTTAAAAATGAAGGAAACTCAGGTGAAAGGACTTCTCCAGGAGGCAGTAGGTATTGGTACAGACCTTCACTGGGAAGGAATCCACGGAAGTCCTATTGAATTTGGTTACCGTAATAAGATGGAATTTTCCTTTGGAGATGAATATAAAGATGGTCCTCTTTCTCTTGGTTTGCACAAGAAAGGCAGCACTTACGACGTACTGACAGCGTCTGACTGCAAGCTGGTGCATCCGGATATGACGGCGATCCTTTCCAGTGTGCTGGACTTTTTTACAGAGCTTGGGGCTGTGCATTATAAGAAAATGCAGCATACTGGTTATCTGCGCCACTTGCTTCTGCGCCGTGGTGTGACCTCTGGTGAAATTCTGGTACATGTGATCACCACAAGCCAGGCAGAGTACGACTATGCGCCGCTGGTATCAAGGCTTCTGGCTCTTCCGCTGGAGGGAAAAATCGTGGGAATTATGCACATTATCAATGATTCTCTGTCTGATGTGGTGCAGAGCGATGAAACCAGATTGCTTTATGGACAGGATTACTTCTATGAAACGTTGCTGGGTCTGCGATTTAAGATTAGTACATTTTCCTTCTTCCAGCCAAACTCACTGGCAGCCGAAGTATTGTACTCCATTGTGCGTGATTACATTGGTGACACCAAGGATAAAGAAGTATTTGACCTCTACAGCGGTACTGGAACTATTGCCCAGCTTCTTGCTTCTGTTGCGAAAGAGGTTATCGGCGTGGAAATTGTTGAGGAAGCTGTGGAAGCTGCAAAAGTAAATGCCGCCTTAAATGGTCTCACCAATTGCCGTTTCATCGCAGGTGACGTCCTGAAAGTCCTGGATGATCTTACTGAAAAACCAGATATGATCATTCTGGATCCCCCTCGCGATGGAATCCACCCCAAAGCGCTGCCGAAGATCCTGGCATATGGAGTAGAAAACATCGTCTATATCTCCTGCAAACCAACAAGTCTTGCAAGAGATTTACCAGCATTTCTGGCAGCTGGTTATGAGGTTCAGCGCAGCTGCAGCGTGGATCAGTTTTGTGAGACGGTGCATGTTGAGACGGTAGTCTTGATGTCACGCGTTAGCAATGAGCCACGCACAGACCGAGCATAAGGTGCTGTGGGAGCTTGCTCACAAAGGCACCATTATGCGATGGGCTGTATGCGGCGAATGCCGCGGATAAGCGTAGGAAGCTTTGCTTCCGTAGCGCATCCGGCGTGGCGTAGACAAATTAAAAAACATAGATTCCGAGCTTTTTCGGAGGTTTGGATTTGAAGCCAGACTTTTGAAAAAGCTCGGTTTTCTTATATGGAAACATATCCGCTGCAAAATGTGTGTCAGGTTGTAACCCCGGATTAGATGTCACGATTTGAGACAGTGGATTAGATATGTGGAGAATTGTTTAAATCGGAAGTTGATGGAATGGCCTGGTAGAGATGGTTTCAGCGATGGGGGACGTATCTAACCGAGGCGAAATAATCCCTGCGGAATAAAAGAGGAAGGCAGGGATGCTGATGAATTTCAGTTTATTACAAAAAGGAGAATTAGTCATGATAAGACGAGCAATAGATAGAGATGCATCGAGAATTGCTGAGATATCAGTATTCTCCAAGCGGATGAACTATAGAGAAATTTTTCACGATGATATGGTTTCATTTGGTGAAATACAAGTTTATCCGTTGGCAAAAGAATACATCGAGCACCCAGAGATACTTAAGGAATTTTATGTATATGAAGATGATTTTGTTAAGGGGTTCATTCATATTCAGGGAACGCAAGTCTTGGAATTGTATGTAGATACGTTTTTCGTGGATCAGGGAATCGGAGGTAAATTATTAGATTTTGCCGTAAGTAGGAATTGTAATTCACTATGGGTTCTTGAGAAGAATACAAAAGCGCAGCACTTTTATTTGCGACACGGTTTTACTCCAAGTGGAGTAAGGCAATTGGAAGAGGGAACAGAACAATTTATCATTGAAATGATACGTTGAAGTAAGTAGGTTATTCTAGAAGTTAACTGTACCAAAAACATACAATGGAGAAGCTGTAATCCATTGATATGTTTCCACAAACTGATGAGACGTTGGACATATTTTCGCAAACCAACGAGTAAAAAAGAGAGCAGTTCAGACGTCTCAACGCATGTTGAGACGGTA
>ERZ772884.2376-NODE-2376-length-10956-cov-3.111274_pt1 | contig 10956 bp, 9 predicted proteins | sample MGYA00580574_ERZ772884 | MGnify/ENA primary metagenome ERZ772884 (study PRJEB29015, sample SAMEA2737690) | human gut metagenome | biome: human gut; feature: human-associated habitat; material: faeces | place: China | collected 2012 ... | reverse complement strand
GATGGAGCGTGCGGTTCTCGGCATGTCCCATGTACGACACTGACAGGCAGACCACCGAGTTCGGCATAGAGCCTGACTACAGGGTGTCGCTCGACAATGCCGACATGCTGCGCGGAAGGGACACCATAATAGAATACGCACGGCACATCATCAACGGCGGCACGGCGGAAGACACTCACTGAGCACTACAGACACCGCGCACGGCAACGGCACGGAAATGATACGACAACACGGAAAACCAATATTCACACAACAATAAAACATCAACACACATGAAAGCAATAAGCACAGAAAAGGCTCCGAAAGCAATCGGACCATACAGTCAGGCCATCGAGGCAGGAGGAATGGTATTCGTCTCCGGACAGCTTCCCATCGATCCGGCAACTGGAATGTTTGCAGAGGGTGGCATAAAGGAGCAGACCAGACAGTCGCTCACCAACGCTAAGCACATCCTGGAAGAGGCGGGCACTGACCTTGCACACGTTGTCAAGACCACCGTTTTCCTCTCCGACATGGACAACTTCGCCGCTATGAACGAGGTGTATGCCGAATTTTTCAGCATGCCTTTCCCCGCACGGTCGGCTGTGGCAGTGAAAACGCTGCCCAAGAACGCACTTGTGGAGGTGGAATGCACTGCGATAAAAGGGTAAAAAGGTAAAAAGGTAAAGAGGTAAAAAGGCGGGGGAAAGGGTAAAAGGGTAAAAAGGTAAAGAGGTAAAAGGTAATTGGAAAGAGTAAAAGGATAAAAAGGTAAAGAGGTAAAAACAGGCGGATTGGAACAAGACAGAAGCTATAAGGACGTTCCAGAGAATGCATGTCCGCATTTTAAATATGATTTGTCGCCTCCTCAAACGTTATTTTTACTTCTTTACCTTTTTACCTTTTTACCCTTTCCCCCGTCTTTTTACCTTTTTACTTTTTTACATTTTTACCTTTTAAACAAAATTGGACCGGTCGTGAAGATGCCCCGACCGGTCCGTGTTACCCTAAAAACAGCAATTGACTCACGTCAATATTTTATTATGAAAACATTCGTCTTATTATGAAATAAAAGTGTGATTACGGCAACCGTGAGCCTTGCGGCAGCACCGGCTGTGCGACCTCCGATACGGCACATATGCCTTTCACGCACTACAACTTTATTCTGTAGCTCAGTCCGAGCACATGTTCGTCGGTGTCGTCATCATCCTTGTCGTTGTTTACATTCTGATAAAGATAATACAACCCCACGCTGTGCGTCCTCGTGATTTTCCACTCCGCGCCAACTATATAGCGCGATTTCTCCAGCGAAAACGAGTTGTACATCTCGGCACTGGCATAAGGATCTATCCTGCATCCGGGAATATCGTACTCCACTTTGAGCCGCGAGCGCAGCACATTGTGCCCCTTGCCTCTCACATTATAGTTCTCCCACAATCCGTTATCATAGCCGTAACGCTCCGTGGTTTTCCTCGGACGGTAAGTGTACTGCCATCTTTCGCGCAGCGAAATACCGAACCTTCCTGCCTTGACACTACCCGTGAGCGACACGTTGAAGCGGTGGCGCAGTCCCCAGTAGGACGGTCTCCGACTGTTGTATGAGCCGTCCTCATGAACGGTTATCTCCTCGTCGTTGTTGTCGTAGAGCATGGTGTATCCTGCCGAGAGCTTCAGTCCGGTCACAATCTTGTAACTCCCTTCCAGTCCGAAGCTCCATCTGTCAGCTGTTCCGGAATTGTCGCGCGTTCTGAACTCGCCTTCAGCCCCGACGCTCCATTTCTCTCCAAGACTCTTCTCCGCACCCATCGTTGTCCATACACCGAAGTCGCTGTGCTGCGCCATAATGCCTTCAGGCATCATGAGAAGCACCGTCAGCAACACGGCAGTACGCACGGCACGCACCGTCCACATCTCTATATGTTTTATACTGTCCATTTCTCGTGTGTTAATTTCAGTCCGTTGCTTATCCTACTACTGCTTTCGTAAACATCCGTTTCACAGCAAATCTTCACCATTGTCCTGCCCCTCGGAGCGCATCAGAATACACTTTGCGGCACGACGCGGTGCGTACGCCTTCTGTTTCCTGCACGCTGCAAGTGTCCTTAGCCATGACAACAAGCCTTGCGGACAACTTTTCTGTAGCCGCAATCCCTACATCCTTCCAGTTCATAAGATATATACCGTTCTTTTCGTCAAGGGTAATAGGTTCAAATAAATACAGCAGTCCGGTCACAGCAATAAATTTATAGTTGTTTTGCAGAGACAATGCAAGGCGAGTGCAACAGCAAGACGGTGAAACAAAGTTTTACCGGACTTGATATTGCCGAGCCGAAGCTTGTCTTATGCAAAGACAATGCAAACGAGCGGAAAGGGAGCTTGCTCATACTTTCCCGAGCGCAGCTTGTCTTCTACAAAGATAATGTAATATTCATTACAACGCAAACAAAACCACCCATTATATCTTTTTTTCACAATAAATTAAGCATAAAAGTGTATGCGCGGTGTGTTTTCGTGGAATCGACAGTCCGCATATAACATCATTCCAACACACAACCCGTCTCCTTGCCTGTCCCTCCCCGCGATATACTTCCGAATGAACAGCCCTGCCGAAGGCGACTAAAAAAAATACCGTTTCGTTCGTATATGATATAAAAAAAGTGTAACTTTGCAGCGATTCCTGTTCATGCAGAATCACAGCGACCGCAACACGCCACCACACAGGTGGGAAAAACGTCGGTTACGGTACACTCTACTCGCGCTTGTGGCGGAATTGGTAGACGCGCCAGACTTAGGATCTGGTGTCTCGCGACGTGTAGGTTCGAGTCCTATCAGGCGCACACGCACAACGCCGGACGGTTTTTCATTACTGTCCGGCGTTTTATTTTCACATCACACCTTTATCAATATACATGCGCGCATACATTAATATTATAGGATGCATACATTAATATAATGGCACGAAAAATATCTTACGGCATGCCTTCCCGTCACTGTCTGTCCCACGCGAATAATGCCGCGAAGCCACGGCAGCGTCAACGTCATGCCTGAGCCCTAACCATACGCGCATGAAAAAACGGCATATGCTGAGATTGGCTCACAGCATACGCCGTATGTATATCCACCGGTCTGCCGACCGTCACATATCATTTCACGTCACCCACCTTTATCAGATATTCGGCTATCTGCACGGCGTTGAGTGCGGCACCCTTGCGTATCTGGTCACCGCTGAGCCACAGCGTGAGACCACAGTCGTCGGTAAGGTCCTTGCGGATGCGTCCCACGTACACATCGTCCAGCCCGGCTGTCTCCAGCGGCATAGGATAGACAAGGTTCGCCGGGTCGTCCTTCAGCGTACATCCCGGTGCGGCTGCTATTGCCTTACGCGCATCCTCGACACTTATCGGAGTCTCCGTCTCTATCCATACGCTCTCCGAATGGGAGCGGAGCGACGACACACGCACGCATGTGGCAGAGCATTTCACGTCGCTGTGCATTATCTTCCGTGTCTCGTTGAACATCTTCATCTCCTCCTTTGTATACCCGTTGTCGGTGAAGACATCAATCTGCGGAATGACGTTATAGGCGAGCTGATGCGGGAACTTCTCCACAGTCACAGGCTTGCCCTCCACGAGCTGCTCATACTGCTGCTGCAATTCAGCCATCGCAGCGGCACCCGCGCCGCTCGCGCTCTGGTAGCTCGACACATGCACGCGGCGTATGTGACTGAGCTGCTCCAGCGGTTTGAGCACCACCACCATCATTATTGTAGTGCAGTTGGGGTTGGCGATGATGCCGCGCGGACGGTTGAGCGCATCCTCGGCATTGCACTCCGGCACAACCAGAGGCACGTCGTCACACATGCGGAACGCGCTCGAGTTGTCTATCATCACAGCTCCGTGCTTGGTGATTGTGTCGGCATACTCCTTCGATGTGCCTCCTCCTGCGGAGACGAACGCTATGTCGACATCCTTGAAATCGTCGTTGTGCTGCAACAGTCTCACCTCGTAATCCTTTCCCTTGAAGCTGTACTTTCGTCCAGCCGAACGCTCTGAGCCGAACAACACCAGTTCATCCATCGGGAAATCACGCTCTGCAAGTATGCGCAGGAACTCCTGTCCTACGGCTCCACTTGCTCCTACAATTGCTACTTTCATAATGTTATAGTGTTTATGTTGTTATATATCGGTATGCCGGACGGCATCTTCCGCACCGCCTTACCGTGACTTCAAAATATCGCCGGTCCACGTTTTGATACCGCCGAGCCGAAGCTTATCTTATGACAAAGATAATGCAAACGAGCGCAATGAGAGCTTGCTCTCACATTGCCGAGTGCAGCTTATCTTATGCAAAGATACAACATTTCCATTAAAATGCAATTACCACGACTTTATTTATCACAAAGCCATGCGAATCATCCGCCTCTGCCATCACTCCCCACACACAACATGCAGACATCATCGCATCCTGTCTCCGTCATACACGGGTCAATATATGATTAACATTATTTTAATATCACACTATAATAATTTAACTTTTCCAGTCTCACAATCCGGAAAAGACTTAGCCGATAAATGTATACAAAAGAACCGAAAAGGAACAATCACACAGTCGTACGCAAAAGACCGGATTGCAGGAAAGCCTGTTCCGCATCGCCAAACGGCATGTCTCATGCTACGAAGAAGGCTCTTTCGTGTTGCAAAAGATACCATTCGGCACGACGGAAAAGGCTCTTTCGCAAAACAGAGGATAAAGCACCGCGAGCCGTCGGAAGCCTAACAGCGTATCAGTCAGCAGATTACGGAAAGACTGCAAAAAACGTCATTTTCCGCGAAAACAGCGTCCGGGGCGTCCGTGTTTCAGAATACGGCAGTTTTAGAGACAATGTTTTAACATTTAGTATATACAATATGTTAATTTATATTTACCCAAACTATTCCGCCATATTATGTCCGCCATTCTTTCCCACACTGTCACCCGTTCCTCAGACCAAGCCACGCGCCGCTGTGTCACGGTGTCGGTCACGCGATATCACGACAACGATGCGGAGGAAAGTCTGGCTGCATGCGTGCGCTGAAACGCCCAAATAGCGTCCCGTAACATCCATTTCCGCATTTTTTTTCGTTTATTCCAGCGATTTTGATTAAGTTTGCATATTAATCAGACAACAGACATACAAACACCGGCAACATACCTATGTCCCAGATAGCGCAATACTTTCCGATAACCGATCCCACGCTGATATTCTTCGTGGTGATGATAATCATACTCTCGGCACCCATCATCATGGGAAAGCTACGCATTCCCCACATCATCGGAATGGTGCTCGCCGGAGTGCTCATAGGCAAGTACGGACTCAACATTCTGGTGCGCGACGACTCCTTCGAGCTGTTCGGCAAGGTGGGACTATACTACATCATGTTCCTCGCGTCGCTCGAGATGAACATGGACGGCATACGTAAGGACGGACGGAGGTTTCTCACTTTCGGTCTGCTCACATTCTCCGCGCCGTTCGTGCTGACCTACATCATGAGCCACACACTGCTCGGCTACTCCCTTCAGGCGTCGCTGCTGCTGGGCTGCATCATGGCTTCCAACACTCTGATAGCCTATCCCATAGTGAGCCGTTACGGACTCCAGCGCAAGAAGAGCGTGTCGCTGAGCGTCGGCTCGTCCATGATCTCGCTGCTGATGGCTCTTGTCACGCTCGCCGCCCTCGTGGCATCACACAGGGAGAGCACAGGTTTCTGGTTCTGGGTGTGGTTCGCAGCCAAGTTCTTCGTGTACATCGGGGCGATGGTTCTCGTCATACCGAGGCTCACGCGATGGTTCCTGCGCCGCTACAGCGACGCCGTGATGCAGTTCATCTTCGTGATGTCGATGCTCTTCATGAGCGCAGCCCTGAGCGAGGCAGTGGGTCTTGAGGGCATCTTCGGAGCCTTCGTCGCCGGACTCATACTCAACCGCTACATACCCCACGTGTCGCCTCTGATGAACCGCATAGAGTTCATCGGCAACGCCCTGTTCATCCCCTATTTCCTCATAGGCGTGGGAATGCTCATCAACGTGCGCCTGCTCTTCGCCGGGACAGGCATCATATGGGTGGTGCTCGCCATCACCTTCATAGGCACCTTCGGCAAGGCGATAGCGGCATATCTGTCAGCCCGCCTTTTCCGCCTGCCGCTCTCGTCGGGCAACATGATGTTCGGACTCACCTCGGCACACGCCGCCGGCTCGATAGCCATGATAATGGTGGGCATGAGGATAGAGACAGCTCCGGGACAGGTGCTCGTGAACGACGAGATGCTCAACGCCGTGGTGATAATGATTCTCTTCACGTGCATCATATCGACGATGATGACCGAGTCGGCTGCACAGCAGATAATACTGCGCGACAAGGACATGCCGCAGGACGAACAGCAGACCGACGACGAGCGCATACTCATACCGATGAAGTATCCCGAGTATGCCAACAGACTGCTGAGTCTTGCCATCATGATGCGCAACCCTAAGCTGCGGCGGGAGATTGTGGGGCTTAACGTGGTGTACGACGACGACGACATGCGGGCAAACCAGGAACGCGGACAACGCCTTCTCGAGAATGTGAGCAAGTATGCGGCGGCTGCCGACGTGAAGATGCAGACTCAGGTGAGGGTCGCCGCCAACATAGCCAACGGCATAAAGCATGCCTTCAAGGAGTTCCGCGCGTCGGAGATAATCATCGGGATGCACATGCACAAGGAGGTGTCGCAGAAGTTCTGGGGCGCGTTCCACCAGAGCCTGTTCAACGGACTGAACAACCAGATAATAATGGCGCGACTCAACCAGCCGCTCACAACCATACGGCACATACACGTGGCGGTGCCGTCGAAGGCGCAGTTCGAACCGGGATTCTACCGCTGGCTCGAACGTCTGGACCGCCTCGCGGGCAACATGGAGTGCCGCATGATGTTCCACGGACGCCCCGACACGCTCTCGCTCATCAACAAATACACCATGCAGCACCATCCGGACGTGAAGGCTGAATACATGGCGATGGACCATTGGAACGAGCTGCCACGCCTCGCGGCTAACATAAGCGGGGACAACCTCTTTGTGGTTGTGGCTGCGCGGAAGGGCACCGTGTCATACAAGAACGCGATAGAATATCTGCCCGAGGAGCTGACAACGCATTTCTCCGGCACGAATCTCATAATAATATTCCCCGACCAGCACGGCAACGCCATGGACGAAATGACCTTCGCACAGCCTCAGCACACCGAGGACCGCAGCGCATACGAGAGCATCGGCAAGTGGATAAACCGCATGAAGAAGTCGGGGAAAAGCCCTGCCGACGGCAACGCAGAGCAATGAACGCCGCACGACGAGGCAACACTGACGCCGCACCAAGGCAAGAGACAAACGACAAACACACTGCATTTTATGATAGACATCAAGGGAATTACAAAAAGCTTCGGCTCACTGCAGGTGCTCAAAGGCATCGACCTGCACATCGACAAAGGCGAGGTGGTGAGCATAGTAGGTCCGAGCGGAGCGGGAAAGACCACTCTGCTGCAGATCATCGGAACGCTCGACAGACCTGACAGCGGCTCAATCGTCATCGACGGGACTGACGTGAGGAAACTCAACGCGGCACAGATAGGCGACTTCCGCAACCGACGCTTAGGCTTCGTGTTCCAGTTCCACCAGCTCCTTCCGGAGTTTACGGCACTGGAGAACATAATGATTCCGGCATTCATAGGGGGTACCGGCAAGGCTGAGGCGAAAGAACGCGCAGGCGAACTGCTGCGATTCATGGGACTGGAAGACCGTGCCACGCACAAGCCGGCTGAACTGTCGGGAGGCGAGAAACAGCGCGTAGCGGTGGCAAGGGCACTGATGAACAACCCGGCGGTGATTCTTGCAGACGAGCCCAGCGGTAGCCTCGACTCAAAGAACAAGGAGGAGCTGCACCGCCTTTTCTTCGAACTGCGCGACAAGTTCGGACAGACGTTCGTCATAGTGACACACGACGAGAACCTGGCAAGCATAACCGACCGCACCATAGTGATGAAGGACGGAATGCTCGAAAGCTGCTCCTCAACGGCTGTCACGCACGTTTCCGACCCCGTCACGGAAAATGCTGCGGAGGAGAACAATGGTTCACGCGACGGCGAATGAACTTTCACATACATAAAAAGCAAAAAGACTGACTCATATGATAAAGCTCGGCGACTACAACATACTTACCGTCGTGAAGGAGGTTGACTTCGGTCTGTACCTCGACGGAGGCGACGAGGGGGAGATACTCCTGCCGCGCCGCTATGTGCCGGAGGGTGCCTGTCCAGGCGACACGATGGAAGTGTTCATCTATCTCGATAACGAGGAGAGGCTCGTGGCTACCACGGAGATTCCTCGGGCGAAGGTGGGCGACTTCGCATACCTTGAAGTGGCGTGGGTGAACCAGCACGGGGCGTTCCTCGACTGGGGACTGATGAAAGACCTCTTCTGCCCGTTCCGCGAACAGAAGATGCGCATGGAGAAAGGCAAGAGATACATAGTGCACGTGCACATCGACGAAGAGAGCTACCGCATAATGGCTTCGGCAAAGGTGGAACACTTCCTGAGCGAGGACATGCCGCCATACCGTCGCGGCGACGAGGTGGACATGCTGGTGTGGCAGAAGACCGATCTGGGCTTCAAGGTCATTGTGGACAACAGGTTCCAAGGACTCATCTACGACAGCCAGATATTTGAGGACATACACACGGGCGACCGTATGAAGGGCTACGTCAGCAACGTACGGGAAGACGGGAAGATAGACCTCATGGCGCAGCCGTCGGGACGCCGGCACACCAAAGACTTCGCCGAGGCACTGCTGGAATACTTGCACGGCAACGGCGGAACGTGTCCGCTGGGCGACAAGAGCGACGCGGAGGACATAAAGAACATGTTCCATGTGAGCAAGAAGGTGTTCAAACGCGCCGTCGGCGACCTGTACAGACGGAGGCTGATAAGCATCTCCGACAAATCCATAAAACTGAACAGATGATGCAGAAGTGGTATGCAAGGACAGAGATGCTGTTCGGACGTGACACCATAGAGACTCTTGCCAAAGCGCGCGTTGCAGTGTTCGGCGTAGGAGGAGTGGGCGGTTATGCCGTCGAGGTGATGGCTCGCAGCGGTGTGGGACACATCACTCTCATCGACAACGACACCGTCAGCATAACCAATCTCAACCGCCAGATAATCGCACTCAACAGCAACCTCGGGGAGTATAAGGTGGATGTGGCACGCCGGAGGATTCTCGACATCAACCCTGAATGCGACGTCAATGCCATACGCATGTTCTACCTGCCGGAGGAGGCGGGCAATATTGACCTGTCAGAATACGACTATGTGGCTGACTGCATCGACACAATAAAGGCGAAGATAGACATAGCCATGCGCTGCCACGGGCTCGGTGTGCCGCTGATAAGCAGCATGGGGGCGGCAAACAAGTTCGACCCTACAATGTTCAGAGTGGCTGACCTGAGCAGGACAAGCATGGACCCGATAGCCAAAATCATGCGGAAGAAACTGCGGAAGGCTGGCATAGAGCATCTGAAAGTGGTATACAGCGAGGAGCAGCCCGCGCATTCACCGGCACAAGACGCGCCGGACAGCGGTGCCGAAGCCTCAAAACGCCCGGTTCCGGCAAGCAATGCCTTCGTGCCGGCGGCGGCAGGTATAATATTAGGTGGGGAAATAGTGAAGGACATCATAGGCTTTCCCGGAAAATCATAAAGCGGCACACCCGGCACAGGCACGCGATGCTGATGGGACACGACCGCCTGAACGGAATGGAAAAGACAATCCCGGAACAGAAGCGCAAAGGCTTTGTTCCGGGATTGTCCGTATATGATGATGCCCTTTCTCAGAACTCCGCAGTCTTAGGAGTACGCGGGAACGGGATGACGTCGCGTATGTTCTGCATGCCCGTAACGAAAAGGATGAGACGCTCGAAACCGAGTCCGAAACCTCCGTGAGGGCATGTTCCGTACTTGCGGGTGTCGAGATACCACCACATGTCCTTCATCGGGATGTTGCGCTCCGTTATCTGCGCCATGAGCTTGTCGTAGCTTTCCTCACGCACGCTTCCTCCTATTATCTCGCCGATCTGCGGGAACAGCACGTCCGTTCCCTGCACCGTGCGTCCGTCTTCGTTCATCTTCATGTAGAAAGCCTTTATCTCTTTAGGATAATCATTCATTATCACGGGCTTCTTGAAGTGCTCCTCAACGAGGTAACGCTCGTGTTCGCTGGCGAGATCCATGCCCCATGAAACCGGGAACTCGAACTTCTTGCCGTTCGAAACAGCCTCTTCGAGTATCCTGATGCCGTCGGTATAGGTGAGACGGACGAACGAATCCTTCAGCACTCCTTCAAGTCTTGCGATGAGACCCTTGTCAATCATCTTGTTGAGGAACTCCAGATCGTCCTTGCAGTTGTCCAAAGCCCACTGCACACAATACTTGATGAACTCCTCCTCAAGGTCCATAAGGTCGTCCTTGTCGATGAAAGCCACCTCGGGCTCTATCATCCAGAACTCGGCAAGATGGCGCGGAGTGTTGCTGTTCTCGGCACGGAACGTCGGTCCGAACGTGTATATCTGTCCGAGGGCAGTGGCTCCGAGCTCGCCCTCAAGCTGTCCGGAAACGGTGAGAGACGTCATCTTTCCGAAGAAGTCATCGCTGTAGATGATCTTTCCGTCCTCGTCTTTCTTAAGGTCGTACAGGTTCTTTGTCGTCACCTGGAACATCTCGCCGGCACCCTCGCAGTCGCTTGCGGTGATGATGGGCGAATGGAAATAGAAGAAGCCACGGTCGTGGAAGAACTTGTGTATGGCTATCGCCATGTTATGACGGATGCGCATCACGGCACCGAAAGTGTTGGTGCGCAGACGCATGTGCGCGTACTGGCGCATGTATTCGAAGCTCTGTCCCTTCTTCTGCATGGGAT
>ERZ772884.2375-NODE-2375-length-10956-cov-54.903770_pt1 | contig 10956 bp, 9 predicted proteins | sample MGYA00580574_ERZ772884 | MGnify/ENA primary metagenome ERZ772884 (study PRJEB29015, sample SAMEA2737690) | human gut metagenome | biome: human gut; feature: human-associated habitat; material: faeces | place: China | collected 2012 ... | reverse complement strand
TCTCTACCGCTGAAGACAACCAGTCTGCGGTAACCATCCATGTGCTGCAGGGTGAACGTAAACGTGCGGCTGATAACAAATCTCTGGGTCAGTTCAACCTGGATGGTATCAACCCGGCACCGCGCGGCATGCCGCAGATCGAAGTTACCTTCGATATCGATGCTGACGGTATCCTGCACGTTTCCGCGAAAGATAAAAACAGCGGTAAAGAGCAGAAGATCACCATCAAGGCGTCTTCTGGTCTGAACGAAGATGAAATCCAGAAAATGGTACGCGACGCAGAAGCTAACGCCGAAGCTGACCGTAAGTTTGAAGAGCTGGTACAGACTCGCAACCAGGGCGACCATCTGCTGCACAGCACCCGTAAGCAGGTTGAAGAAGCAGGCGACAAACTGCCGGCTGACGACAAAACTGCTATCGAGTCTGCACTGACTGCACTGGAAACTGCTCTGAAAGGTGAAGACAAAGCCGCTATCGAAGCGAAAATGCAGGAGCTGGCACAGGTTTCCCAGAAACTGATGGAAATCGCCCAGCAGCAACATGCCCAGCAGCAGACTGCCGGTGCTGATGCTTCTGCAAACAACGCGAAAGATGACGATGTTGTCGACGCTGAATTTGAAGAAGTCAAAGACAAAAAATAATCGCCCTATAAACGGGTAATTATACTGACACGGGCGAAGGGGAATTTCCTCTCCGCCCGTGCATTCATCTAGGGGCAATTTAAAAAAGATGGCTAAGCAAGATTATTACGAGATTTTAGGCGTTTCCAAAACAGCGGAAGAGCGTGAAATCAAAAAGGCCTACAAACGCCTGGCCATGAAATACCACCCGGACCGTAACCAGGGTGACAAAGAGGCCGAGGCGAAATTTAAAGAGATCAAGGAAGCTTATGAAGTTCTGACCGACTCGCAAAAACGTGCGGCATATGATCAGTATGGTCATGCTGCGTTTGAGCAAGGCGGTATGGGCGGCGGCGGTTTTGGCGGCGGCGCAGACTTCAGCGATATTTTTGGTGACGTTTTCGGCGATATTTTTGGCGGCGGACGTGGTCGTCAACGTGCGGCGCGCGGTGCTGATTTACGCTATAACATGGAGCTCACCCTCGAAGAAGCTGTACGTGGCGTGACCAAAGAGATCCGCATTCCGACTCTGGAAGAGTGTGACGTTTGCCACGGTAGCGGTGCAAAACCAGGTACACAGCCGCAGACCTGTCCGACCTGTCATGGTTCTGGTCAGGTGCAGATGCGTCAGGGTTTCTTTGCCGTGCAGCAGACCTGTCCACACTGTCAGGGCCGCGGTACGCTGATCAAAGATCCGTGCAACAAATGTCATGGTCATGGTCGTGTTGAGCGCAGCAAAACGCTGTCCGTTAAAATCCCGGCAGGGGTGGACACTGGAGACCGCATCCGTCTTGCGGGCGAAGGTGAAGCGGGCGAGCATGGCGCACCGGCAGGCGATCTGTACGTTCAGGTTCAGGTTAAACAGCACCCGATTTTCGAGCGTGAAGGCAACAACCTGTATTGCGAAGTCCCGATCAACTTCGCTATGGCGGCGCTGGGTGGCGAAATCGAAGTACCGACCCTTGATGGTTGCGTCAAACTGAAAGTGCCTGGCGAAACCCAGACTGGTAAGCTGTTCCGTATGCGCGGTAAAGGCGTCAAGTCTGTCCGCGGTGGCGCACAGGGTGATTTACTGTGCCGCGTTGTCGTCGAAACACCGGTAGGCCTGAACGAGAAGCAGAAACAGCTGCTGCAAGAGCTGCAAGAAAGCTTCGGTGGCCCAACCGGTGAGCACAACAGCCCGCGCTCAAAGAGCTTCTTTGATGGTGTGAAGAAGTTTTTTGACGACCTGACCCGCTAACCTCCCCAAAAGCCTGCCCGTGGGCAGGCTTGGGTAAAATTAGGGTGCGTTGAAGATATGCGAGCACCTGAAAAGTGGCGGGGATCACTCCCCGCCGTTGCTCTTACTCGGATTCGTAAGCCGTGAAAACAGCAACCTCCGTCTGGCCAGTTCGGATGTGAACCTCACAGAGGTCTTTTCTCGTTACCAGCACCGCCACTACGGCGGTGATACAGATGACGATCAGGGCGACAATCATCGCCTTATGCTGCTTCATTGCTCTCTTCTCCTTGACCTTACGGTCAGTAAGAGGCACTCTACATGTGTTCAGCATATAGGGGGCCTCGGGTTGATAGTAAAATATCACTCGGGGCTTTTCTCTATCTGCCGTTCAGCTAATGCCTGAGACAGATAGCCTCAAGCACCCGCCGCTATTATATCGCTCTCTTTAACCCATTCTGTTTTATCGATTCTAATCCTGAAGACGCCTCGCATTTTTGTGGCGTAATTTTTTAATGATTTAATTATTTAACTTTAATTTATCTCTTTATCGCAATTATTGACGACAAGCTGGATTATTTTTGAAATATTGTCCTAACAAATAACGCCGACTGACAAGAAATTAATTATTACTTTTCCTAATTAATCCCTCAGAAATCCTGACCTTAAGCTATGATTATCAGGGCTTAGGGTCACCCGTTAGCGCTTACAGCCGTCAAAAACTCATCTCATCGCTGATGGCACAAATCCTTCAATGGTTCGTAAAAAACGAATTATTCCTACACTATAATCTGATTTTAACGATGATTCGTGCGGGGTAAAATAGTAAAAACGATCTATTCACCTGAAAGAGAAATAAAAAGTGAAACATCTGCATCGATTCTTTAGCAGTGATGCCTCGGGAGGCATTATTCTTATCATTGCCGCTATCCTGGCGATGATGATGGCCAACAGCGGCGCAACCAGTGGATGGTATCACGACTTTCTGGAGACGCCGGTTCAGCTCCGGGTTGGTTCACTCGAAATCAACAAAAACATGCTGTTATGGATAAATGACGCGCTGATGGCGGTATTTTTCCTGTTAGTCGGTCTGGAAGTTAAACGTGAACTGATGCAAGGATCGCTAGCCAGCTTACGCCAGGCCGCATTTCCAGTTATCGCCGCTATTGGTGGGATGATTGTTCCGGCATTACTCTATCTGGCCTTTAACTATGCCGATCCGATTACCCGCGAAGGGTGGGCGATCCCGGCGGCTACTGACATTGCCTTTGCACTTGGTGTGCTGGCGCTGTTGGGAAGTCGTGTTCCGTTAGCGCTGAAGATCTTTTTGATGGCTCTGGCTATTATCGACGATCTTGGGGCCATCATTATCATCGCATTGTTCTACACTAATGACTTATCGATGGCCTCTCTTGGCGTCGCGGCTGTAGCAATTGCGGTACTCGCGGTATTGAATCTGTGTGGTGTACGCCGCACGGGCGTCTATATTCTGGTTGGCGTAGTGTTGTGGACTGCGGTGTTGAAATCGGGGGTTCACGCAACCCTGGCGGGGGTAATTGTCGGCTTCTTTATTCCTTTGAAAGAGAAGCATGGGCGTTCTCCAGCGAAGCGACTGGAGCATGTGTTACACCCGTGGGTGGCGTATCTGATTTTGCCGCTGTTTGCATTTGCTAATGCTGGCGTTTCACTGCAAGGTGTCACGCTGGATGGCTTGACCTCCATTCTGCCATTGGGGATCATCGCTGGCTTGCTGATTGGCAAACCGCTGGGGATTAGTCTGTTCTGCTGGTTGGCGCTGCGTTTGAAACTGGCGCATCTGCCTGAGGGAACGACTTATCAGCAAATTATGGCGGTGGGGATCCTGTGCGGTATCGGTTTTACTATGTCTATCTTTATTGCCAGCCTGGCCTTTGGTAGCGTAGATCCAGAACTGATTAACTGGGCGAAACTCGGTATCCTGGTCGGTTCTATCTCTTCGGCGGTAATTGGATACAGCTGGTTACGCGTTCGTTTGCGTCCATCAGTTTGACAGGACGGTTTACCGGGGAGCCATAAACGGCTCCCTTTTCATTGTTATCAGGGAGAGAAATGAGCATGTCTCATATCAATTACAACCACTTGTATTACTTCTGGCATGTCTATAAAGAAGGTTCCGTGGTTGGCGCAGCGGAGGCGCTTTATTTAACTCCACAAACCATTACCGGACAGATCCGGGCTCTGGAAGAGCGCCTGCAAGGCAAATTATTTAAGCGCAAGGGACGTGGTCTCGAACCCAGCGAGCTGGGAGAACTGGTCTATCGCTATGCCGATAAAATGTTCACCTTAAGCCAGGAAATGCTGGATATTGTGAACTATCGCAAAGAATCCAATTTATTGTTTGACGTTGGCGTGGCTGATGCACTTTCCAAACGCCTGGTCAGTAGCGTGCTGAATGCTGCAGTGGTAGAAGGCGAGCCGATTCATCTTCGCTGCTTCGAATCCACCCACGAAATGCTACTGGAGCAATTAAGCCAGCATAAACTGGATATGATCATTTCCGACTGTCCGATAGACTCTACGCAGCAGGAAGGCCTGTTCTCCGTGAGAATTGGCGAATGTGGCGTGAGTTTCTGGTGTACAAATCCACCACCAGAAAAACCGTTCCCGGCTTGTCTGGAAGAACGGCGACTTTTGATTCCTGGGCGACGTTCAATGTTAGGGCGCAAATTGCTTAACTGGTTTAACTCCCAGGGATTAAACGTAGAAATCCTCGGCGAGTTTGATGATGCCGCGTTGATGAAAGCTTTTGGTGCAATGCACAATGCAATCTTCGTTGCCCCAACGCTTTATGCATATGACTTTTATGCCGATAAAACTGTCGTAGAAATTGGTCGCGTCGAGAATGTGATGGAAGAGTACCATGCTATTTTTGCTGAGCGGATGATTCAGCACCCGGCGGTACAGCGAATCTGCAATACGGATTATTCTGCGCTTTTTAGTCCAGCGGCGCGTTAATCGGCAGCTCCCCCAAAGTTAAAGTGGAGGAGATAGATTAGTTGTACACAACCACGATTTTGACTCGGCTCATTATTTGCCCGCTTGAGACATTATTTCCATATGTACGCGGGCGAATAAATAGAGGAATCTGATTACTTCCTTCATGGGGATGCTGAAAAGAGTAGTAATTGCTTTTACCATACTGGATTTCATTCGTACCATCATTGGAGAGTTGAAAGCCTACTTGACCCGCACCGTCCTCACTGTTTTCTAACTCATTTTTTAATATGCTGGTTCCTGACTCCTGTATCGTCACTGGTTCAAAGTAATATTCAACATCACTGGGTTCAAAAACTAATTCACCTTGCTCGCCCTGGATGCAGTCAAATCTTATATGATGAAACTGATAATTTTCATTATTGATACGAGACAGTACAAATCGTCCAGTGTCGATGGATTGATCTTCAAAACCACAGGTCATTAAATTTACCTGTAAAATAGTATTTAAATTATAATTAAAGCGGACGCTATTACAATTAGTATTATTCCCTGTACATGAACTCACTTCAATTTCGAACAACAAAGGAAAAGGAGTTCCTGGAAAAATATCTGCGGTGTTGGAACTATCTGATACAGATGCGATAGAGTATGGAATGGTGAAATTTATCGCAGATAGCATTTCTTCTAAATTATAAGATGACCTTCCTGGAAGCTCTATTTTTTTACCGTCAGATTCAAAGGGGAAATTAATAATATAATGACGACTTCCGACTTTAAACCTAAAAGCGTTCTGTGTTAAAAAATGAACTTTAATGGCGTTGGTCGTCTCTTGTAAGTCTGCACACTCAATGATATTTCCGGTGTTTTCAATTTTTTCGGCGGTGAGATTACCTTTCATACTCAGTGGCTTGAGTATATATGTTCCACGTTGTTCCCCGACATTGGTCAATCCACAGGGAGCACTTTGCACAATAAAAGAATATAGACTCAAGGTGATTAATAAAAGCCACTTCATAGTAAACTCCTTTTACTGGCATATATATGTTTTGTTTTCATCGATAACGTGTTGAAAAGTAATAGTACAGAATAAATTCTGTTCATCATTGAGAGCAACTTTTATGCCAGTTGGAATTTCATCTACGCGAATAAAAAGGCGACTACCCTGGCCAACGACTCCAATATTGTTTTCCTGGAGATCCAGTACGTCATAGCCAAAGGTTAATGGCGAACCATCGGGACGCAGTGCCTGTATATACCAGGGCTTACGTTGGTCAGTTGTAAACTGCACATAAGAAACTGCTCCACGGTAAGGCGCAATAATTTGACGATTGCCCTGCAATTCTGTTTCACTTTCACTGTTTGCTATATCAAGTACCAGATGGTTTTCACGATGAGGTATAATCGGGTCGTAAACAACCTGGCCTTTGCTGTTTGTTCGGTTGTATTTTTGTCCATTAATATGCGCGCCTTCTAATCCAGGCGCATCCAGAATTGCAAATGTATCGGATAACTGGTTAGTGATATTAATACCACCGGACCAGACAACTAATCCACTACTAATACTTCCACCACTTTGCCAGGCGTTTTTAGAATGACTATAGCTGCCATCTATTATGGCGATGGGAGTTCTCCAGCTTAAATTCGTACCAAGCGATGTATCATTATTTTGTTGTTGCTGATTAACATATATACCATAATTTAACTGATCATGTTCACCGGCTATGCCAGTAATTCCAGTATTGTTGGAGGAATAGCCATCTTTGGAAAATGAGGTCGAATTCGATAAGTTAATTTGGTGACGTGTTTTGGCAATATCATCCCCCCAGTAGAAAGGAATGGAGATAAACAGATTAAAACGCTCCTCTTCTTTGTCATTTTCATCATAGGATTGGCTGGCAGAGAAAGTATAACTGATGCGTTGCCAGCTATTGGAATAACTGAATTGGTAATCTTTAGCATTTCCACTTCGCCCCCAGTAATTCCGCCAAAGCGCACTTAATGATACATTTCCCAGATTATTAGATAAAGGTTGCATAATATTGGCAGAAAGGCTATTTTTTCTGCCAATATTATAAAAATCGTCATAGTCACTCTGATGATTTATTTTATCATTTTCGTAAAGATGGTCGCTGAATGTCCTATAATCCTGCGAAGCATAACGCCAGGCGGCCACGCTAAAGTGAGTGGCCGTTTGCAATAGATATTTATTATAGGCGACCTGATAGCTCGTACCTTCGTGTCTGGTATCATTATTTAACTTACTACTCGATCGGGTAGCGTCAAAAGAGATGGCACCCAGCGGTGTATTCCAACCATTTCCCAGAGTTATAGCATTATAGTTATCGGATAAAATCGTACCCGATTATGTGATCAGGTTGTTATTATTTAGATTAATGTTTAAGTTTTTTAATTTCTTGATGTGAAGTTGATGAAAGTTTGAAAATTTAATATTCTTAATTGTTCCCTTCTTTATAAGAAGAGCAAGTTTCTATCATTAGAATGATAGAGTAGGATGTTTCAGAGCATGCTTCAGATTATTTTTTATTCCTCTGTAGTGAATTAATAATCATCACAGTTAATTTCATTCTGAAATTACTTCTTTTTTGAGATTTTTTAATTTTGATGAGCTATGTTTTTCATAAGGAACATACACTCGTTGATGCTTTTAAGGTATTTTCTCATTTCTGGGGATGTTTTGTCGTAATCGTGCATAAACTTTTTCAGTTCTTTATACACATCATTATTTAGCTTTACATTGTCGCGAACTAAAGTTTGTACCAATGGTATCAAAATTTCGAAACGGGACGGTTTGTCATCAATACTTGCCAGGGTTTTGAATACTCCTGTGTATCTGTAACCTAAGTGCTTATTGACAAGTTGAGTGGTCCATCGGCCAGGCATAATATCTTCACAGCGCAAATTTTTTATCCTGGTATTAGTGAACGATGTTCCAAATATGTTGCTTTTTTTAATGAAGAGGTTGTTTATTTCTCCATTTGAAAAGATGGTGTTTGATAAGTCGCTTTCAAAACATGATATATTGGATAATACACAACCAAAATAATACCCATATGAAAGGTTGCTCTTTTCTATTATTATATTTGATAGCAACATTTTATGTATGTTAATATTAAGGGCAGTCAAATACTGGATGTTTTGCTCGTTAAGTTCATGCATCTCCAGAGATTTATTATAGGGTAATAAAAGTATAAATTCCTTTACATTATCTCCGCAGTAAGAAAAGACAACATCAAATTTATTGGTGATTGTGTTTTCAGTTGAGCAATAAGCTGATTTTTCTATTAATCGACTGGGTATGCTTTTAAATAAAGATAATTTTTTACATAGTTGTGAATATGCAATATTGCTAGTTTTAAAGTTCTGCCACATTATTCCCTGGTTATCATCTATCGATGAGGAGGGGATTTTATTGCATTGCTCATTGCATTGCTCATTGTATAGCTCAGGGAAAATATTTTTTTTAATCAGCTTTTTGATTTCCTGGTTAAGATGACTTTTTTTCTTGTCTGGTGCACTATATTTAGCGTTTTGTGATGTCTCCTGATGAGCATAAAATGACTGGAGATTTCTGCAGGCCTCATAAAATATTTCAGGAGTATATAGCTGTGGGTATATTTCATGGTTGAAGTTTGCCTTTAAAAACTTAACGAATTTTTCATGGCATTCTTGATATATCTTAATCTCTTCAGAAAGACATTCGCTTGTTCTGTCATCAAAAACATCCAATCTAAGTAATGTGATGCCTTTGTGTTTAAAAAAATAAAATTGAACTGTATGTTCTATGAGTTTACATCTATAAAAATATGCATCTCTCAGATGAGTATATTGAAAAAAAATGATGAAGGACTGGAGATGGTTTAGGCAAGTTATAGCTTCTAAAAAAGTCATCAAACAAAATTAAGAACTCTGTTTTATACTCGCAAAATACTTTTACTAACTCATTTTGTCTTGTTTTATTTATTATTACATCATCTACTATATTTGATTTATAAAGACAATGTGGCGAAGTTGAGATACCATTTGTCATTATCAGTCCTTGAAGTTGATGAATTTTTATTAATTTAATTTATGAGTGAATGTGACTACTATCAAAAATCGCTCATTAATTTTATGAAGTACAATATAAATAGGTATTTAACCTGTGTTGATTGTTGTTAATTATTTACAAGATCTAATAAGGAGATATTTATGAATGGTTAAAGTGTATAGGAATTTAATTCAAAAATAGAGTGGTCTTAAGTTTAATACCTCAATGTGTATCACAATATCCACATTCTTTGTAGGGGAGCCTGGAGATTGAGTAGATATTCTTGCTCAGAATGTATCAGCCGATGGTTCTACGATTCTTAAGCCACGAAGAGTTCAGATAGTATAACGGCATGTCTGCAAGAACCTGCATTTTTTGACTATCTGGCAACCGGCAGTGTGTTCTCTCACGCATCACAAAAGCAGCAGGCATAAAAAAACCCGCTTGCGCGGGCTTTTTCACAAAGCTTCAGCAAATTGGCGATTAAGCCAGTTTGTTGATCTGTGCAGTCAGGTTAGCCTTATGACGTGCAGCTTTGTTTTTGTGGATCAGACCTTTAGCAGCCTGACGGTCCACGATCGGTTGCATTTCGTTAAATGCTTTCTGTGCAGCAGCTTTGTCGCCAGCTTCGATAGCTGCGTATACTTTCTTGATGAAAGTACGCATCATAGAGCGACGGCTTGCGTTGTGCTTACGAGCCTTTTCAGACTGAATGGCGCGCTTCTTAGCTGATTTGATATTAGCCAAGGTCCAACTCCCAAATGTGTTCTATATGGACAATTCAAAGGCCGAGGAATATGCCCTTTTAGCCTTCTTTTGTCAATGGATTTGTGCAAATAAGCGCCGTTAATGTGCCGGCACTCGTTACGTAGTGATGGCGCAGGATTCTACCAGCTTGCGGGGTGTGAATACAGCTTTTCCGCGATAAAAATTGCAGCAGGCGGTCACTTTCTTCCCGTGATTTGCGCCATGGCAATGAAAAGCCACTTCTTTCTGATTTCGGTACTCAATCGCCGGTTAACCTTGACCGCTGTACAAGGTATACTCGGACGATTTTCACTGTTTTGAGCCAGACATGAAGCTGATACGCGGCATACATAATCTCAGCCAGGCCCCGCAAGAAGGGTGTGTGCTGACTATTGGTAATTTCGACGGCGTGCATCGCGGTCATCGCGCGCTGTTACAGGGCTTGCAGGAAGAAGGGCGCAAGCGCAACTTACCGGTGATGGTGATGCTTTTTGAACCTCAACCACTGGAACTGTTTGCTACCGATAAAGCCCCGGCAAGACTGACCCGGCTGCGGGAAAAACTGCGTTACCTTGCAGAGTGTGGCGTTGATTACGTGCTGTGCGTGCGTTTCGACAGGCGTTTCGCGGCGTTAACCGCGCAAAATTTCATCAGCGATCTTCTGGTGAAGCATTTGCGCGTAAAATTTCTTGCCGTAGGTGATGATTTCCGCTTTGGCGCTGGTCGTGAAGGCGATTTCTTGTTATTACAGAAAGCTGGCATGGAATACGGCTTCGATATCACCAGTACGCAAACTTTTTGCGAAGGTGGCGTGCGCATCAGCAGCACCGCCGTGCGTCAGGCCCTTGCGGATGACAATCTGGCTCTGGCAGAGAGTTTACTGGGGCACCCGTTTGCCATCTCCGGGCGTGTAGTCCACGGTGATGAATTAGGGCGCACTATAGGTTTCCCGACGGCGAATGTACCGCTGCGCCGTCAGGTTTCCCCGGTGAAAGGGGTTTATGCGGTAGAAGTGCTGGGCCTCGGTGAAAAGCCGTTACCCGGCGTGGCAAACATCGGAACACGCCCAACGGTTGCCGGTATTCGCCAGCAGCTGGAAGTGCATTTGTTAGATGTTGCAATGGACCTTTACGGTCGCCATATACAAGTAGTGCTGCGTAAAAAAATACGCAATGAGCAGCGATTTGCGTCGCTGGACGAACTGAAAGCGCAGATTGCGCGTGATGAATTAACCGCCCGCGAATTTTTTGGGCTAACAAAACCGGCTTAAGCCTGTTATGTAATCAAACCGAAATACGGAACCGAGAATCTGATGAGTGACTATAAATCAACCCTGAATTTGCCGG
>ERZ772884.2372-NODE-2372-length-10975-cov-10.000549_pt1 | contig 10975 bp, 4 predicted proteins | sample MGYA00580574_ERZ772884 | MGnify/ENA primary metagenome ERZ772884 (study PRJEB29015, sample SAMEA2737690) | human gut metagenome | biome: human gut; feature: human-associated habitat; material: faeces | place: China | collected 2012 ... | reverse complement strand
AAGGATAGTCAGGAAATCTGTTTTATCGAAGATGGCGATGATTACAAAGCATTCCTCAGACGGAATGGCTGCGACCTGCCTAAGGGCGATTTCGTGGATGCTGATGGCAACATCCTGGGCGAGCATCAGGGGATCCTCCACTACACCATCGGACAGCGAAAAGGGCTGGGCATTTCTGCCCCGCATCCGCTGTATGTCTGCGGCATCTGTCCGGAACAGAACACCGTCACGCTGGGCGGCGCGGTGGGCCGCACCACGGAGTACGGCACGGTCAGCAGCACCGACGTTCTGCTGGACCTTACACAAAATCTTGATAAATATACAAATTTGGGCGGCGTCGCAGGCCGGAACGACGGTACCCTGGAGCAGTGTACCTATTCCGGCACGATGGGCGGCAACGCGGACGCGGACGGCCTTGTCTCCGTCGGTGCGCGCAGTACCGGCAGCACGGTGGGCGGCATTGCCGGTCTGAACAACAGCAAAATCAACGACTGTGAGGTCAAATACATCAAACTGCAGGTCAGCGGTATCAGCAACATCACCACGACCCAGACCGCAGACGAAAAGCTCGCCAGTGCCAGCCATGTGGGCGGCATTGCGGGCCGCAACAATGACGAAATCGCCAACAGCTATGTCGCCACCGAGAGCAGCAACGGCGGCGCGGGCAGCATCATCACGGCGCGTTACGGCTTTGTGGGCGGCGTCGCGGGCTCCAACAACGGCACTATCAAGGGCAGCGGCAGCAAAAAAGCGCTGGTCAGCGGCGACACAACAAAACTCGCCCTTGTTGCACAGGTTGATAATTGGCTGGGTGCGGCAGATGCCAATGCCGGCATCAACAGCATGGCGGCAGAGCTGACCACAGGCAAGACCTACGCGGACCTCAAGGGCGTTGACACTGTGACGTACAAGGGCTACACGAACGTTTACAACAACACAGGTCTTGCCGCCAATGATCTGCTTGTCGCCCTGCGCGGCAGCAACAACAGCGAGACCGTCCGTGCCGCCGGTTATCTGGGCGGTCTGGCAGGCTTTAACTCTCTCCGCGGTACAATCGACACTTCCGCCACCGGCCAGTGGTTTGTCTATTCTGACAATGCGACAACGGCATCCACCGTCGGCGGTATTGTCGGCCAGAACGAATCCAACGTCACAGACAAAAGCGTGCTGGACACTGTGGTAAACTGTGCCGCTGTGCGCCGGTTTACGCGCGTGTTTGATGGGTCTAAGAACAAGGACGATACAGACAATGAAAATATTTACAAGAGCAAAAATCGTGTTGTCGTCCATGTGGGCGGTGTCATTGGCCAGCAGCAGAACCGCAGCGATGACCGGTGGTCTGTCAGCAAGGTAGTCAACTGCGGCAGTGTGTTCAACAGCCGCTCGGCCAATGTGGGCGGCGTGATCGCCTATTGGCTGGACTACGGCGGAACCGTGCAGAAATGCTTCAATTTTGGCAAAATCACAACAAACACGAACGACAAAAACAGCGGTTACGGTGCAGTCGGCGGTATTGTCGGCTTTATTGACCAGCCTATTTCCGGCGGCACCACAAATGTGCTTTCCTGCCGTAACTACGGTGAAATCTGGTATGAATCAAACGGCGCGAATGACTGTGCGGGCATTATCGGTAAAATCGAGATGAAGAAGGTCACCGATATTATGACGCTGAACATCATCGACTGCGTCAATAGCGGTGCAATCAAGGCAGAATCGCAGGCAGTCGGCATTCTGGCATGGATCGGCCCGTACGACAAGGGAAATATTGATTATGTTACAGTAAATATTGACCGCTGCCGAAACCTTAATACAGACTTTACGTGTAGCAGAAAAATCGGCATTGTCGGCAGCCGCGGTAATGGCTCTGGGTCGAATAAAGCAACCAATGTCACAAACTGTTTTGCGACGGTTGGTACAGGTTGGTATCCTATTGCCTATTTGCGCCAGGGTTACGAGAATGTCACCGGCCACGGCAACTATTATATAGAAAATTCCGAAGATGCAGGCAAGAGCTTCTTTAAGAAAGATTCCCGTAAACTGACCACAGAAAAACCGAATAGTACAACAGGTAACTGGGAGAAAGCGGATGAGCAAGGAAGTGACAAGGCCTACAACGAGACAGATTGGAACTCGTCCTCGGGAAAAGTAAAAGCACACCGTCTGTACATAGGCTATAACGTCGATGACAAAACCTATCCTTATATTGCGTTCCTGCCCACTTTGGCAGAGGGTGGGAACGGCGCAGCGTACAGTCTGTGGTGGATTAGCGGTAGTACACCTGCGGGCCCGCCTGCCGAACCAAACTCTGCCTATATCAAGACCGACGGTAACAAAACCTACATTTACGATGATACCGGCGCGGGCAATGATACCAATCCCGGCAACCAGAGAGCGACTGTGATGCTGCAATTCGGCGAAGCCGCGAACAGCAAGGTCAAAAAAGACGTTGATATTACCGACATCACCGATGAGGTCATCCAGAACTACTATAAGTACGTGCTGGACAGCACCAAGCCCGCCAAGCCGGGAGAAATCGACGTCAAGGCCAGCCAGGTGCAGGACGCGGACAACAACGTCTATGGCCGTTATGAAGTGACGTGGGACGAGCCGAACGACACGACAGCCAGCCCCGCCGCTTACTACCGTGTTGAAATTCTGCCCTGCAATGATGCGGGTACTGTCGCACCGGATGCAGATCCCTATCTCAAAGCGGACGTCTACCAGCGCAGCTATACCTTTGTGGCCGACAAAGCATGGACGGGTAACTTCGTCGTGCGTGTAACGCCCTACAACACCAACGACGACCCGACGCAGCCCGACCACCCCCAAATCAGTGACGTGCAGACCTTTATGCACGCCCTGCCTACACCGGAGATTGAGTTCCGGCTGGTAAAGCGAACGGGCGGCGGCTTTGACTGGAATCAGTGCCAGACGCCGGATGAAAAACGGAGAGAATTCAAGTATGAGGTTGTCGCGGTGCTGAAAAACTACGCCGAATACCCGACAGACGAGGCTTGGACCGTCAAGCTGACCGATGGAAAGCATACTTATTATTTCAGCAGACAGAATGGCAAGCAGTACATCCGTCTGGCCAATAATTTGGAACGCACTTTGACGCTTACGGCGCTGGCAACCCCGGACAACAGCAGCAGTACAAAGTATCTGCGCTCGGCCCAGTACAAGTCAGAGACCTATCTCCCGTCCCAGTGGCGAGACCACAACGGTGAAAAAGGCCAGGACGAGGACGGTCTGCCGCTGGGCACGCTGGAAAAGGACGGCAGCACGGAGTATGTGACCTACACCGGCCAGACAGCGGAGAGCTTTGAAGCAACCGTGAAGTTCAGCTTTACCCCGAGAGTCAAGAACGGCAGCGAGCACGGCAGCCCGACCTACCGCGTCATGCTGCTGGCAAAATATCTGGGCAATGACGAAGTCAACGGCGTATCTTTGAACGGCCAGTACATCACGCTGGCCGCGCGGGAGGGCATTGTGACAGGGTCTCCCGTCACCTTCAACCTGAACAGCCTGCCGTCGGATGCTATGACGAACTACACCGACTTCCTCGTTGTCGCGGTGCCCGTCACCAGCGGCAAGGGCGATATGAAGTATCGCTGGGATGCCAAGGCGGAGGAAGTGTCCGCAGCCATCGCCAGCCATGCGAACGAGACAAACGACACCGACAAAGAAATCTGGTGGAAGAACGGCTATGAGATCGTCCGCACGGGCGAGCACAGCTATACCTATGCCCATCTGACGCCGCTCTGCTTCTCCGACGTGAACCGCACCGATGGCACCGATGACCAGGGTTGGGCTATACAGGCCACGGTAACGACCCCGCAGATCATCTTCAAGCAGCTGAACCTGAATGTTCTGAAAGCCCCGACGCTGGACAAAAACACCGAAGGAAAAGTTGACGAGAAAACCAACGAGTTGACCTATACGTTCAACTGGACGCAAGAGGACATAGGCACGGAAACGCCGACCTACAGCATCAAGCTCTACGGCTTGTTGACGGATGAAAACGGCAATGTGACCGGTCAGGAGCAAATTGCGCTGAAGGACGGCGTCACCCTGACGCCGAAACAAAATGGCAACAGCTTTACCCTGCCTGTCAACGTGGATACCATGCTGGCCAACGGCAGCGACAGCTGGCGCTATGACAAGGTCCGGCTCGAGGTCACCCGTGTGGCGGCAGCCGGCACCGATGAAATCGGCGCGTCCGCTGTGGCGGATTACAGCGTTAAGCAGCGCCTGCCCGGCATCAGCGCGCCGAGCTCCATCACCCGCGTCAACGGCGAGACCGACAACGCGGATGCCCTGCTCTACACGGTCAGCTGGTCGCCGTCCGACGACGCGCGCATTGACCACTATAAACTGTGCGTCGTCGAGGCCAACGGCAATACTGTGCTGACGCTGCCCACCACGGGCAACGTCGGCAGCCTGACGCTGGATCTGGAGCAGTATCAGGGCAAGGCATTGCGCTTCCGCGTCATTGCCCGCCGCAAGGCTGGTAGCGATACCTGCTTTGACGGCCCGGACGGCGCGTTGAGCCAGTCCGAGACCATCGTCAGCCGCGCCAAAGCACCTGTGGTTGAAAACGTCGCTTTTGACAACAACAGCCCGAATCAGGAGACGTTCCTGAACGACCTCAAGCTCAACATGACGCTGGAGGAAGCCGCACAGGGCAATGTCTACTTTACCGGATATATCTTCAGCAACGAGAACAATTACAATACAATTGCCGATTTGGCCAGGACATGGCAGAATACCCCCACCGGGCAGGCCAAGTACGAGGCCCAGCAGGAGTTGACCAAAAAACTGGACGAGATGCTGAACAGCGGCGACGCCGAGCTGGTCATCCCGAAGGACAGCCGCACGGTGGGCGGGAGCGCCAGCGTCAACGACAAAACCGCCAGCTATACCTTTGTGCCCGACGGCAACGGCTTTACGCTGACGCCCGACCATGCAAAACAATACCTGCTGCCCGCGGTGCGCGTTATGCCCACCGACGGCACGACAGCGTCGAACTGGTTCTACTTCCTGCAGGATGCCGCAAAGGCGCAGCTGCCGGCCATCACGCTGGACGCCCCCGTGGACGTTACCGAACCGGAACGCGCACTTGGCAATGCCGTTTACAAGCAGGAAGTCAACCTGTACAACGACCCCGAGTTTAAGAGCAATCGCGGTACGGCCCCGCTGGAGCTGCGCCGCTTTACGGTGGAGTGGACCGCGGTGAACAAGTACACCCAGGCCGACGGCACGGTGCGCAACCTGACCGACAGCTATACCTTTACCGTCACGCCGCTGGATAGTAAGACGAAACAGCCCTACAGCATTACGGTGACGACCTACGACAGGGACGTGAAGGACGCAGACGGCAATGTCACGCATAAGCGCGGGGAAATCAAAACCGTTACCAAGACCTATGACGGCAAAACGACGGAGATTGCGAAGCAGACCGACGATGTGGACAAGGAGACCGGCAAGACCCGCATCTGGTACGACCTGAGCGTTGAGCCTGTGACCGACGAGAACGGCAACGTGACATGGAAATCGCAACCCTATAACGTCACCGGCACGGTGGAAAAGGACGGCGGTACGCTGTACTACAAGGCACAGACGGTTCCCATGCTGGAGCTGGTGCAGGAGGACGGTGCCGAGCCTGTTTACCGCATCACCCTGCCAGAGCTGCAGGAAAAGGTGCAGGACGACTCGCTCGAGCTGCAAAAGTTCACCGCAAGTGTGACGCTGCAGACGCTGGCGCACTCGGATAACAAGGGTAAGACCGTCGAATCCGGCAGGGTCAAGGTCACCGTCAACGAGACGAACACCGCCGATGCGACGGAGGATGCCCAGAGTATGGACTCCGCGGAGAGCGTCGCGCCCGCCGAGACTGCAGAAAGCACGGCGGCGGAAAGCGCCCCCGCAAGCGTGCCCCCGGTCCTGATGCGGGCCCGTGCGGCACTGCCCGTGACAACCCCGGAGACCGCCGCTGCCCAGGATGAGACGGACGCGGCGGAAACCGCGCCCCCGAAACGGACGGAAACAAGCGACGCATCGTAATTTTATTTCAGGAAAGAAGGTGGCATTATGCACCGCAGGGCACGCAGCATTCTGCGCGGGGAGCAGGGACTTTCGATGATACTGGTCCTCTGCATCGGCGCGCTGTTTGTGGCGCTGTCGGCAGCGCTGGTCTATGCGGCCTCCATGCTGACGGCCAATGCCAACCGCCAGCTGCTGGAACAGGAAGCCTACCAGCTGGCAACCAGCTTTTCCGACGTGCTGGAAGGGGAGCTGAACAATAAGGACAGCAGCTTTGCCAAGTTCGTCAATGAGCAGTTCATGTTCTCCCAAAGCTACGGCAAGGACATCTATGATTTGGAATCCCAGCCCAAAGAGTTCGCCTGGAAACCGAACGGCAGCCAGCCTGATGGCGGGGCCGAGGCCATCACGGTAACACTGCGCCGCCGCCCGGGAGACGGTGCCGACAAGCTGAACCAGACGGTGAACAGTACCAATGCCACAGACCTGCGCAACCTGCTCGACACACTGGAGGGCGAAGACCGCAAGGGCATGGCAATCGTCGATTTACAGCTGGACATTACGGTGACAGTCACGAAAAACGGCGAGAGCTTTGCCTTTACGCGGACCTATGACCGCACAGTGAAGTACGACAGCGACGGCAGCCAGGCAAAAAACAATACATTCCCCAAGGTGTATTACACAATAAAAGACAGTACAACAAAGTATTACCGTATTAGCGACCTGACGTTCTACGCCCCCGGCAGTGGTGACCTGACCATTGCTGGCGGCAACATTGACAGCAACCGCCTGACGTTCCATTGCGACACCAGCCAGCAGCCCGATTCCATCACCTACACCCGCGGTGCCAAACAGAGCACCGGCACAACACAGGAGTGACCCGCTATGAAACATACTTTACAAAGTCAGCGCGGCGAGACCATTGTGGAAGTGCTTGTGTCGTTCCTGCTGCTGATGATTTTTACGTCGATGTTCGTCGTTTCGCTGCGGTACGCCCGCGCCATGTCCCAAAAGGCCGAGTCGCTGCGGGAGACAGCCTATGCCTTCTGCGCCGGGCTGTACCCGGCCAATAACGCGGCCCCCAAATGGGAGAAGGAACAGGATGGGCTGGAGTTCTCCTTTGGCGATTACAATGAATTTACGGTGAACGGCGTCGAGCTGGACAGCGTGGAGACAAGCGCGGAAGTTACGGAAAACGGCCAAAAAACGACGGAACAGCACAAGTTTTACCGCTACAGCAAGAGCACGGCAGAAGGGACGAGCAACCCATGAAGCAGCGTTTGAAAAACCAGAACGGCACAACGCTGGTGGAGCTGATCGTCTGCATGGTGCTGCTGGCAATCTTTACGCTGGCGGCGGTCACGCTGATACAGCCCAGCGCACAGGCGTACATGGACATCCAGCAGCAGACGCGCGCGCAAAATCTGGCCGACGCGCTCATTGAGACGATCCGCGGCGAGGTGCTCGAGGCGAACGGCTATATCCGCTTCACCGACGGCGCAACGGACCCTAATAATTTGGACAGCGTTTTTTTGTCCAAGGGTAACGACTACAGCAAGGGCACGGCATTGGAATTCAGCGTCTACCCCAACCACATTGAGCTGATCGACAAGGACTGTGTGCCGCCGCTGACAAAGACAGACGGCACAGCGCTGCTGACACCGGAACAGGCCAATGCGCTGAACGGCTACCTGCACATGCGCTTTTACCGCGATGAACTGAATGGCGACGGGCACTACGGCAACCCGCAGCACACAAAAGAGAACAAGGACGCGGACGGTACCGTGACAGGCACGCTGCCCTACGTTGCCTACGGCTACACAACGGCCTACCCCCGGGATGCCTATATGGGGCTGTTCATCAGCGAACTGCATTTCTACGCCCGCAGCTGGACGCAGGACGGCGACGAAACCAAGACCCCGCGCATTACGGCTATGACGGTGGTGCTGACTGTGGCCAAGCGGGACGCCAACAACCAGATCGTGCCGCTGTGCACTCAAAAAGCCATTGTGCAGCTGCCCGGTGAGCCGGTCATCCTGTATGGACCCGGCACCTGGGACGGCAAGGCATCGTCGGAGTCGTGAGCGGTGCCCTCCGGGTTGATTTTTGAAAAGTTTATTACAATCCCGGCGGATGTACTGGACAAATTCAAATGGACTCGTTATACTTTAAAACATGAATACCTGTGTGCCGGACAAAATGCAGGAACGTCATGGGCATCAAAGCAGAGAGGATGACTAAGATGGCAACAATTGAAATCAAAATGCTGGGCGGCTTTGAGATCCGTGTGAACGGCAAGCCCGTGCTGGCACAGCTGGCGCAGTCCCGCAAGGCAACGGCGCTGGTGCAGTATCTCGTTTTGCGGCGCGGGGAGCGCGTCTCCCACAAGGTACTGACCGATACCCTGTGGGCAGGGGAGCGGTCCACCAACCCGGACATGGCCCTGCGCGCCATCTTGCATCGCTTCCGCCTTATGATCGACGCGGAGGGTCTGGATGAGATGCAGGGCTGCATCGTGACCAGCCGCGGCTACTACCAGTGGAACCCCCATCTGGACTGCAGCGTGGATGTGTTTGAGGTCAACGACCTCTCGGAGCTGGCCCGCAAGGAGAGCGACGCCGAGAAGCGCAGCCGCATTTATGAACAGATCGTCAACCTGTATGACGGACGCCTGCTGCCGCAGTCTGCGTCCGAGCCGTGGGTCGAAAGCGTCAGCGTGCGTCTGCATGGGCAGTACCGCACAGCCATTTTAAACCTGCTGGAGCTCTGCAAAAAATGGGGCGAGAGCACCCGCATCGTTACGCTGTGTACCCGTGCGCTGGAGCTGGACCCCTACGAGGAGCGCCTTTATCTGGAAAAGATCGTCGCGCTGGAGACGCTGGGCCGCCACGAGGAGGCGGAGGATCTGGCACGCCGCGGCAGCGCCATGGGCTGCCTGCATCATGCCATTGAGCCGGGCCGCGCAGGCTCTGCCTACCGCCAGATGCGCCAGGCAGACCGCAATATGGAGAGTGAGGTCTCCAAGCTGATCTCTGCCCTGCCGGATACCGAGAACACGGGGGCCTGTATCTGCGACTTTGAGACGTTCAAGGAAATTTACCGCGTACAGCGCGGCGTGCAGGTCCGCTACGGTCTGCAGGTATTCCTGGCGATCCTGACCGTGGCTCCCAGCCAGAACACCGATGCTGCCGAGACCGCTCTGATGGTGGAGCAGCTGGGCGATTTGATCCGCACGAATCTGCGCCAGTGCGATGTGGGCGCCCGCTACACCGATATGCAGTATGTTGTTATGCTGAGCGGCAGCACCGCCGAGAGCGGCACCAGCCCGCTGGAGCGCATCAAGGCCGCATTCTACCGCATCCCTGCCCATGGCCGCTACCTGTTGAGCTATAGCCTCTATGTTCCCGAGGCCAAGGCCGACAGCGGGCGCGCCCGCCGCCGCAAAAAGACGGCGAAGAAGGAAAAATAAGTGAGCCGTTAAGCCGTACAGTGAAAGCTGTGCGGCTTTTTTTTGCTGCACGGACCGGCAAAGAAACGATTGGTAGGGGCGGGCATTGCCCGCCCGTGCCCGTTTGCCCTGTGATATATTTTCCCGAAAAGACGATGCTGCGCCAAGTTGGCGGGCGAGCAATGCTCGCCCCCTACACTCGCTGTATGTCGAGGAACGATTTTTTACACTTTCCACAATCTTTTGCCTAAAAATTTTTACAAAAAATCCGAAAAAACTGTTTAAATTTCCACAACAATGTGGTAAAGTAGTATCAAACAGGCGGGAGTGTTCAAAAATCACTGCGCCGCAATGAAATTCTACGCCGCAGGGCTGCCGGAAGCAGCCCCGGCGCGAAAAGAGGTTTGACGATCCATGGGCTACGCAAGCAAAGACATCCGCAACATTCTGGTGGCCGGCCACGCCGGCTGCGGCAAAACGACGCTGACCGAGGCACTGCTGTACATGAGCGGCGCTTCCGAGCGTATGGGCCGTGTCGAGGACGGCACCACCGCCAGCGACTTTGACCCCGAGGAGATCCGCCGCAAGGCATCGCTCAACTCGAGCGTTGTCCCCGTCGAGTACGAGGGCATCAAGTACAACCTGATCGACGCACCGGGTCTGTTTGATTTTGAGACCGGCGCTGCCGAGGGCATCATGGCCGCCGAAAGCGTGCTGATCTGTGTGTCCGGGCGTTCCGGCGTGACCGTCGGTGCCGAGAAGGCGTACCAGCTGGCGCTGAAAAACAACAAGGCGCGGATGATCTTTGTCACCAAGGCTGATTTGGAAAACGCCGACTACTTTAAGATCCTGGAGCAGATGAAAATTAAATTCGGCCCCAGTGTCTGCCCCTGCGTCGTGCCCGTCCGTCTGGACGACGGCACCGTCGCCTACATCAACCTGTTCAGCCAGAAGGCCTTCAAATACGAAGGCGGCAAGCAGGTCCAGATCGACCTGCCCGACATCGGCCACCGCTTTGAGGGCCTGATCCAGGCCATGAGCGAGGCCATCGCCGAGACCGACGAGGCTTTGATGGAGAAGTTCTTCGAGGGTGAGGCTTTCACCACAGAGGAGATCGTCCAGGGCATGGCCTCCGGCGTGCGCAGCGGCCAGATCACGCCCGTGTTCTGCGGCTCCGCCGTCAACGCGCAGGCGCTGGATATGCTGCTCTACAACATGAACGTGCTGCTGCCCGGCGCGGATACCGCCGCTGCCGTGGGCGAGGATAAGGACGGTAACCCTGTCGACATCACTGCCGATCCCGCTGCCTCGCTGTGCGCCTACGTCTTTAAGACCGTGGCCGACCCGTTCGTGGGCAAGATGAGCTTTATCAAGGTGCTGTCCGGCAAGCTGACCGCCGCCAGCAACACTGTCAACGCCCGCACCGGCCAGCCGGAGCGCATGGGCAAGACGCTGACTGTCTGCGGCAAAAAGCAGACCGATACC
>ERZ772884.2363-NODE-2363-length-11005-cov-3.888858_pt1 | contig 11005 bp, 9 predicted proteins | sample MGYA00580574_ERZ772884 | MGnify/ENA primary metagenome ERZ772884 (study PRJEB29015, sample SAMEA2737690) | human gut metagenome | biome: human gut; feature: human-associated habitat; material: faeces | place: China | collected 2012 ... | reverse complement strand
AGAGTTTTACACCTAATTGGGTATAAAACAGCTTATGGCTGGCGGCGGCGTTGCGCTGATCGGCACCACGTTGGTTCCGTTGCTCTCCGGTCTGTTCGGCTGATAAGGAGGTAACGGTTGGACAGCATACTCGAACAGATTACGGACTGGCTGAAGGAAATGCTGGTCAGTGGAATCATGCAGAATCTGTCCGGGATGTTTGATTCTGTGAATCAGCGTGTGGGAGACATTACAACGCAGGTCGGCACGGCCCCGGCGGCCTTTTCGCCGGGGATTTTCTCCATGATTCGTAATGTTTCTGAATCCGTAATCGTCCCGATTGCAGGCATGATTCTCACCTTTATTGCCTGCTATGAACTGATCCAGATGATTATTGACCACAACAATCTGGCCAACTTTGAAACCTGGATATTTTTCAAGTGGGTATTCAAAACCTTTCTGGCAGTTACGATTATTACGAACTGCTTCAATATCACAATGGCCGTATTCGATGTGGCGCAGCATGTCATCAGTGGCGCAGGCGGTATTATTGCCGGTTCCACTGCTATAGACGATGCTGCGCTGCAAGGGATGCAGACGACCATTGAAGCAATGGATTTGGGACCGCTGCTGGGATTGTATCTTCAGACCTTTGTGGTACAAACAACCATATGGGTACTGGGAATCCTGATTTTTGTCATTGTCTATGGCAGAATGATCGAGATCTACCTCATGGTCAGTCTGGCGCCCATTCCATTTGCAACCTTTGGGAACCGCGAACAGTCCCAGACTGGGCAGAACTATCTCCGGTCTCTGCTCGCTATTGGTTTTCAGGGGTTCCTCATTCTTGTATGTGTTGGCATCTACGCTGTCCTGATTCAGAGTGTGACCTTTTCCCAGAATATTATCGCTTCCCTTTGGGGCGTTGTAGGGTACACAGTATTACTCTGTTTTACACTCCTTAAGACAGGCGGACTTGCCAAATCCGTCCTCAATGCGCACTAAGGAGGCCACATGGCAGCTTATATTTCGGTTCCCCGTGACCTTGCACGGGTCAAATCCAAAACGCTTTTTAATCTGACCAAACGGCAGCTCGTCTGTTTCGCCATTGCCGCTTTGGTAGGCATTCCCACTTTCTTTCTTTTGAAGAAAACCGGAAACGTCTCGCTGGCAACGATGGGCATGATGCTGATTATGCTTCCCTTGTTCTTTCTCGGTATGTACGAAAAGGATGGGCAGCCCTTGGAGAAGGTCGCGCAGCATTTTATTCAGGCAAAAATCATTCGCCCCAAAGTGCGACCCTACCGCACCAACAATTACTATGCTGTCCTGATCCGTCAGGATGAGCTTGAGCAGGAGGTACAAAAGATTGTCAATCGGTAAGAAAAAGAAAACAAATCCCCAGTCTGCGCCTGCTCCCGTCAAACTGTCCCGAAAGGAGCAGAAGGAGCTGGAAGCGGCCTTAAAACGAGCGAAACGGGATGACGGGGTCCCCCGCACCGCACAGCAGTCCATTCCGTTTCAGCGTATGTTCCCGGATGGCATTTGCCGGGTCACAGAGCGCTACTACACAAAGACCATTCAGTTTCAGGACATCAACTACCAGCTGGCCCAGCAGGAGGATAAGACAGCTATCTTCGAGGAATGGTGTTCTTTCCTGAATTTCTTCGACTCCAGCATTCACTTTGAGCTATCCTTTATGAATATGTCCACCGATGCGGATGCCTTTGAAAAGAGCATCCGCATTCCTTTTCAGGACGATGGTTTTGACGATGTTCGTGCAGAATATGGCATGATGCTCCGGCAGCAGCTTCAGAAGGGAAACAATGGCCTGACCAAGACAAAATACCTGACCTTTGGCATCGAAGCGGATACCATGAAGCAGGCAAAGCCCCGGCTGGATCACATTGAGGTTGACCTGATGAACAACTTCCATCGGCTGGGTGTTTCCGCAAGACTTCTGAATGGCAAAGAGCGGCTTCAGTTGATGCACAGCATGTTCCATATGGGTGACCAGGAAAAGTTTCGCTTCGACTGGAAAGACCTTCCGAAATCCGGACTTTCCGTAAAGGACTACATTGCCCCCACTTCCTTCGCTTTCCCCGGAAGTCGTACCTTCCGCATGGGAAAGCTCTACGGGGCCATGAGCTATCTGCAAATCACCGCTTCCGACATCAGTGATCAGCTGCTGAAAGATTTTCTGGACATGGATTCCAGCGAAATTGTAACCATGCACATTCAGTCTGTTGACCAGAACAAGGCAATCAAGCAGATCAAGCACACCATTACGGAACTGGATCGCAGCAAGATTGAGGAACAGAAGAAGGCCGTCCGTGCCGGATATGACATGGACATTATCCCCTCTGACCTGGCCACCTATGGCAGCGATGCCAAGTCCTTGCTGAAAGAGCTCCAGTCCCAGAACGAGCGAATGTTTCTGCTTACTTTTCTGATTTTGAACACCGGCAGCACCAAACAGGAGCTGGAAACCAATGTGTTCCAGGCAAATTCCATTGCACAGAAGCACAACTGCAATCTTCGCCGGCTGGACTATCAGCAGGAGCAGGGGCTTATGTCCTCGCTGCCCCTGGCCTACAATCAGATTGAGATTCAGCGGGGTATGACAACCTCCAGTACCGCTATTTTCGTACCATTCACAACGCAGGAGCTGTTCCAGGATGGGAAAGAGGCGCTGTACTATGGCCTGAACGCCCTGTCCAACAATCTGATTATGGTGGATCGCAAGAAGCTGAAAAATCCCAATGGCCTGATTCTGGGTACGCCTGGTTCCGGTAAGTCTTTCAGCGCAAAGCGGGAAATCACCAATGCGTTTCTGACAACCAGCGACGATATTATCGTCTGCGATCCCGAATCGGAGTATGCCGCCCTGGTCACACGGTTAAAGGGGCAGGTTATCAAAATCAGCCCATCTTCTGCGCAGTATATCAACCCTATGGACATCAACAGCAATTACTCGGAGGAGGACAACCCCATTGCGCTGAAATCTGATTTTATCCTGTCCCTGTGCGAGCTGGTCGTCGGAGGCAAGGAGGGACTTCAGCCCGTCGAGAAAACTGTAATTGACCGCTGCGTTCACCAGATTTACCAGACATTCTTTGAAAATCCGGTGCCTGAACGGATGCCGATTCTGGAAGACCTCTATAACGCATTGTTGCAGCAGGAGGAAAAGGAAGCGCGGCATGTAGCAACTGCATTGGAAATCTATGTCAAGGGTTCTCTGAATCTGTTCAATCACAGAACCAATGTGGATGTGAATAACCGCTTTGTCTGCTACGACATCAGGGAACTGGGAAAGCAGATGAAGAAAATCGGCATGCTGATCGTCCAGGATCAGGTCTGGGGTCGTGTAACCGCCAATCGTTCAACCGGTAAATGCACCCGGTACTATATTGACGAGTTCCACCTGCTTTTGAAAGAGGAGCAGACCGCAGCTTATTCCATTGAAATCTGGAAGCGTTTTCGGAAGTGGGGCGGCTGCCCCACCGGTATTACCCAGAATGTCAAGGATCTGCTGACCAGCCGTGAGGTCGAGAATGTTTTTGAGAATTCCGACTTTATTATCATGCTGAATCAGGCTGCCGGTGACAGACAGATTCTGGCAAACGCCCTGAATATTTCCGCGCATCAGCTCTCCTATGTGACTCATTCCGGTGAGTGCGAAGGACTTTTGTTTTACGGCAATGTCATTTTGCCATTTGTCGATCATTTCCCCACCAATCTGGAATTGTACCGGATTATGACCACCAAATTGTCTGAGGTCACTCCTGAAAAGGAGAGCTAAATGGCGGCACAAAAGCATCGGCTCCAATTCACAGATGCCAATGGGAAAAAGGCTGCCAATGCCGGTTTCCAAGGGAAACTTCTGACAGATGCAGAGAAAGCGAAAAATCGCAGAGAACAGCTTCGGTTTGGTAAAAAGGAAACTGTGGTTCCTGCCGATCCGAGTTCCACAAAATCTGTTCCCAGAAAGGGTGTCGCGTTTCACGACACCCTTTCTGCAAAAGCACTGAGAGCTGCCGCTGACAGCATAACCGATCACGAGGATGAAAATGTTGGGACACAGGCGCTTCAGGAAGGTGTTTCGCTGTCTGGAGGCACTGCACGAGAAGTTCATGCCCACCGGTACAGCCGAAAAATAAAGCAGGCCGAAAATGCGGTAAAGCTGGAGCAGAAAACGGATAAGGCAAATATTGAAAGGCAGTATCGGGATACGGTAAGCGAAACAGGCACTGGCCGTTCTAATCCCGTCTCCCGTTGGAGGCAAAAGCAAAAGATTCGCAAGGAATATTATGCCGCCAAGAATGCAGCCCAAAATACGGCCAATACTGCCCGCACGGCAAGTACCGTTGTGGATCGCACAAAGGAAGTTCTGGAGGGTATTCGTACCGCTGTTACCAGCAGTACCGGTATTCGCACGGTTTTTGCGATTGCAATGGCATTTCTGCTGATAACAGCCCCATTCCAATCCTGTTCCATGATTACCGGCGGTGTTCTCACTACGGTTACAGCAACCTCCTGGCCAGCGGATGATATTCAAATTACAAAGGCAGATGCCTATTATACAAAACTGGAAGCACAGATGCAAAGGAAGATCAACACAGTGGAATCCAGGCACACCGGATGTGAGGAGTATTACTACAACCTATCGGAGATTGGACACGATTCTACTATGCTCATCAGCTACCTCAGTGCAAAGTATCAGGATTTCACGTTTAATCAGGTGCGGTCTGAATTGGACGCTATCTTCACTGCCCAGTACCAATATTCCGAAGAAATACGCACGGAAACCCGCGTCACGACACGGACTGTGGAGGTTGGCGAGTACATTGGCCCTGTGGTGACAAGCGCTTATTGCAGTTGTCCCATTTGCTGCGGAATCTGGTCTGGAGGCCCTACCGCATCCGGCGTATACCCCAAAGCAAACCACACCATTGCCGTAGATGCCAGGAATCCCCGGCTCCCCATGGGTACGGAAATCATTATGAATGGTACGCTCTACAAGGTAGAGGATACCGGCAATTTTGCACGGTATGGGGTGGATTTTGATGTGTACTACGACAGCCATCAGGCGGCGCTGCAGCATGGGCACCAGACATGGGATGCGTACTACGCCGGGGGCAGCGGAGATTCCATTACCATTACGGAAGAAGAATCCGTGGATGTTTGCTATGTCACGCTCACTACCGGAGATTTTGAGAGCATTCTTCGCAGCCGCCTTGCCGACAAGCAGCGAGAGATGTACGACATCTATCAGATCACCAAAGGGAACCGGATTATGTTCGGCTCTCCTGTGGATATGAATTGGCATAACGGAATTGTGTATGCCTATGGCTATCGGTGCTCTGGCAGCAGTGTAACCGAGAATGACTGCATCGAAGTGATTATTCCCAGCGGAACGCCTGTACTATCTGTTCTGGATGGCCATGTGGTCAGTGTGTCCAGCGGTGTTGTCACACTCCAAAATGAAAAGGGTTATACAGTGAAAATAGGTGGTTGTACAAGTATCAGCGTCGCCGTTGGAGTGGAAGTAACAAAGGGGCAGCCGATTGCCGCAATCAGCAGTGCCGGAAGAATGACACTGGCGTTCAGCTACCGAAATACCAACTTCAATCCCTACTTCTACCTGGATTGTGGAAGCATTGTGGATTCTCTGGATGTCGAGGCCACTGGAAAGGCAGCCAAGCTCATTGCCAAGGCTGAACAGTATTTAGGAACGCCATATGTATGGGGTGGCTACAGTCCCGGTGGTTTCGATTGCTCCGGCTTTGTTTCCTATGCAGTAAATAACTGTGGAGCCGGATTCAACTTCGGACGATTGACCGCCGAAAGCTGGCATCGTCAATGCACCACAATTTCCGCTTCCCAGGCTCGTCCCGGCGATCTTATCTTCTTTCAGGGCACCTACAATACGAGCGGAGCCTCCCATGTAGGTATCTATCTGGGCGATGGAATGATGATCCATTGCGGGTCTCCGGTAAAAATCAGCAGCATCAATACCGTCTATTGGCAACAGCATTTTTACTGCTACGGAAGAATCCCCGGAATGTAATTGCGGGATTCTCCCACAACTTCAAAAGGAGAATTATATGAGTGTAAAACTGGATAAACTCGGTGCTGACCGCGCCAAAGCCCTTCGTAAGCGCGATGAATGGGATGCGCGGTACAAGGAACTGGACCGACTGTACAAAGAGCGTGAGAACATGGAAATCCATGACATTGTTCACGCCGCAAACCTCACCCCCGACCAGCTGGCTATGCTGCTGCAATCTCTGGGAAACGGCCTGCCTGCCGGGGAAGTGCCGGAGGAGGTTTTGAAGCCGACTGCTATGTCGGCCACTACTACCGATAATATGACTATGGAGGATATCGATGATGAAGAATAAGATTTTTTCCCTGTTTCTGATCCTGCTGTTCTGCATGAGCCTGATTGCGGTTCCTGCTTCTGCGCAGTCCAATGAGAATGAGGAACCTCTGCCGCCCTTGACCCCGGATGGCAATATGAATCTTGTGGATGATATGGTCACATCCACCGGCAAACAGTTCATTACTGTGACTACCAAGGACGGAAACTATTTCTATATCATCATTGACCGGGATGACAGTGGAAACAAGACTGTCCACTTCCTGAATCAGGTGGATGAAGCAGACTTGTTCGAGCTTTTGGACGATGATGAGCGGAAAGAGCTGACTGAATCCCAGAAGCCCACGGAACCGGTTCCCACCGAGCCGCCTCAGATACAGCCAACCGAGGCACCTGCGCCCAATGAGGAAAAGGACAGTGGTTCCTTTACCGCACTGCTACCGGTGCTGCTCCTCGGCGCAATAGGCATTGGAGGCTTCGTGATGTTTAGTGGCAAGAGAAAAAAGGTGCAGCAGGTAAAGCCCGATCCTGACGCGGACTATACCGATGATGACGATTTCGAGCTTCCCGACGAATCCTATGACGAAGAATAATTTTGGGGCTTAGTCAAAAAAGAGGCTGTTACAAAATAAGAATTTGCGAGCGCCTCCTTTTCTAAAAATTAGAAACAGCGGTAGAAATCACGAAGCAACCGTGGTTTCTACCGCTGGATTATTAGGAGCTTTTTTGAGAGGGCTATTTCCCGACAGACCATTGCCGATGCTTTGGCAACAGCATCCGGGTCAGCTGCTATGTATTCATCAAGCAGCTTGCTGTACTTTGGCTTTTCGTAGACGCCTTGCAAAATTCGTTTTAGTGTGCCGTCATTTACAAGACGATACATACTCTGCCGAATCGTATCCGCATCAGCAATATCCGCAAAGTCAGAAGCAACGAAAATAGTGCCATTCGCAGAAGAAATGACCCGCTCTCATATTCCGCGCATATAGTCATTTGCCATAGCCCACCATCTCCTTTATAACGGATATTATGCATTATCCGTTACATTTTTGCAACTACCCAGCAAGAGATATTTTCAGTTTTCCCTAAATAGGTGCTGGCTATACAGTAAGAGAAGGGCGACAAATTCGTGGAAAATGTAATGAAAAATATATTATTTTCGTTACATGGGGGCACCCCGCCTGCCCTTGATTGATACAGGCGTAGGTGGCCTTGAGATTTTTGGCCGTCATGCGCCAGAAGGGATACTTGATGACGCCGGGGGTGTTATGTTTATTACGCACCGTTTTTAGAGGCCGCCATTTGCAGCCAGAAACAAAAATACCCCTGTGACTATTCTACCAGTATATACCTACTGCTTCTTGCCCGCCCATCCTGTAAAAGCAGACCGGCTTTGACCATTTTCCTGATCAGCCGGGAAGCGGTGGACGCGCTGATACCAAGCAGTTCCTCTGCCTCTGGTCTTGTAATGGTGCCGTGCTCTCGGACATAGGCCAACACTCGCTGCTCATTGCTATCCGATTCCAAAACGGGGGTGGACGGAATATTCTCAATTGGCGCAGGAGCGGCCTTTGTCTCATATTTTGCATTGATGTTGGGCAGCGTGATTTTAAAGCTGTTCTTTGTGGTGGAAATCACAGGCTTTTCCGAAGTGCCCTCATATGTCTCCATAATTTTTGTAAGCCCAGTACCGTATGCCTCGATCAAATGCAGCCGATAAAAGACATTGGCGAGATTTTGATTTCTGCATACAGAGATACCTGCCAGAATATCCTCTAGGTCAATCCCGGGCATAAGACCGCCAATAGACACAAACTCAATGCGATCATCATAAATGCTGATTAGCGCGCTGGCGCTGAACGAGTAGTCCCGGTGGACAAGAAGGTTCAACAGCGCTTCTCTGACGGCAATCACCGGGTAGTCCCGAACATCAATGCGTGAGAGCTTTTCGATGGTGGCACGGGTCTGATTGCGGAAATCGATATACTCGTAGACCTCATTCATCTGCTTCATCAGAGAACCGCCAAACTCCCGGCGATCCTTGAAGATCATTTGGTTGGTTCCCTGAAAAACAGCCACCTTGATAGTGTGGGGATTCTGGTCAGACAGGAGCAATGCCAGATTGCTGTACAACCCATCGTTATCCACGAGCTTCAGCGTGCGCATTTGCTGCGGCCCGAACTCCACCTTACGAAACCCAAATTCCTTTTCAGCTGCATCGAATGTAAGTTCCTGCTCCAGGCAGCGCATCGTTTCAAAGCGGTCTCCGTCCGTTTCCTTTATCATGCGGCGAATGGCGGTATCAGTGGCTGGTACAGAGGAATAGCCCTGCCGGACGTAAACACCTTCTGGGCGCATTCCCTTTTTGGCAATGTAATACGGACGGTCTGTGCCACGCTGAACATTGATCTCAATGATTTTCTTTCCGGCTTCCTCAATGGTCTTGTAGTGAAGAAACATGGTGACGTCCGGCTTGATGGAATCCCGAACCATGTTGCTGACCTGCAGCGCCGATCCGTCCGGGTCATCCAAACCAATCACTTCGCCGTCGTCTTTAACGCCAATATACAGCGTTCCTCCGTCAGTGTTTGCAAAGGCAATGATTTCCTTTTTAATGTCGTCCACAACGACCGACTTCAATTCTACGGTTTCGCTTTCCCGATAAGGCATATCGTCCACTCCTTTGACAAAATTATCTCGTCATCATTATAATGAATCTCGTCAATAAAGTCAATGTGCTTGACAGAATTTTGAGGCTGTAATGACGAGATAATTTGATTATTCCCATGCTTTCAGGGGAAATATCACCCAATGCACAAAAGATGGCAACCGCTATCTCATCAATCATGTCGTCATATCTTCGCATGGATGGTTGGATAAAGTGTCCCGAATTTTATATATTATTCGGGATGTTTGATCCATACCGGAGTAAATCCTGTATATCCGGAACTTCCTCGGCCATGAGGAATGATAACTTTGGCTTAATCCAGAGCAGCGCACAGCTGAGGACATTTACCCTCTGCTGTGCGCTTTGTACATATCACAAAAGGAGGAACGCCAATGCCACAACTTGTTGTTGCAGAGAAACCATCTGTTGCACAGTCCATTGCCGGTGTAATCGGCGCAAATCAGCGCAGAGACGGCTATATGGAAGGCAACGGGTATCTTGTCAGCTGGTGCATCGGTCATCTGGTAGAACTGGCACAGCCGAACGCCTATGGCGACTACGAAAAATGGAGGAAGGAGGACTTACCCATTCTGCCGGATCGGTGGCAGTATGAGGTGACGCCCAGCACAAAAAAGCAATTTCAGGTTCTTCGGGATCTCATGAAACGGACAGATGTTGAGCGGCTTATCTGCGCTACGGACGCAGGCCGTGAAGGAGAACTCATTTTCCGGCTTGTGTACCATCAGTGCCAATGCCAGAAGCCATTTGACCGTCTGTGGATTTCCAGTATGGAGGATTCTGCGATTCGAGAGGGCTTTCAGAACTTGAAGCCTTCTTCGGATTACGATTCTCTCTACCAGGCAGCACTGTGTCGGGAGCGGGCCGATTGGATCGTCGGCATCAACGCTACCCGGCTTTTTTCCTGCCTGTATGGACAACCATTGAGCATTGGACGGGTTATGACCCCTACATTGGGAATGACCGTTCAGCGTGAAGCGGCAATCGCTGCATTCGCACCGGAGTCGTTTTTCACTGTCCAGCTTTGCGTGGATGGAATTGAGCTTGCAAGCCAGCGATTCCCGACGAAGGAAACCGCCGCTGCTGTCCTGAATGCCTGTAAGAATGCGGGGTCCGTCATGATTCAAACCGTTGAGAGAAAAGAACATTCCGAAAAGCCTCCAGCCCTGCACGACCTGACCACGCTCCAGCGGGATGCAAACCGCCTGCTTGGATTTACAGCCCAGCAGACGTTGGACTACACCCAGTCCCTCTACGAAAAAAAGCTGGTCACTTAGCCGAACAGGAACGCCGACGGGCAAAGAAAGCCGAGTACAACCGCCGCTATATGCAGAAAAAACGCAAACAATGGAAAGAGCAGCAAGAACAGGCACAGGAGCCGCAAGAGCCTATCGAGCTTCCTCTTGTGCAGGACGAGAAAGGAGCATTGAGCGCATGAGAAGATTGATTGACAACGGCGACGCACCCGCCAAGAAAAAGCCCCCTATCGGGCATTACGGACACTTGCGGAAAGCCTACCTTGAGGGCTACCGCCCCGACCTCTACACCGCCCTTGTCGCAAGCGAAACCCTCTATGAGCATTGCGCCGAGATTGAAGCCGCCGTCCGTCGCCGCCTTGACCTCATTATCCCGCAGCTTGCCGAGGGTGCGGGCGCAACCGAGGAACTGAAAGCCGCAGACCCCATGCAATGGGTGGGGCTGATGAACACCTGCAAGGCGCAAGCGGAGGAAATCGTCAAGTTTGAGCTTATCTATGTATGAGCGTCAAGAGCCGGAAAAATCCCATATTTCACGATAGAAACGCCCTGGACGAGGAATGTATCGCCGGAGCGTTTTCTATTTGAAAATCCTCATTTTTCCCAAGTCAAGAGCCGGGAAAAACACCCGAAAAATGCCCCTACCCCGTAACAGGGGCGCAGAAAGGAGAGTTTATGAGAACAGGGCTTACGAAGCAGGAA
>ERZ772884.2362-NODE-2362-length-11009-cov-7.961293_pt1 | contig 11009 bp, 9 predicted proteins | sample MGYA00580574_ERZ772884 | MGnify/ENA primary metagenome ERZ772884 (study PRJEB29015, sample SAMEA2737690) | human gut metagenome | biome: human gut; feature: human-associated habitat; material: faeces | place: China | collected 2012 ... | reverse complement strand
TGGGCGCGGTCGCGCCGGTCGCACACCGTCACGTCGCAGCCGTTGCGCAGCAGCACGCGCACGAGCGGCTGATTGCTCACGCCGAAGCCGATGACGCCGATGCGCTTGCCGCGCAGATAGTCCATATAGTCCGAAAAGGTCATGCAGACACTCCTTTTCCAAAAGGTAATCATACGTGGAGATTATACCGCTCATTCGTGCCGATTACAAGAAAATAAATCACTGCCGGACTTGACGCGGTGCGGCAGGATGTGTAAAATAGTCGGGCGAGCAGGCCGGACAGCCGCGGGCACGAGCCGAAAGGCTGTGCGTGAGGAAAGTCCGGGCTCCACAGGGCAAGGATAACGGGTAACACCCGCCAGGGGCGACCCTCGGACAAGTGCAACAGAAACAAACCGCCCGAGCGATCGGGTAAGGGTGGAAAAGTGAGGTAAGAGCTCACTCGCCGGCTGGAGACAGTGCGGCGCTGTAAACTCTATCCGGAGCAACACCGCGGAGGGACATATGGCCGGCCCGGCCGTCCCATGGAGGTGGCTGGAACGCACCGGCAACGGTGCGTCTAGATAGATGGCTGTCGATTACAGAACCCGGCTTACAGGCCCGCTCGCTACGCCTGTCAAAGGAGTCCGCACGGACTTTTTTGGCAGGCTTTCGCATATCGATTTCCCGCGGCAAGGAAAACGTAAGCCCCCGCCAAACGGCGGGGGCCGCACACCGTGCATTGGCTTCGGCGGCTGAAACCGAACATAGGCAAAACGACGCCGGACAGGGCTTCCCTGTCCGGCGTCGTGGTTTTTGCGCGGTCTTTGATAAACAAAAAATCCTGCAACCGCAACGGTTGCAGGATTTTCTGGAGCTGCTACCCGGATTCGGACCGGGGACCTCATCCTTACCAATTCTTTTACACTGTGTATTTGCGCACGTTTCTTTTTGTAGTTTATCGCAATTTACTCAGTGCTTTCAATGCATTGAGCGGCTTGCAAATATTTACTTGTTGTAGTCCGTTGCGGCTTGTTGTGTAGTGGTTTTTTGCGCATGTAGTGGTTTTGTAGTGGTTTTACCTCCGAGCCGCTCACCATCAATTAAAGGAGGGGATGCCCCCTCCTTTTGTTTACTGCTTACTGCGTTACATTGGGCTTTTGTTTTTCCATCAAAGCAGCGCTAAAGACATACGTCGCCGCAGCCGCAGCCGCCTTTGGCGCGGCCTCATTGCTGCCTCTTGATGCTTTGGACAATGCACAAAGCCGCTCATGTTCTCGCTCGATGCCCGCCTTTACTTTATCAATGGATTCTAACGCCAAGAAAAAAACGTTTACATAGTCAGGCATGTTTTCGCGGAGAAAATACTCGGCGACAGACGGCCCGCCATTCGCTGCTGCGGTTGCGTTACTATCCAATTCAAAAGCTGCCATTGATAAGGCGCTCCGTGCTTTCGTGAGTTCCCCCAATGCTGTTTCCAGTCCATCAGAGATGTCAAACAATTTATCCATCTTGAGCCCTCCAATAAGTTATATTTCTTCCCCGAGCGGCTTGCTTCTGTGCTCAGGCTCCGATAATAGTAGCTTATACTATATTGCGCAATATTTCAATTAGCGCACTGCACAATATCATTGCGCAATATTTGTGAAAAATTATCATTGCGCAATATTGACCTCCGGTGTATAATGTATATAAAATCGCAGGAAATAGCGTCTCATGCGACGCGCCCACCAATACGGAGGTCTTATGACAGTATCAAAAGCTCAAATGAAAGCCCAAAACTCATGGATTGCAAAAGCCTATGACCGCATCAATCTAACAGTGCCCAAAGGCAAAAAAGAAGAAATTCAGAAGCATGCGCATCTGCAAGGCGAAAGCGTAAACAAGTTCATAAACAGAGCCATTGCCGAAACAATCACCAATGACCGCTCTGAGTAATGCAAAGCCCCGTGGCGCGTTTCAAATTAGCGCTGCTGGGCTTTGCGTTTTGTTCTTCTGAGCGGGCAATTTTCTGCTCCACCCCGCTTAAAGCCGCTCGGCTTTCCATTTTGCTGATTGTAATTTTCACGTTGCAGACGTAAAATTTCGCGTTTTAAGCCGATTTTTTATCCGCTCCAAAAACAGGCGCTTATATTGCTCCCGTGCGCACACGCGTTAGATTCTTACCGCGCGCGACCCCCCCGAGCAAAAAGCCATACGCGCTTGGAAGTACCGCCCCACACCGTTCCTCGCTCCGTTTTTCAGACGGCCCGAACACAGGGGGGGCATATCCTTGCGAAAGCGTTTAGCACTGAATTTTCCGCGGTTATCTGGCATCTAAGCCGCTCGGCCCGGCCTCAAATGTCGCCTGTTTCCACGTCCAGTGTGCAAACATGCTTGCAGCGCTTGCAATAAAACGAAACCCGTGATGCGCCATCCTGCGCCCTGCATCGAATCCGCGCACCGCATATCGGGCAATTACTTTTCCCGTCCACGATTTTGAGTATCTCACAATTTCCTTGTGTTTTCAATGCTTTCACGTCTTTCTCACTCTATAATATACACAGTTTCAAGCCCAAAAAGCGGCGTTGTTTAACCGCTTTTTTATTGTCCTTTTACTGCTTGAGCCGGGCAGTCGGCTCTAAATATTTAAGATATGTATACCGCCCAAAACTATTTTCGACGCTGCTTGTGGATTCGATAATATACGCACCCGGCGGCGCAAGATTGGCGTATCTGTCATTTACGAATTCCGAGGTTTCCATTGGGCGCTTTAAGCCGCGCGAGGTTGTCCACGCTCGCGCCCCATCATGCACGCGCTCTTTCGTTAGATATTTCGAGAGGTTAGAAACAAATTCGACATCTATCTCCCCCTCTATGTCAACGCCGCCATAAGGCCAAAGCGCGCACAACTCTTGCAATAGATTGCCGCTTGCTTTATTCAAAATCAAATGATGGTGCAGCCTGTGGTCGCCATGTTTGCCCTCAGTCACGTAAATATAAGACAGCGCATCCCCTTCCTGTTTTCTGTGGTACCTCACACGCTTTATAAACTGCCGTACATCATCCTTTGCAATTTTCTCGCTTGCTATATACCTCTTATCTGAGTATGTCAGCGTAACAAAATAGCAGCCATGCAGGAAATTGCAGCATATGAGCCGCTCAAGTTTCTTCCAAGACGCAATATCATTTAAGCGTTTCCGCGCCTCGCTACTACTTTTCGTTTTGATAGCTCGCTCCTGTTTCGTGTCCCTCGGAAACGCCTGACTATAGCAAACGACCTCTACAAGCGGCCCCGACTTGACCGTTTTCTTTTTCTTCGTTCTGCCCATTCTATTATTCTTCTCCGAGCGGCTGCGCAGCTTCACATGATGCAAGCCGCTCAAGCATGGCAGGAACATTAATATAATACTTTCGCCCGCAATTTACATGCGGAATCGTGCCGTTCTTAACGCCCTGCCGCAAATAATATTGTGACAGCCCCGTTGTGCGGCTTGTTTCCTGAATTGTCTGATACATCGATTTCTTTTCCATTGTTTTCCTCCTTGAAAATAAAAAACGCCTGAGTGACTGTTACACATTGCTGCGTAATCAGGTCGCTCAGGCGCTTAACGCTCAGGCGTATTTTACCATTTAATGCAATCTGCTTATTTTGCGGTTGCTTTATGGCTTTTCTTGTATTATGCTATTTTGTGGGATGAATGTCAACACATTTTTTAAGGAGGTCTGAAAATTTGCCCGCAATCCGAGAAAAACACACAAAATCCGGGGTGCTTTTTTACGAAATAGGTGTTAGCCGCGGCCGAGGCATCCCTAAAGCCTATATGACGTTCTATCCGCATGAAGGATGGAGTGCCCGCACAACGCAGAGGGAATTAAATAAAGCCGCTCGGGACTTTGAAAAAGAAGTGCAAAGCGGAGCGGCTGTCCCCCGCAAAGAACGCAAAGCGCTAGAAATTGAGCGTCAAAGAGAAGCGGCCAAGGTGCAAACGCTTTTCGAGTATGGCGAAAAAGTGTTTATGCCAAACAAGACCGTAACTTTTAGTGAGAATTCGCGCACATGTTATCAGCAGTGCTTAAACAGCCGTATATATCCCGCGATAGGCAATCTAAAAATGCCGGACATTACACCAGCAAACATTTCTGCTCTACTTCTCTCTATCCAATCAGACGGAAAAGCCCACAGCACAGTTATTAAATACTACACTGTTCTACATTCTCTTTTTAAGATGGCGTATCTTGACGATACAATCACACGGAACCCAATGGACAAAGTGGAGCGGCCGAAGCCGCGAAAAGGCGAAATCCGCGGGGCCGCAGTAGATGCATTCACTGTCGAGGAAATTGTGCACATCAAAGATTGCTTGTCGAATGAGCCGCTCAAATGGCAAGCGCTTGTTTCTCTCCTTATTGACACAGGAATGCGCCGTGGCGAATGCTGCGCGCTCAGATGGTCAGATGTCAATTTTCCCGATGGTACAATAACAGTTGAAAAAAACCTTTGCTATACGCCACAAAAAGGCGTGTATCTCGATACCCCCAAAAACGGGAAATCAAGAGTAATTGATGTTTGCCCGGAGGTCATGCAGAAATTGCAGCTATTGCGCAAAGAGCAAATCAATAACTGCATACTTTCAGAGTTTGTTTTTACGCAAGAGAATAGTGGAGCCGTCATGCATCCACAAACGCCAACTGAATACCTGAAAGACTTCGGCAACAGATATGGAATAGCAAATCTACATCCGCACAAACTGCGTCATTCATTCGCTTCTATTGCAATCACAAACGGCGCGGACATTGCGTCAGTTTCGGAAAAGCTCGGCCACAGTGACAAGGCTGTCACTCTGCGCATGTATACACACGCAGATAAGGAGAGCATTAAACGAGCGGGAGATATTTTCCGAGCGGCTTTAAATGAAAAACGCGCCTAAACAACGAGCTGTGTAGTGGTTTTGGTAGTGGTTTCGAGAATTGGCAAAAGCCTACCAGAAAATGAAAAATCCCTGTAACCATTGTGGTTACAGGGATTTTTATGGAGCTGCTACCCGGATTCGGACCGGGGACCTCATCCTTACCAAGGATGCGCTCTACCGACTGAGCTATAGCAGCATACAAAGCCCGCGGAGCTTTCGCCCCGCGGGTGGCGACCGAGAAGGGACTTGAACCCTCGACCTCTAGCGTGACAGGCTAGCGTTCTAACCAACTGAACTACTCGGCCTCGTCGCCTCAGCGCTTGTTTAATATACCAGACGATTCGACTGCTGTCAAGTTATTTTTGAAAAAATTTTCGGCGATTTTCATTTTCCGCTCTGGCCGGTCTCCTCCGGCGCAAAAATGTCTCCCGGGCAAAAAAGCCCGGGAGACACACGCGAGAAAATTACTTGGTGATCTGGAAAGCGCGCGTGATGGGCGCTGCCTGATAGTTGCCGCCCAGAGTCACGACCGTCACAACATAGCGGCCGGGCTCAGTCGGGGGCGTCGAGGTGCTGGAGTACGGCTTCCACCTGCTGGTGAAGCCGGAGTACAGGTAGTGCACGTTGTCCTGCGAGATATCGCTGTTGCCGTTATAGCTCAGCGTCGCACCGAAGTCGAAGTTCTTCACGTCCGCAGCGGAGATCTTGCCATTGGTGAAGTCCTGATTCCAGTCGAGCTTCACACCGGAGTAGTGCTTTTTCACAACGAGTGCACCCATACCGAAGCCGGTGTTGTAGTTATCGTTGTTCGTGATCGCGTAAACGGTGTAGATACCCACCTGATCCGGTGTACGCAGGGCAATGCGGACATTGTCCAGCAGGGTGATCTTGTTGAACACGTTGATGATCTGCTGCAGCGTAGCGACGTCAACACCCATCAGCTTGAGCGCTTCACGCACTGCGGCATACTCGCTGCCATTGGCGATCTTGTCCAGATTCTGCTTGAGTTCGCCGACAGTGATGCCCTTGTCCATGATATCCTTGATCGTCCGCAGACCGACTTTTTCGAGCACAGGATCAACAACCTTGATGAACGCGTTGTCTGTGTAGCGCTCGGGCAGCTGCACGAACACGCTGGACACGCCGGTATAGACTGTGAAGATGTCAAAATCGTCCACGGGATCGGTGGTGACGAAGCCCTCGCCCGGCACTTCATCGGCGTAGATGCTCGTCGAGTGCACCTTGACGGAGACATTTGCCTTCTTGACCGTGAGCGAGCCTTCCTCAGCCTCGCTGGAACGATAGGTCTCGTTGCCGTTGAAGGTCACGCGGATCTGCTGCTCACCAGCGCCCATCTGGGGGTAGAAATACTGGAGTTTGCCAGCACTGATTCCCTCTTCTCCTTCGATCGGAACCCACTTTTGGAGTCCTACGTCGCCGCCAAGATCACCGGCCACGACCTTAGCCGTTGCGTAATACTCGATCGTAAAGTCGTCCGCGCTCAGCGTGCTCTTGTCGGGCAGCGTGGAATCGTCCCAATCAATGACGTATTCAAAAATCTGCTGCGTCATGGCAGCGGCATCCTTATTGTAGATGAGAGAGATGCTCGGCTTAAGGACGACGGCGCTGGCCTCGCGGCTGTCGGTCATCTCGACGGTGACTTCCGCCGTATAAGCCTGGTAGCCTGCGTTGCCGCGCCAGGTGAAGCGGATGGTCTGTGATCCGAGGCCAAATTTAAAAAGCTGGTCAATAAAGTCGCTGCCCGTCAGGCTATAATTCAAGGGCTGATAATTTTTGATAGCACCTATACCGGCGTTATACTCCACCGTCACGTCGTTGATGGAGACGTTCGGATCGGTGCTCTCGAGCAGCGCCTCGCGCAGAGCCTGCGCGGTTTCCTCGTAGTTGATGCTCTGATCCTTGTTATAGACCATCGAGACTTCGGTCACACCCTGCTTGAGCTGGAACGGAGCTGCCGCGCGGTCAAGGAAGTTCACAGTCGTTTTCACAGTGTCAGCCTTGTAAGTATCGTCGCCCTTGAAGCTGATCTGGATCTGCTGCTCACCCGCAGAAATGGCGGGATAGTTCAGGCCGTCGACCTTGCCGCCCTCCAGAGGAGCCCAGTTCTTGCGGATCTTGCCCGTAGCATAATACTCGATGGTCACGTCGTTGACCGTCAGCTTGGGCGTGGTGCTCTCCACGACCAGGCTAAAGATGTTCTCACGCAGCGCGTCAAAATCCAGCGTGCCGTCTTCCTTATACGGCAGCTTCACGCTGGCGTCCTGCTTGAGCGTGATGGACGAAGAGAGCTTCTCCGCCTTCGTCAGCGTTACTTCCGCTGTCGTGTCAGCAACACGCACCTGATAGCTGCCATCCTTGTTGTCCTTCAGCGCGGGGTGGGTAAAATTGATTCTATTATCTACGCTAGTAAACCCATTAATGGAACCCCAGTCGGTATGCGTGGCAGAGATGCCCAAAAAACTCTTGCTCTTGCCCTCGCACTTGTACTCCCACTTGAGACCAGTTTGACTATCCAGAAGTGCGCTCTGCTCTTCCTCGCTCTTCTGGTCAAAATCCTTGACCAGCGCGCGCGTCAGCGCATGGTTCACTTCATCGGTCGTCATCGTGGACTTAATGATGGCCGTACCGTTTTGCAGCGTGTAGTCGATGTCATCCGCCGCGAACACGGCCGGCGAGAACGCCCCGACCTGCGACAGCAGCAGGACCGCCAGCAGGCACGCCAGCAGACGCTGCAGTTTTTTACCTGTCATGATATTTCCTCCTTTGTTTCTATTTCGCCAAGTGGATCTTGCATGCCACCGCATGCATGGGACTGTATCATCTCACATAGGTGTTAAGAACACGTTAACAAATCACCCAAAAAATTTCAATTTATTTATTTAAAAAATTTATGATTATTTCGAAACCTATCTATTCGGAATTCTGATACAATCGTAAAGAAATGTAACGAAAAACTTTCTGCCCGAAAGCCGCATTTCCCTCTTGCATTTTTTTGCGCGGTGTGCTATATTATTTGAGCAAATGTGATATCCGGGTGTAGCGCAGTTGGTAGCGTGCTTGAATGGGGTTCAAGAGGCCGGAAGTTCGAATCTTCTCACTCGGACCAACAAAAAGTCCTGTATTCTCAAGGAATACAGGACTTTTTCTTTTTCCGTTTTTGCGTGCAAATTATCGATGCGGTGTGCAACGGGTGTGTAATGGTGTGTAATAGAAATTATTTATCGGAAAGCTGTTTCACAGACTGATTCAGCCCCGTCGCCGCCCAGTCGGACACGATGCCGACGGCGGCAGCGTGCTGATCCTGCTGGGCGCCGTCACGATCCTGATCAAGCTGCTATAAACGATCCGCGCCCGCGCTCCGATATGGTGCGCGGGCGTTTGCGATTCGACGCTTCGCGCAAAGATCGTTCCATGCCTGACAAAAAATTTGAATTTTATGAAGTTTTTTCGACGCCTACAGCATTCGACACGTTTCTGCTCCATTCTGTGTTAGACTGCGCATCGCAGCGACCGGAAGACGCGCCGGAAACCGCAAATACGCAGAACAAAAAGGAGATACCATGGACTTCAAGAAACTGTACTTCACCCTCTTCAACACGCTGAGCGACGCCGTGGAACACATCAACACTCACGACTACGAGGAGGCAAGGCTGCTGCTGATCCATGCGCAGCAGGAAGCCGAGGAGTGCTACATCGCAGGCACGGCAAATCGTTGACCGCACACAGCAGACAAACCGGGCAGAACCGCTTTTGCGGCTCTGCCCGGTTTGCATGGGGAAGCATATCACTGCTTGTTCATAACGTTTTTGCAAAACTCCATCAGGATTGTTGCGACCTGCTCCCGGGACGCGCCGCCCTGCGGATCGAGATATGTCTGGCCGCCGTTGCTTGCACCGGAGATCAGACCCAGTGCCACGGCATCGGCCAGTGCGTCCTTTGCCCAGCCAGAAACACTGCCTGCATCCGGATAGCCGCTCAAATCTGCCGGTTCCCAGGTATGCTCCAGCTTGAGAATCCGATCGACATAGCCCATGAGGATGACCGCAATCTGCTCGCGCGTGACCGGCTTATCCGGGTCGAATGTCGTGTCGGACGTGCCGGCAACTACGCCGGTCTGATAGGCCCAGAGAATCGGCTTCTCCGCCCAGTGGTTGAAGACATCATCAAACGGCATAGGACCTGAAACTTCCGGCTCACCCTGCAGATTATAGAGGATCTGTACAATCTGCGCGCGCGTTGTCGTCGCCTTCGGCGCAAACCGTTCACCGTCAATGCCCCGCATGAGGCGGTGCGTGTAGCAATAATTAATGCCGTCATAGGCCCAGTTGTGGGACACGTCCGAAAACTTGTCAGCCGTGAGCAGGTTGGCAAAATGCATCTGCGCATTCACCAGCGACTCATTCCTGAATTTATCAAAGGCAACCTGATCCCAGTCGTCCTGAGAACCGGCATATTCCACTGTCTTCAGATTCGTGCAGAAAGAGAACGCGCTCTCTTCAATCGCTTTCAGGGAAAGCGGAAGCCAGACCGTCTCCAATGCGGTACAGTTCAAAAAGGCGTACTGACTAATCCATTCGACTCCCTCCGGAATAACGATAGAAGTCAACGCTGTGCACTCGAAAAAGTCATTACTTTTAATCTGCTTTACAGTACCCGGGATCGTTACGCTCGTAAGATTCTTACAGCGGTAAAACAAACCATCCGGCAGAGCCGTAACACCGTCCGGAATCGTCAGCTCTGTCAGGCCAGAGAGCATAAACGCGCCGTATCCAATTGTTTTCAGGCTACTCGGCAGCTTGATCGTTTTCAGAGCGTTGCATGCGGCAAATGCAGAATCACCGATCTCCGTTATGCTGTCCGGAAGCGAGACACGCTGCAGATTCGCGCAGCTTTGCATAACAGCTTTTTCCAATATTTCGACGCCGTCCGGAATCGTCAGCTCCTGAATACCGCAGCTAGCAAAAGCATAACTACCAATCGTTTTTACGCTGGAGGGCAATTTGAGTTCCTGCAGCTGCGTGCAGCCGGAGAAAGCCGCCTGCATGATCTCCGTCGCCGTATCCGGGATCACGACTTCGGTAAGATTCTTACAGCCGCTCATGCCACCGACCGCCTTCAGAGAGACCGGATAGACAACGCGCGTCAGGCTCTCACAGCCGGAAAACGCCCCGGCACCAAGCTCTGTCAGCGAATTGCCCAATGTCAATGTCTGCGCATTTTTGCAGTTTTTAAATGCAACGTTGCCGATACTGATAACACTGTCCGAGATCTCGATTGCCTGCAGCGACGTGCAGTCCGAAAAAGCATACGGCTCGATCGTCTCCAGTTTGTCCGGGAACGTGATGCTCTTGAGCGAAGAACAGCCAGAAAACGCGCTCTTGCCAATCCATGTCACGTTCTCCGGAATGTTCACCTCTTTCAATCTTTCGCAATGATAAAAAGTAAATTGACTGATCATCGTCATATCTTTCGGCAAACGTACGCGCTCCAAGTTGCTGCAGTCGGAAAAAGCATGGTTTTCAACCGACGGAACACCGTCACCAATCGTGACCTCTTTGAGTCTGGTACATTTATAAAATGTGTAGGATCCAACAGACTGCAGTGTGCCCGGAAGCGTGACACGCTTCAGATTCTTGCGCTCTTGGAACGCTCTGTCGCTGATCGCCTGGATCGTGACGCCATCGACCTGCTCCGGGACGATCATCTCCGTGACAGTATCATCGCAGTCCACGACTTCGCCCTTTTCCATATCCACATAAATATTACCGCCCGTGACCGGGACGGCCTTGCGCGTGCTCTCGTCCGCGAACGCCGCCGTCGGCAGCAGCGCAGCGAGCATGAGCACAGCCAGAAGGAAGCTGAATATCCGCTTTTTCATATGTTTCTCCTTTCGCCGAAGGTCGGGAACCGATACCGTCCCGCCTCGGAATTCTCTGAGCGAGAGTATACCAGAGCGAAAAAATGCCGTCAATTCCATGATCATAAAATGATCCGCAGCATATACGGTGCAAAATTGCCCGGCACTTCCATGTGCCGGGCAATTTTCCGTGATTACCCGAGCTGACGGGTCTTTTCAAACGCGGCGTCCACGGCCGCAATGCAGCCGCCGCGAAAACC
>ERZ772884.2349-NODE-2349-length-11046-cov-59.268401_pt1 | contig 11046 bp, 6 predicted proteins | sample MGYA00580574_ERZ772884 | MGnify/ENA primary metagenome ERZ772884 (study PRJEB29015, sample SAMEA2737690) | human gut metagenome | biome: human gut; feature: human-associated habitat; material: faeces | place: China | collected 2012 ... | reverse complement strand
CAGCGGGTAGCGCCGCCGACCAGGGCGTACCGGCCAGTGGCCAGGGGAAACTGATCTCGGTTAAGACCGACGTGCTTGATCTGACCATCAACACCCGTGGTGGTGATGTTGAGCAAGCTCTGCTGCCTGCTTACCCGAAAGAGCTGAACTCTACCCAGCCGTTCCAGCTGTTGGAAACTTCACCGCAGTTTATTTATCAGGCACAGAGCGGTCTGACCGGTCGTGATGGCCCGGATAACCCGGCTAACGGCCCGCGTCCGCTGTATAACGTTGAAAAAGACGCTTATGTGCTGGCTGAAGGTCAAAACGAACTGCAGGTGCCGATGACGTATACCGACGCGGCAGGCAACACGTTTACCAAAACGTTTGTCCTGAAACGTGGTGATTACGCTGTCAACGTCAACTACAACGTGCAGAACGCTGGCGAGAAACCGCTGGAAATCTCCTCGTTTGGTCAGTTGAAGCAATCCATCACTCTGCCACCGCATCTCGATACCGGAAGCAGCAACTTCGCACTGCACACCTTCCGTGGCGCGGCGTACTCCACGCCTGACGAGAAGTATGAGAAATACAAGTTCGATACCATTGCCGATAACGAAAACCTGAACATCTCTTCGAAAGGTGGTTGGGTGGCGATGCTGCAACAGTATTTCGCGACGGCGTGGATCCCGCATAACGACGGTACCAACAACTTCTATACCGCTAATCTGGGTAACGGCATCGCCGCTATCGGCTATAAATCTCAGCCGGTACTGGTTCAGCCTGGTCAGACTGGCGCGATGAACAGCACCCTGTGGGTTGGCCCGGAAATCCAGGACAAAATGGCAGCTGTTGCTCCGCACCTGGATCTGACCGTTGATTACGGTTGGTTGTGGTTCATCTCTCAGCCGCTGTTCAAACTGCTGAAATGGATCCATAGCTTTGTGGGTAACTGGGGCTTCTCCATTATCATCATCACCTTTATCGTTCGTGGCATCATGTACCCGCTGACCAAAGCGCAGTACACCTCCATGGCGAAGATGCGTATGTTGCAGCCGAAGATTCAGGCAATGCGTGAGCGTCTGGGCGATGACAAACAGCGTATCAGCCAGGAAATGATGGCGCTGTACAAAGCTGAGAAGGTTAACCCGCTGGGCGGCTGCTTCCCGCTGCTGATCCAGATGCCAATCTTCCTGGCGTTGTACTACATGCTGATGGGTTCCGTTGAACTGCGTCAGGCACCGTTTGCACTGTGGATCCACGACCTGTCGGCACAGGACCCGTACTACATCCTGCCGATCCTGATGGGCGTAACGATGTTCTTCATTCAGAAGATGTCGCCGACCACAGTGACCGACCCGATGCAGCAGAAGATCATGACCTTTATGCCGGTCATCTTCACCGTGTTCTTCCTGTGGTTCCCGTCAGGTCTGGTGCTGTACTATATCGTCAGCAACCTGGTAACCATTATTCAGCAGCAGCTGATTTACCGTGGTCTGGAAAAACGTGGCCTGCATAGCCGCGAGAAGAAAAAATCCTGATTCGGTGAGTTTTCGCTAAAATAAGGGCGGTCAGTTGACCGCCTTTTTTCTTTTCGTAGGGCGGATAAGCACCGCGCATCCGCCACACAAAGCAACAGGAACATCATGAGCGATAATGACACTATCGTAGCCCAGGCCACGCCTCCGGGACGTGGCGGCGTTGGCATCCTGCGCATCTCCGGCTTCAAAGCCCGTGAAGTTGCCGAAACCGTGCTGGGTAAACTGCCTAAGCCGCGCTACGCCGATTATCTTCCGTTTAAAGACGCCGACGGCAGCGTGCTCGATCAGGGGATTGCGCTATGGTTCCCTGGCCCGAACTCGTTCACCGGCGAAGATGTGCTGGAACTGCAAGGTCATGGCGGTCCGGTGATCCTCGACCTGCTGTTAAAACGCATTCTGACCATTCCCGGCCTGCGGATTGCTCGCCCTGGTGAGTTTTCCGAACGCGCGTTTCTTAACGATAAACTTGACTTAGCCCAGGCCGAGGCGATTGCCGATCTTATCGACGCCAGTTCGGAACAGGCGGCCCGTTCGGCACTTAACTCGCTGCAAGGCGCATTCTCCGCACGGGTTAATCATCTGGTAGAAGCCCTCACCCACTTGCGCATTTACGTCGAAGCGGCAATTGATTTCCCCGATGAAGAGATCGATTTCCTCTCCGACGGAAAAATTGAAGCCCAGCTCAATGACGTTATTGCCGATCTTGATGCAGTGCGTGCTGAAGCACGTCAGGGTAGTTTGTTGCGCGAAGGGATGAAAGTGGTGATTGCCGGACGTCCTAACGCCGGTAAATCGAGCCTGTTAAACGCGCTGGCGGGGCGTGAAGCGGCAATCGTAACCGATATCGCCGGAACTACGCGTGACGTGCTGCGTGAGCATATCCACATTGACGGAATGCCGCTGCATATCATCGATACCGCCGGGCTACGTGAAGCCAGTGACGAAGTAGAACGTATTGGTATCGAGCGCGCGTGGCAGGAAATTGAACAGGCCGACCGCGTGCTGTTTATGGTCGATGGCACCACAACAGACGCCGTGGATCCGGCAGAGATCTGGCCGGAATTTATTGCCCGTCTGCCAGCGAAACTGCCGATCACCGTGGTGCGCAATAAAGCCGATATCACCGGCGAAACGCTGGGAATGAGTGAAGTGAACGGTCACGCGTTAATTCGTCTCTCGGCAAGGACTGGTGAAGGCGTGGACGTGCTGCGTAACCATCTCAAACAGAGCATGGGCTTTGACACCAACATGGAAGGCGGCTTCCTGGCGCGTCGTCGCCACCTACAGGCGCTGGAACAGGCAGCGGAACATCTACAACAGGGCAAAGCGCAACTGTTGGGAGCCTGGGCAGGTGAACTGCTGGCGGAAGAGTTGCGTCTGGCACAGCAGAACTTAAGCGAAATCACCGGGGAATTTACTTCAGACGACCTGCTGGGGCGGATTTTCTCCAGCTTCTGTATTGGTAAGTAACCGCGCTTACGAAGCCGTATTCTGACTGTCAGATGCGGCTTCGCTTCATTGTTAGCACTCCTGTTATTCCTCAACCCTTTTTTTAAACATTAAAATTCTTACGTAATTTATAATCTTAAAAAAAAGCATTTAATATTGCTCCCCGAACGATTGTGATTCGATTCACATTTAAACAATTTTAGAATAGACAAAATTCTTGAGTATTATACTGTAGCCTCGTGTCTTTCGAGGATAAGTGCATTATGAATATCTTACATATATGTGTGACCTCAAAATGGTTCAATATCGACAATAAGATTGTCGATCACCGCCCTTAATTTACCCTTCTGTAGCCATCACCAGAGCCAAACCGATTAGATTCAATGTGAACGATTAGTTTGCTATATCTTAATTTTGCCTTTTGCAAAGGCCATCTCTCGTTTATTTACTTATTTTAGTAAATGATGGTGCTTGTATATATACATGGCGAATTAATGGATATTGCAGATGTAATATTCACAGGGATCACTGTAATTAAAATAAATGAAGGATTATGTAATGGAAAACTTTAAACATCTCCCTGAACCGTTCCGCATTCGTGTTATTGAGCCAGTAAAACGTACTACTCGCGCTTATCGTGAAGAAGCAATTATTAAATCCGGTATGAACCCGTTCCTGCTGGATAGCGAAGATGTTTTTATCGATTTACTGACCGACAGCGGCACCGGGGCGGTGACGCAGAGTATGCAGGCCGCGATGATGCGCGGCGACGAAGCCTACAGCGGCAGCCGCAGCTACTATGCGTTAGCCGAGTCAGTGAAAAATATCTTTGGTTATCAATACACTATTCCGACTCACCAGGGCCGTGGCGCAGAGCAAATCTATATTCCGGTACTGATTAAAAAACGCGAGCAGGAAAAAGGCCTGGATCGCAGCAAAATGGTGGCATTCTCTAACTATTTCTTTGATACCACGCAGGGCCATAGCCAGATTAACGGCTGTACCGTGCGTAACGTCTATATCAAAGAAGCCTTCGATACGGGCGTGCGTTACGACTTTAAAGGCAACTTTGACCTCGAAGGATTAGAACGCGGTATTGAAGAAGTTGGCCCGAATAACGTGCCGTATATCGTTGCAACCATCACCAGTAACTCTGCAGGTGGTCAGCCGGTTTCACTGGCAAACTTAAAAGCGATGTACAGCATCGCGAAGAAATACGATATTCCGGTGGTAATGGACTCCGCACGCTTTGCTGAAAACGCCTATTTCATCAAGCAGCGTGAAGCAGAATACAAAGACTGGACCATCGAGCAGATCACCCGCGAAACCTACAAATATGCCGATATGCTGGCGATGTCCGCCAAGAAAGATGCGATGGTGCCGATGGGCGGCTTGCTGTGCATGAAAGACGACAGCTTCTTTGATGTGTACACCGAGTGCAGAACCCTTTGCGTGGTGCAGGAAGGCTTCCCGACATATGGCGGCCTGGAAGGCGGCGCGATGGAGCGTCTGGCGGTAGGTCTGTATGACGGCATGAATCTCGACTGGCTGGCTTATCGTATCGCGCAGGTACAGTATCTGGTCGATGGTCTGGAAGAGATTGGCGTTGTCTGCCAGCAGGCGGGCGGTCACGCGGCATTCGTTGATGCCGGTAAACTGCTGCCGCATATCCCGGCAGACCAGTTCCCGGCACAGGCGCTGGCGTGCGAGCTGTATAAAGTCGCCGGTATCCGTGCGGTAGAAATTGGCTCTTTCCTGTTAGGCCGCGATCCGAAAACCGGTAAACAACTGCCATGCCCGGCTGAACTGCTGCGTTTAACCATTCCGCGCGCAACATATACTCAAACACATATGGACTTCATTATTGAAGCCTTTAAACATGTGAAAGAGAACGCGGCGAATATTAAAGGATTAACCTTTACCTACGAACCAAAAGTATTGCGTCACTTCACCGCAAAACTGAAAGAAGTTTAATTAATACTACAGAGTGGCTATAAGGATGTTAGCCACTCTCTTACCCTACATCCTCAATAACAAAAATAGCCTTCCTCTAAAGGTGGCATCATGACTGATCAAGCTGAAAAAAAGCACTCTGCATTTTGGGGTGTTATGGTTATAGCAGGTACAGTAATTGGTGGAGGTATGTTTGCTTTACCTGTTGATCTTGCCGGTGCCTGGTTTTTCTGGGGTGCCTTTATCCTTATCATTGCCTGGTTTTCAATGCTTCATTCCGGGTTATTGTTATTAGAAGCAAATTTAAATTATCCTGTCGGCTCCAGTTTTAACACCATCACCAAAGATTTAATCGGTAACACCTGGAACATTATCAGCGGTATTACCGTTGCCTTCGTTCTCTATATCCTCACTTATGCCTATATCTCTGCTAATGGTGCGATCATTAGTGAAACGATATCAATGAATTTGGGCTATCACGCTAATCCACGTATTGTCGGGATCTGCACAGCCATTTTCGTTGCCAGCGTATTGTGGATAAGTTCGTTAGCCGCCAGTCGCATTACCTCATTGTTCCTCGGGCTGAAGATTATCTCCTTTGTGATCGTGTTTGGTTCTTTCTTCTTCCAGGTCGATTACTCCATCCTGCGCGATGCCACCAGCACCACTGCGGGAACGTCTTACTTCCCGTATATTTTTATGGCTTTGCCGGTGTGTCTGGCGTCATTTGGTTTCCACGGCAATATTCCCAGCCTGATTATTTGCTATGGAAAACGCAAAGATAAGTTAATCAAAAGCGTGGTATTTGGTTCGCTGCTGGCGCTGGTGATTTATCTCTTCTGGCTCTATTGCACGATGGGGAATATTCCGCGCGAAAGCTTTAAGGCGATAATCTCCTCAGGCGGCAACGTTGATTCGCTGGTGAAATCGTTCCTCGGCACCAAACAGCACGGCATTATCGAGTTTTGCCTGCTGGTGTTCTCTAACTTAGCTGTTGCCAGTTCGTTCTTTGGTGTCACGCTGGGGTTGTTCGATTATCTGGCGGACCTGTTTAAGATTGATAACTCCCACGGCGGGCGTTTCAAAACCGTGCTGTTAACCTTCCTGCCACCTGCGTTGTTGTATCTGATCTTCCCGAACGGCTTTATTTACGGGATCGGCGGTGCCGGGCTGTGCGCCACCATCTGGGCGGTCATTATTCCCGCAGTGCTTGCAATCAAAGCTCGCAAGAAGTTTCCCAATCAGATGTTCACGGTCTGGGGCGGCAATCTTATTCCGGCGATTGTCATTCTCTTTGGTATAACCGTAATTTTATGCTGGTTCGGTAACGTCTTTAACGTGTTACCTAAATTTGGCTGATCCCTTCAAGAAGCCAGCCATTTCGCTGGCTTCTTGCCTGTCAGGAAATCTCTTTTGTCCAAATGGCAACTCGCCTGATTCTCCTTCACCACGTATGCTTTGCGTCACCTTACTATCAGGACGCTTTAGCCCATGTCCCGCTTTTTAATTTGTAGTTTTGCCCTGGTTTTACTTTATCCCGCCGGGATTGATATGTACCTCGTTGGTTTACCGCGCATCGCCGCCGATCTCAATGCCAGCGAAGCGCAGTTGCATATTGCGTTCTCCGTATATCTGGCGGGGATGGCAGCTGCGATGTTATTTGCCGGTAAAGTGGCCGATCGTTCAGGGAGAAAGCCGGTCGCCATACCCGGCGCGGCGCTATTTATTATTGCCTCGGTGTTCTGTTCACTGGCTGAAACCAGCACGTTATTTCTTGCAGGCCGATTTCTACAGGGGTTGGGCGCAGGCTGTTGTTACGTAGTGGCGTTCGCCATTTTGCGCGACACGCTGGATGATCGACGTCGGGCTAAAGTGCTGTCATTACTCAACGGTATTACCTGCATCATTCCGGTGTTAGCGCCAGTGCTCGGACATCTGATTATGCTTAAATTCCCGTGGCAGAGTCTGTTCTGGGCGATGGCAATGATGGGCATCGCGGTACTGATGTTGTCTTTGTTTATTTTAAAAGAAACGCGCCCAGCGTCCCCCGCTGCTTCGGACAAACCACGAGAAAATAGCGAGTCGCTGCTTAATCGGTTTTTCCTCAGCCGTGTTGTTATCACCACCCTCAGCGTTTCGGTGATCCTCACTTTCGTCAATACATCGCCGGTATTGCTGATGGAAATCATGGGTTTTGAGCGCGGAGAATACGCCACCATTATGGCGTTGACCGCTGGCGTCAGCATGACCGTTTCATTCTCCACGCCATTTGCGCTGGGAATTTTTAAGCCACGTACGTTGATGATCACCTCGCAGGTGTTATTCCTTGCAGCGGGGATCACCCTTGCCGTTTCACCTTCCCATGCGGTTTCTCTGTTTGGTATCACGCTGATTTGCGCCGGTTTCTCGGTAGGTTTTGGCGTAGCGATGAGTCAGGCGTTAGGACCATTTTCATTACGCGCGGGCGTAGCCAGCTCGACCTTAGGTATTGCGCAGGTTTGCGGTTCGTCACTGTGGATTTGGCTGGCAGCGGTGGTTGGTATCGGCGCATGGAATATGCTGATCGGGATTCTGATTGCCTGTAGCATAGTGAGCCTGTTGCTGATTATGTTCGTCGCGCCTGGACGCCCCGTTGCCGCTCATGAAGAAATCCATCACCACGCTTGATCTCAATCTGCTGCTCTGTCTGCAACTGCTGATGCAGGAGCGCAGCGTGACCAAAGCGGCGAAGCGGATGAACGTGACCCCTTCAGCGGTGAGTAAGTCGCTGGCAAAGTTAAGAGCGTGGTTTGACGACCCGCTCTTTGTGAACTCACCGCTGGGCCTGTCGCCCACACCGCTAATGGTCAGCATGGAGCAAAATCTGGCGGAATGGATGCAAATGAGCAATCTGCTGCTGGATAAACCGCACCACCAGACACCGCGCGGCCTGAAGTTTGAGTTGGCGGCGGAATCGCCGCTGATGATGATCATGCTTAATGCGCTGTCGAAACGGATCTACCAACGTTACCCGCAGGCGACCATCAAACTACGTAACTGGGATTACGATTCCTTAGATGCCATTACTCGTGGTGAAGTGGATATTGGTTTTTCCGGTCGCGAAAGCCATCCTCGCTCGCGGGAGCTGTTAAGCTCGCTACCGTTAGCCATTGATTATGAAGTGCTGTTTAGTGATGTACCCTGCGTCTGGTTACGCAAAGATCATCCGGCACTGCATGAAACGTGGAATCTGGACACCTTTTTACGTTATCCGCATATCAGCATTTGCTGGGAACAGAGCGACACCTGGGCGCTGGACAATGTGTTACAGGAGCTGGGGCGCGAACGCACGATTGCTATGAGCCTGCCGGAATTTGAGCAGTCACTGTTTATGGCAGCGCAACCCGACAATCTGCTACTGGCGACCGCGCCGCGCTACTGTCAGTACTACAATCAACTCCATCAACTGCCGTTGGTTGCTCTTCCTCTCCCGTTTGACGAAAGCCAGCAAAAAAAGCTGGAAGTTCCTTTTACCCTGCTGTGGCATAAACGGAACAGCCATAATCCGAAGATCGTCTGGTTACGGGAAACCATTAAAAACCTTTACGCGTCGATGGCATAACCGAATCGTATGAAACGCGACCCAATTTCACAATAAAATGTAAAAAAGTTGTAATAAGCTTGTCTGAATCGAACTTTTAGCCGCTTTAGTCTGTCCATCATTCCAGTAAATGATTACTCTTATATTCATAATGGACCATTAAGCATGGAGCGAAAAATGGCGACTCACTTTGCCCGAGGGATTTTAACGGAAGGACATCTGATTTCTGTTCGTCTCCCCTCCCAGTGTCATCAAGAAGCCCGAAACATTCCCCCTCATCGTCAAAGCCGTTTTCTGGCGTCCAGAGGTTTACTCGCAGAACTGATGTTCATGCTGTATGGCATTGGCGAATTGCCGGAAATCGTCACCCTGCCGAAAGGTAAACCGGTTTTCAGTGATAAAAATTTGCCTTCGTTTTCTATTTCCTATGCCGGGAATATGGTTGGCGTGGCGTTAACAACCGAAGGTGAATGTGGCCTCGATATGGAACTACAGCGTGCGACGCGCGGGTTTCATAGCCCACACGCGCCCGATAACCACACCTTTTCCAGCAATGAATCGCTATGGATCAGTAAACAAAACGATCCTAACGAAGCGCGGGCGCAGCTCATCACGCTGCGCCGAAGCGTGCTAAAACTAACCGGTGATGTTTTGAATGACGATCCGCGCGATCTGCAGCTGCTGCCCATTGCCGGACGCCTGAAATGTGCTCATGTAAATCATGTAGAAGCGTTATGCGACGCGGAGGACGTGCTAGTGTGGTCCGTGGCGGTCACGCCCGCGATTGAAAAGCTCAGTGTCTGGGAGTTAGATGGCAAACACAGCTGGAAAAGCCTGCCGGATCAACCGCTGGCGGGTAAACCGGTGTTGATTCAGACCAGCTCAATGGGCGTGATTGGCGGCGCGCGCTGTCAGTATCACCTGCGCCAGATTCTGGTTTTCCTCGATGCAATGGTGATGAACAAGCCGGAATTTATGGGCGGCGTGATTCAGAACAAAGTTGATCCGCAAACCGGAGAAGTGATTGATCAGGGTACGCTGGACCACCTGACCGGGCAATTGACCGCATTTGGTGAGTTTATTCAGCGAGTTAAGATCTAAATAAAAAACCCGCCAGTAATCATGCATGGCGGGTTTTTAATGCGCTATCGATTTTAATGAGCGTCGATAAATACAATCTTCAGGATAAACAGCAGCGCAACGATGATTACGCACGGGCTAAGGTCACGCAGACGCCCGGTACCAATCTTCATCACGCAGTAGGAGATAAAGCCCAGCGCAATACCTTCGGTAATCGAAAAGCTGAACGGCATCATCACGGCGGTAATAAACGCCGGAACAGATTCAGTAAGATCCTGCCAGTTCACGCGAGCAAGACTTGAGGTCATCAACACGCCAACGTAGATCAACGCGCCAGCTGCAGCGTAGCCTGGCACCATTCCCGCCAGCGGCGACAGAAAGATAACCAGCAGGAACAGCAGACCAACAACCACTGCCGTCAGACCGGTACGACCGCCAACCGATACGCCGGAAGAGGACTCAATATAAGCCGTAACGGAAGAAGTACCGATAAACGAACCGGTCACGGAAGAGATACTGTCGACATACAGCGCCTGCTTCATGCGCGGGAATTTCCCCTTCTCATCCGCCAGACCTGCTTTATCGGTCACGCCAATCAGCGTACCGGAGGAGTCAAACAAGTTGACCAACATGAAAGAGAAAATCACCCCTGCCAGCCCGAGGTTAAACGACCCGGCTAAATCTACATGACCCACAACTGTCATTACGCTCGGCGGCGCAGAAACGATGCCATTGTAGTGCACATCACCCAGCATCCAGCCCAGCAGCGTCGTCACCACGATAGAAACCAGCACCGCTGCGTGAATGTTGCGCGAGGCCAGAATAGCAATGATGAAGAAGCCGAGGATACCCAGAAGTACGCTGTGAGAAGTCAGATTACCGATGCTCACCAGCGTTTCCGAGTTAGCGACAATCACACCTGCGTTTTTCAGCCCCATCATGCCAATGAACAGACCGATACCGCTGGTAATACCCACACGCAGACTCACCGGAATGTTGGCTATCATCCAGTAGCGAACGCGGAAAATCGTCAGTAACAGCAGACCTATCGCGCCCCAGAAGATTGCGCCCATCCCGACCTGCCACGGCAAGCCCATCGCCTGTACAACGACAAAAGCGAAGAACGCATTCAGGCCCATAGCGGGTGCCAGTGCAACTGGCAGGTTAGCAAACAGTCCCATCATAATACTGCCGAATGCAGCGATCAGACAGGTAGTGACGAAGACGGCGCTGGTATCCATGCCAGCAACGCCAAGAATTTGCGGGTTAACAAAAACGATGTAAACCATCGTCAGGAAGGTGGTAAAACCGGCGATCACTTCGGTCCGTGCCGTCGTGCCATGTTCGCGCAGTTTAAACACGCGTTCCAGCATCCCCTGACCAGAAGTCTGGGTGGTATGTTGATGACTCATTATCTATTTCCGAACAAGGAGGGAAAATCCGTCGCTATCGTATACCAAAATG
>ERZ772884.2348-NODE-2348-length-11049-cov-3.188194_pt1 | contig 11049 bp, 10 predicted proteins | sample MGYA00580574_ERZ772884 | MGnify/ENA primary metagenome ERZ772884 (study PRJEB29015, sample SAMEA2737690) | human gut metagenome | biome: human gut; feature: human-associated habitat; material: faeces | place: China | collected 2012 ... | reverse complement strand
TGGTCACTTAAGGCTGACGATACTCTGTCAGTCTTGCAGGCAGCTTTAATGGAATTGATTTTAAATATCAATCCCACTGGCTTGCCTGTGGGTTAGTCAATTACCCCGACCCATAAAGGGTCCGGGGCTTGCTAAAGGCCCTATCCCTTTATATCTGTCAGTGGTTTGTAGCTCATGCATCTGGTCCTGACGTCGCTCACCAGGAGTGCTCCCAAATACTGCTTTTGCATGCATCCCCTCGGTACAGAGGGACTATGGCTACATCGCCGGGCGATTGACAACGCCCGTTTTTTCATTCCGTCAGGATGTACCCAACGGAAATATGTGTTTTAATTTACCTTTCTGACACCAAATCGTGGATTGGTATCGCCTGATACGTACATGGTTCCCAGAGTGTAGATATTCATAGCTCCGACACGATCATCATTGGAACGGTAACCACAGGAATCACAGATATACTCATGTGTCTTATGGTTTCTGTTTTCCTTATGGATACGTCCACACTTCGGACATCTTTGAGAGGTATAGTTCGCAGATACTTTTATTACTTCCGAGCCAGCTTTGTGAGCCTTGTAAGTCAGAAACTGTTCCAACTGATAGAAGGTCCACGAACGTAAATCGCGGTTTGATTTTGAATCTTTTGCAAGGTTCTCATCAGAAAAACTAACGCCTGTAAGGTCTTCCAGTACAAACAAAGTACCAGCTCCGTAAGTCTGAACGAGTGTCTTAGATATCTGATGGTTTACATCGGACATCCAACGGTTCTCTCGTCCGGAAAGACGTTTTAATGCGCGTTTGGCGGATTTTGTGCCTTTAGACTGAAGCTTAGCTCTTACATCAGCAAACTTCTGACGTTTTGCCATGATATCCTTACCGGATACAAAGGCTGTTTTACCCTTTTCGTCGTAAGTAGAAACAATGAAACGTAAGCCACGGTCAATACCGACAACGTGAGCTGGTTTTACAATATCCAGTTCATCAGCAGCTGTTTTTGTCATTGGGATGTGCATATACCATTCATTGTTGAGACTGACAAGCTTTGCAGTTCCAAAAGACCAGGTACCATCAAAATACTCTTTGAAGCAGTCCGGCTGATCAAAAGACAGTTTGACACGTTTTCCAAGGGTATTAATGGAGATGAGTGTTTCATCTTCTACAAATGAGTAGTCACGTCCTCTGACAAGATCTGCCTGCGGACGTCGAAAATGAACCGGCTTGTGCAGCCACTCCAATGTGCGAGGAATACAGTGCCATTTTTCCGTCTCATCCTGATATTTGTAGGGGTTCTGTTTCATCTGTTCCTGGATAGTCTTGTAGCGTGCTGTAACAGTCTTGAAGACGGAAACCGCAAACTGCGACTTTAACCCATACTCAGAGCGGACAGAAGAGTAAAGAACTTTCTGCAGCCTGTTTGAGTTCAGTTCAAAGCCATTGTTAAAGGTGTATTCTGAAACATAGTTGCAGGCATCAGTATATGCTGCTGTTACCTTCTTGAAGGCAGCTGCTACGTCATCATCTTTAACATGCAGGTGCAGCTTCATGGTTTTAACAATGTCTGCCATTGATTTGTCCTCCTTTCTCTTGTATAGTATCACTATAAATAGTGTAATGTATAACGTAGTGATTTTCAAGAGGAAAAGAGGAATTTATGCATAAATATCAGCATAGAAGACATAACAAAAATCTACTGATGGCTCACATTATTTTTGCTACGAAATATCGCAAACCTATTTTGGTCGGTTCCATCAGAGAAGATGTAATGCAGTCTGTATATGACACCTGCAAACGATACCACTGGTATATTAAAAAGATGGAAACAGATAAAAACCATATCCATCTTTTAATTCAGTATAATCCAACGGACAGCATTACAAAGATTGTAAGCCGTTTGAAACAACATACAACATGGCGGATATGGAAGACACATCACAAGAAACTTTCCTATTATTACTGGAAGGAACATACTTTTTGGTCAGATGGATATTTTGCAGCATCCATAGGGGAAGTATCACAGTCTACAATTGAACACTACATTGAGAACCAGGGATAAAAACAAAACCGACACTAAAGTGTCGTGGCTTCAACCGAATTGATAATTTGTGAACCGCCCACTGCTCAAGCTAACGCTTTGAAGCGTGGCTTCTAGGGAGTCATAGACTCCCATTTAAGAAGTTTGGTATTTAAGTTTCCACCCGAATACTCAGGCAGCCCTTATTCTTATAGGCATAAGAACTATTTTTTGTTTTTTGCACGTATTGCAATGTTGTAATAACATACGTATCATGCTGTATTTGACATCCTCCCACGGCTGAAGCCATGGGATTCCTTAGATTCCTGACGGGTTCACCCTGTCATATAGACAGGGATATAGCTGCCGGTATTCAGGATTTGCGTCCAGTGATTTCATACGAAGTGTATTACTTTCTTAGGGACGAGGGAGTGATGCCGGACCCCTTTTTATTTAAAAATTAGCCGTTATGCGGCTGGTTTTTGCTGTTAAAAACCAAAGCACTGCTTCATTGATATTTTTGACTCTTTCATATAGCTGATTGTTTCATTATGGACTGCTACAAAGCTTTCAAATTCATATACGCATTTATCCCTGTCGGGATGTTCAAAGGCACTGTCTGTATTCTTTATAAGGAATGCTGAATACAGGTCACGCTGTACGCTGTCATTTCCTATAAGCTTAAATCTCTGTGAGAGAGGGACTTTTACACATTCATCTGTCACATGGTTGTACTGGCTGGCCTTAAATGTCTGGGTATTGACTTCTGCATAAGTGCCGCCGGAACTTTCGGCCTTGCGTTTCAGCTCACTTAAGAACCGTGACGGCGACCTGCGGTTTATGGACCTTCCGAAACGCTTTCTGCGCTTGAATTTATTGACAGTTTTCACAGCGCCGTCTTTCTGGACAACATCTGTCGGCTTGTCCTGACGCTCTGTCTTGGATGAGCGCTTTGCCAGTGCCGCGTAGTCCATCTTTTCAACTATGAATGAGTCGGCATTTTCAAGCAGCCTGTTGCATAAATTCCTGTGCGAATGCAGTATATAGGCGCTTTTCTTTCTGTAGAGTGTTTTACGCTTCCTGCGGGCTGCCCTGTAGCTGTTTGAAAACACCCATGGTTTACAGTCCCTGCGCTTTTTAACAGTTCCATCAGGATTGAAGTTGTCAGGGTTGCTGATACGCTTTGATGCGTCCATATGCTGTTCAAGCTTGTGTATCTGTTTTTCATAAACATCTGCATCAGGCGCCAGCTCTTCAAGGATACAGGCTGTGTCTGATACCGCAGCCATTGTTGAGACTCCGGGGTCTATGCCCATAACGCCTGTTTTCACTTTACGTTCCCGGTAAGGGGCATTCCCGTCAAGCGTAACTGCAAGATAATACCTCCAGCCGTTTGAGAACATCATTCTCTTTATGGTGCAGTAGGATATCTTATGAACAAGCGATTCGAGGACATAATCTCTATCCGACGCTTTCTTCGGGAGATAGCATTTAAGCTCAAGTCCAAGCCAAGAGACGGTCATTGTATCAGGATTGAGCCTTGCGCCATTTAGGTTTGACTTTCCTCCAATGGTATCAAAATCCATGAACTTCTTGAAATGAATGTCTTTTCCCTTACTGAATAAGCATTTTTCAACACCGGTCCATACATTTGCAGCTTCTGCCTGCACCTGCTGTGATGAAATGAGCTTGCTGTACCGTTTCCCACAGACTTTTATGTATGACTGGAGTGCCCATTTTGAAAGGCCGATTTCCTGACGACGGGCTGACATCTGTTTTGACAATTCAAGCCTGCGTGTACGGTCAGCTTTCGACAGTTTCTTCTGCTTCAAAAGTTTGCAGTATTCACTGCGCCATGACTGGTATTCCTTGTCATGATCAAGCCGCATGAGCAATTTCCTTGCATGTTTCACACATACGTTATGAATATGCGATACCGCATGGAAACGCTTATTGATAACAGCTTTCTCATATTCAGCTGGTCTCAAGATTAACTGTACTGTATGCATCTAATACCTCCTTTTTTGTGTGTCTACATACCATTTGATTGTCTCAGAACTGACATTTCCTGCAGTGCTTACAAAATAAGAACGCGTCCAAAGGGATTTCATTTGTGATAGCTCTTTAAACTGCGTTCTTAATACAGATGATGTGCCGCCCTTGATCAGACGCATAATTTCAGGAACTGACATCTGTGGAAGAACACTTACAGAAATGTGTACGTGATCTACATGGCATTCCATTGCCAGAATATCAATATTGCTGTTCTGACAGATAGATACAGCTTCTTTTTTAAAAGCCTCTTCCACTCCGGGAATAAGAAATATCTTTCTGCGGTATCTAGGGCAGAATACAAAATGATAATTGATTAATGATACTGTTGTTTTTGTGTGTTTATATATATCTTTCATAAGCATATTATAGCATATTTTGTGTATAATATCAATAATACTATACACATAAATCGCAAAATTACATTCTTTCATTCCACGGCTGAAGCGGCGGGCTTTCAGAATGCTGTATGTAAAAAAGCTTTAAACATAGTTTTCTGACATATATAAACATGAAAATCAATACGTACACAAAGGAGGCATAACATATATGCGTAAAGTAAAGCTTACACTGACTGTTACAAAGGAAGCTCGAGAGATGTTAGATGAACTCTCTAAGTATAAAGGTAAATCTGTCAGTAAAATGGTGGATGAAATGGCTACGCTTGAATACAAAAGAATGAAAAGGGCTCTGAAAAAAGCCTCTGCAAAGGAGAATAAACATGGCACAAAAGAATAAAAAGAAAGAATATTCCAATGAAAGTATCCGTGCCTTAAAAGGGCCGGACCGCGTTCGTCGCAGACCAGGTGTTATTTTTGGTTCTGACGATCTTTCCGGATGCATTCATGGAGTGTTTGAAATTATATCAAATAGTAGAGATGAAGCCAAAAAAGGATTTGGAAAGGACATCTATGTAACTCGCTACTGCGATGGTTCCATCGAAGTACGAGATAATGGTCGTGGAGTTCCTCTTGATTGGAATAAGGCGGAAGAACGCTGGAACTGGGATCTGGTATACTGCGAACTTTATGCCGGCGGAAACTACGACAATGGTGATGACGAGTCTGGAGTTCTTGGACTAAATGGGCTTGGAGCTTGTGCTACACAATATGCTTCTGAATGGTTTGATGTAGAGTCTACAAGAGATGGCTATACATATAAAGTTCATTTTGAAAAAGGAAATATTGTTGGAGAAATGACTAAGACCCCGGCTAAAGACAAAGCAACTGGTACCATTCAGCGATGGAAACCTGACTTAGAAGTTTTTACAGAGGTCGATATCCCGGTCGAAACTTTCCAGGTGATGCTAAAAGAACAGGCAATTGTTAACGCAGGCATCTCTTATCATTTTATCGATGAAGAATCAAAAATTAATGAAGTATATGTTTATCCGGATGGGATTCTTGGATATGTAAGAGAACTTGATAACGACGAAGGTATAACGACTCCGGTACTTTTACATAGAGATGGGCGTGGGCGCGATCGTGATGATAAGCCAGAATATGAAGTTTCTATCGATGTGGCGTTTTGTTTCAGCAATAAACAGAACCTTCTTAAGTATTATCACAATTCAAGCTGGCTGGAGCATGGCGGCTCCCCAGATAAAGCAGTGAGAAGTGCTCTTGTTAGCACAATCGATGCAGAACTCAAGAAACGTGGAAAGTACAACAAAGGAGAAAAGAAAGTCAATTTTGATGATATTCAAGATTCTCTAATCTTGATTGTGAACTCTGCATCTTCAAGGACAAGCTATGAAAATCAGACAAAGAAGTCCATTAAAAATAAATTCTATCAGTCTTTTATGACGGACATGTTAAAGGAGCAGCTTGAAATCTGGTTCATCGAAAACAAGGCAGATGGAGATAGAGCTATTGATCAGATTTTAGTTAATAAACGCAGTCGCGAGCGTTCCGAAGAAACCCGTATTCAGGTTAAGAAAAAGCTTCAAGGCAAAATTGATGTTACAAACAAAGTAAGAAATCTTGTTGAATGTCGTGAAAAAGACCCAGCAAAACGAGAAGTCTTTATTGTAGAAGGGCAGTCCGCACTTGGAAGTGTCAAGCTTGGCCGCAATGCTGAAAATCAGGCTATTATCTGTGTTCGTGGTAAAGTACTTAATTTAGAGAAAGCATCACTTGCTCAGATCTTTGCAAGCGATATCATTATGGATTTAATGCGCGTCGTTGGATGTGGTATTGAACTTAGGGATAAAAAAGCCCCTAAAGACATTCCCGCTTTCGATATCGACAAATTAAACTACGATAAAGTTATTATTATGACCGACCAGGACGTGGATGGCTTCCATATCGTGTGTCTGCTTATTACTTTATTCTATAAGCTTTGTCCAATGTTGATTGAAACAGGTCACGTGTATGTGGCGGAAACTCCATTACATGAAATTACTTATACTGCAGGTAATAAAAAACAAACTTTCTACGCTTTTAGTGACGGGGAAAGAGATAAGATTTTAAAAGGAAAAGATCCTAAGAGAGTCAGAATTCAGCGTTCAAAAGGTCTTGGTGAAAATGATACAGAAACAATGTCTCTTTTCATGTCTCCAGGAACACGACATCTCACTCAAGTGCAAGCTAAAGACGCAAAAGAAATGGCAGAAACAATTGAATTATTTATGGGTGGGGATGTAGCTCCAAGATACAAATATATTGAAGAAAATGGTCACCTTTATATGGATGATCTTGACGTATTTTAAAAAGGAAGTGAAAAAGAAATGGCAAAGAAAAAAGAAAAACCAGCAGAAGTGGTTGAAAAATTTAAAAAAGAAAGCGTGGGGGAAGTCGTAAGAGATAGATTTATGCCTTACTCTATGTCAGTCATCGTATCTCGTTCTCTTCCTGCGATTGACGGATTTAAGCCGTCTCAACGAAAAGTGCTTTATACAATGTATCAAATGGGGTTGCTTACAGGTATCAGAACGAAATCTGCAAATATTGCAGCAAGAACAATGCTTTTAAACCCTCATGGAGATGTCGCAAACTACGAAACCATGGTCAGAATGACTACGCAAAACGAAACATTGCTTACTCCATGGGTGGATGGAAAAGGAAGTTTTGGTAAACATTATTCCCGCGATATGCAGTGTGCTGCTGCTCGTTATACAGAGGCTAAACTTGCTGGTGTTGCATCAGAACTATTTAAGTCCTTAAATAAAAATACCGTAGACATGGTAGACAACTATGACTCTACTAGAAAAGAACCGGCTTTACTTCCGGTTACTTTTCCTAATATTTTAGCAAACCCAACCGATGGTATTGCTGTTGGTATGGCATCAAGAATACCTAGCTTTAATCTGAAAGAACTTTGTGCTGCTACAGTCCTTCGTATTATGTACCCAAATAAGGATATTAGAACTGTAATGCCTGGTCCAGACTTCGCCACAGGCGGTTATATGCTTATGGAAGATGATGTTATGGATAAGATTTATAGCACTGGTTTAGGTGGTATAAAACTTCGTTCTAAATATCGTGTAGACGAAAAGAACCGTATTATCGAAGTTTACGAAATCCCATTTTCTACAAATTCAGAAGTTATTATCGAAGGGATTGTCGATTGTGTAAAAAAGGGGAAAATTAAAGAAGTAAATGATGTTCGCGACGAAACTGATAAGCAAGGTCTTAAAATTGCTATTGATTATAAACGTGGCACGGACCCAGATATTTTGATGAGGAAATTGTTCAAGATGACAAAACTTCAAGATACATATTCTTGCAATATGAACGTACTCATCGATGGGACTCCAAAGGTTCTTGGAGTAGCTCAGATTATTGACGAATGGATTAAATGGCGTCGTGAATGCGTTGTTCGTGAGTACACTTTCGATTTGAATAAGAAGGGGCACGATTTAAACGAGCTGTATGGTTTTCAAAAGCTTCTTCTTGATATTGATAAAGCTGTTGCTATTATCCGCAGCGCAGAAGACGATGATGCAGTCATCCCGGCTCTTATGAGAGGCTTCGAAATTGATGAAGAACAAGCTGCTGCAATTGCAGAAATCAAGCTTCGTAATCTTAATAAAAAGTACATCCTTAATAAAACAAAAGAAATCTCGAAACTAGAAAAAGAAATTGCAGAAATCAAGAAAATCCTTGGGAACCCAAAATCTATTGATAAAATTATTGTTAAGGTTCTTACGGATGTTGCGAAAAAATATGGACAAGAAAGAAAGACGGAAATTACTGAGTTTGTAGCTGATACTGTGGTTGTAAATGAAATTCCAGATTATGAATCTAATGTCTATATTACAAAAGAAGGCTATGTTAAAAAAATTCCACTTACATCTCTCCGTGGAAATCCGGAAATTAAAACAAAAGATGGCGATGAGATTGTTCATATTTTCGAAAATGTTTCTAATCGTGATGAATTGTTGATTTTCACAGACAAAGCAAACGTCTATAAGGTTATTCTTAACGATATTTCTGACTGTAAACCATCAGATCTTGGAGAATATGTAAACAACCTTGCCGGAATAGAAGATGGTGAAAACTTAATTCGTATGAGTGTATTAAAACCCGGCGAAGAAGGATATGTTGTTATCGGCTTTGAAAATGGTAAAGCCGCTAAGTTTCCTGTTTCCGTATATGAGACAAAACTCAACAGAAAGAAACTTGTAAATGCGTTCTACGGGAAAGAAAAAGCTCTTGGCATTTATCTTGTTCCAAAAGATACTTTGTTTGTCTTTAAGAGTTCATCAGGACACGTCCTTGTATTTGATTCGAAGGATATTCCACTTAAAGCTACCAAGACAACACAAGGAGTACAAACGATTCGTTTAGCAAAAACCGCAAAGGCTACAGAATTCTGTATGAAAGAAGATTCTGGGCTTGGTGATGACGTTGGCAAGTTTAGATACCGCGGATTGCCTTCGGCAGGGACAAAATTTGAATAAGCTGTTATCGTAGACTATGTATTGGACCACTTATCTCTCAGATAGGTGGTCTTTTTTGAATACCTTGTATATACCTCCCGGAAATCTTAGAAATCTGACATATATATTGTAGAAAATCTTGCCAGGAGGAATTCATATGGAAGATATAAGGAGAAATCTAAAAAACAAAAACATTGTTTTGGAGGTGAAGTAAAATTGTATCGAGTAAAAATATTGCTTAACGACTTAGTAGAATATGCGTATCCGCATTCCCCAAAGCAGAAAGCTTACAAAGCGTTTTACGTTGAGTACATAGATAAAAAATTTAAGTCGAAACATGGAGATTATAACCCGAAAAACAAGCATATCCGGGTATTCAATCTCTATCGCACGGAAGATCAGCTGGTCGTAACATCTATTCATGAGCTGGCGCATCATATTAACTTTATTGATGACACATCCCATTCGTTTGAGCCGCACGGGCAGGAATTTTATAAAGTGTATAAGAAGCTACTCTTTACTGCCTTGGACATGGGATTATTTAATAAGTGGCAGTTCGCAAATGCCACAGCAGACGCCAGCGACAGCCGGAAAGTGAAAAAGATGCTGAAGGAATACCAGCCACATCCTATTGATTACAAAAAAGATGTAAAACTCATCCAGGTTTTTCACGCTTACGAGATCCGGAAGAACCTTCAGAAACATGGCTACAAATATAATTCCGTTTTAAAAAGCTGGGAAAAAGAAACAGAAAAACCGCTTGGTGAAGCCACTTTTCTGGATTCCATGGAAGCAGATTATAAAATTGTGGATGCTAAAAACGTAAGTGTAAGTAAAACTTAGAAAGAAAGAAATCAACCAAAGGATCAAGTTTTTGTAAGCCAAACGAAAAGAATCTGACATATATAAAAGAGGAGGTGATAAGAATTGAAAGATAGTCCATTTACTAAAGAACAGGCTAAGATGATGATCACATGTTTTTGCGGTGCTTTAATGCTCGCAGTTCCCGCATCGTGGGCAATCGTAATTAATCGATTTTTAGGAATTGGTATTATACTTTTTGCACTTATTATGTTATATGGAGAGTTTGGTAATGAAAAAAGCGTCGGGATAAAAGAAAAACTCGTTAGCTTTATGCTTGTTGCTGCATTTATTGCGGCAGGAGTAATACTTTTCATAAACAACGGGGCTGGCGGAGCCGCTATCTGCGTTATAGGAAGTCTTCTTATGATTGTCTGGGGAATTTCTGATATAATTGGCGCAAAGGAGATGACTAAAGTTTATAGTGCTGTCATTTTTACACTCGCAGGAACTATTGCTTTATTCTTTCCATCCAGAACGGAGGCATCTATCGTTCATATCTGCGGTATTTTTATCTGTTATTACTCATTATCATCATTCTTAAAGGATAAATTTGGTTAATTAGGAGGTGCTTTATGGCATCATTATTAGAAAATCTCAAGAAAAATATGACTCTCAATATTGATAAAGGGAATGCAGAAATTCAAAAGAAAGTCGCGAAGAAAAAAGTATCTTCTTTTGTTGGTGCATTTACAGGGATCCACAGAACGGAGACTGAAGTAGATAAGGAAATTAAAAGGAGAGCAGCCATAAATCAGGATAAATATAGAGAAGAACATAACGAAATGTTCAGGGTCGATGGCAGCAGAAGAGCAGGTCCTGTTGTCTCAAACAACGGCAACGGCATAAGGAATATGGACAAAATCAAACAAAACGGAAAACCAATTGAAGTACAAGCCACTACTCCTGATCAGCGCTATGGTTCAAGAATGAGAGTATCTGGCAACGGAGAGCGTCAGAAAACGAAAGCCACTGAAGACCGTTTGAGTCGCATGAAGACTGCTCCAGAAGTAAGCACTAGACCAGTTAAAGGAAGTCCTGGTATTGTAACTCGAAGCAAGCCGTCAGAAGAATATGGGACAAATCGCTTTGCTGCTGAGCTAAAACGAAGTCAACAATCCACCACTTAGGCTAAAGCCTTGAAGTGGGGGCTTGTAAAAGCCCTGTTGATTAGCCTAAGTTCTACGAGAACTACGTTAAGACAGAATAGATAGGTACGTCAGGATACTTCACAAGTTCTGACCTC
>ERZ772884.2346-NODE-2346-length-11053-cov-2.923259_pt1 | contig 11053 bp, 8 predicted proteins | sample MGYA00580574_ERZ772884 | MGnify/ENA primary metagenome ERZ772884 (study PRJEB29015, sample SAMEA2737690) | human gut metagenome | biome: human gut; feature: human-associated habitat; material: faeces | place: China | collected 2012 ... | reverse complement strand
GATACGGAGAACGTCCACACCGCTGGCCTCCAGGAAGTCAAAGACTTTCTCCATCTGATCTACTTCCAGTGGAGAGTCCTTGAAGAAGTCGCTGATCTCCTGATATTCCAGCACATTCTTTTTCTTTTTTGCAAGTTCAAGAAGCTCTACAAGTTTCTCGCTGAATTTTGCCATATTCATTTCCATAGGTGCTCTATACCTCCATATAGTGTTTATATTTTATCCTTATTCAAAAGAAATATGCAGCTGCTGCCGCTTTCTTCCAAGCTCTTCCAGTTCTTTCTTTGCTTTTACAAGTTCCTGCAGTCCCTGTATATCTGTGGGATCCCAGGTTCTGTTTCTCTCTTTCAGACTCTCATCCTTAATCCTGATCACAGCATCCGAAAAAGCCCGGTTCTGTTCCTCCGGAGTCTCCAGATGGATCGTTGCATTAAAAAGGGATGAAACCTCTCTCTGCTCTTCACTGTCAATGAAAGCATTCATCAGCCTTGCAGGATTCACATCGCCATCCCTGTGCTGCTGGTAAAGCATCTCTGCCACCTGCCTGTACAGAGGAACCACGAAATCTGAAGGCTGGATATATTTTTCCACTGTGTCAAATATGCCCGGATAAGTTACCAGCCAGGTAAGCATCAGCTTCTGTGCTTTCTCTGCTGCACTCTCCTTCTTCTTTTGCTGACCTGCTCCCACAGGTTTAGGCTGAATTCTCTGCTCTGCCGGAGTTCCCTTCATTGCAAGAGCTCCGACTCTCTTTTTCAGATTCTCCACACTGATCCCACTGCTTCTGTAATCCTTTACGATTGCTTCTATGTAAAGATTTCTCTCCAGTTCATCGGAAAGCTCCAGAAGCATCTGCGCACACCGCTCAAAGAAACGGTTCTGTCCCTGGGGTTCCTCCATTGGAAATTCCCGCTCTGCCATATGTATGCGGAACATAAAGCTGTCCATAGCCTGCTCCAGACGTTTCTCAAACTCTTCCGCTCCAAGTGCCTTGATAAATTCATCCGGATCTTTATGCGGCTTAAGATTTACCACTCTCGAAGAAACACCTGCTTCCCTCAGGATCGGAATGGCACGAAGGGCAGCCCTCACGCCTGCATCATCACTGTCATACAGAAGCAATACCTCCTGAGTATAACGCTTCAGCAGACTTGCATGTCCGGAAGTAAGTGCCGTTCCCAGCGATGCCACCGCATTGGTAAACCCTGCCTGATGCATGGATATCACATCCATATATCCTTCACACAGGATCAGATAATTTTTTCTCGTGGTTCTTGCAACATTCAGCCCGTACAGATTCCGGCTTTTATCAAAGATCGTAGTCTCCGGCGAGTTCAGGTATTTCGGCTTTCCGTCACCCATCACTCTGCCTCCAAATCCGATCACGCGGTTATTCACATCCATGATCGGGAAAATAACCCTGTTCCAGAACTTATCATACATTCCCCTGCGTTCATCCACATTGAACAGGCCGGAATCCCGCAGCAGTTCGTCACTGTAATTCTTTGACTTCAGATATTTGTACAGATCGTCACTGTACTTATCCGAATATCCCAGGCCAAACTTCCTGATCGTCTCCTCACTGAGTCCTCTGCCTGTCAGATATTCATGTGCCTGTCTGCCACTCTCACGACGCAACTGATAATAGAAATATCCTGCTGCAAGCTTATTGATCTCCAGAAGGGCAGCCCGACGTTCTGCTTTCTTCTTTGCTTCTCCGGAATATTCAATCTTCGGAAGCTGCACCCCTGCCCTGTCTGCCAGATGCTTCAGTGCCTCCCCAAAGGTATAATTCTCATATTCCATCACAAAATTAAATACATTCCCGCCTGCTCCGCATCCGAAGCAGTAATACATCTGCTTCGCCGGTGTTACCGAAAAAGAGGGAGTTTTCTCATTATGGAACGGACACAGCCCGAAATAGGTACTTCCTCTTTTGTTCAGCTTCACATACTGGGATACAACATCTACAATATCATTCTTCATCCTGACTTCTTCAATGATATCGTCTGAATAACGCATGCTTCGTCCTCCTTCTTGATCGATTAATAGACTTCCCATGCTTTTGGTATGTAAATCTCCCGGAATTTCCTTATAGAATACTGGTCTGTCATTCCTGAGAGATAGTCACATACTGCCTGTTCCTTCTTCTCTCCACGCACGATCAGCTCCCTGTATTCTTTTGACATTGCTTCCGGGTATTCGACATAATATTCATATAACTCCGTCAGCATCTTCACTACCTTTTCCTCTTCCTTATGGGCTGCCGGATTCTCATATACATTCTGAAACATGAGAGCCCGCAGATCCATCATTGCCTCGTAGATCTCTGCTGACATCTTTATGGTATCCTGCTCAAGACTGTTCTCTATCACATCATGAACAAATGTATTGAGCCGCTCTCTGGTTGTATAACCGAGCAGCATCCGAAGCGTGACCGGAATATCATCCTCAGAAATAATCCCCGCCCGCTGTGCATCATCCATATCATGATGAATATAGGCGATCTTGTCCGAAAGTCTTACTACCTTTCCTTCGAGAGTAGACGGATTCCCACTGGTTCTGTGATTCAGGATACCATCCCGGACCTCCCATGTGAGATTCAACCCTTCGCCGTTCTTCTCCAGTACCTGTGCAACCCTGGCGCTTTGTTTATAGTGGGCAAAGCCATCCGGATTCACTGCATCAAGAGCCCTCTCACCTGCATGTCCAAAGGGAGTATGTCCCAGGTCATGTCCAAGTGCGATCGCTTCTACAAGATCTTCATTCAGTCTCAGTGCCTTCGCTATTGTTCTGGCAATCTGTGATACCTCAAGAGTATGTGTCAGTCTGGTCCTGTAATGATCACCCTGGGGTGCCACAAAAACCTGTGTCTTATCCTTCATCCTGCGAAAAGCTTTACTATGAAGGATCCTGTCCCTGTCTCTCTGATAGACAGTCCGTACATCGCATTCTTCCTCCTGCCGCTCTCTGCCTCTGGAACAAAGACTCAAAGCAGCATAAGGACTGAGCATCTTTTGTTCACGCTGTTCCATGCTTTCTCTGATATTCATAAGCGATACCTCCACAAGCTGACAAAATACCTCTTATTAATTATATTCTACATAAAATTTCAAATTCCTCTTTTTTTCAAAAAAAAATTGAAATTTTTTTATATTTTTTTCAAAAAGGTGTTGACATTAGCTTTTACATTTGATATAGTATCACTTGTCGCGAGGGAGAGCAAAAGAATCCCAAAGAAATGCGATATGCGGAAGTGTCGGAACTGGCAGACGAGCAAGACTAAGGATCTTGTGAGCATTGCGCTCGTGTGGGTTCAAGTCCCATCTTCCGCATTTAAAGAATGAGGAACTATGAGAAGTCATGGTGCCTTATTTTTTTATTCTTTTTTCTACAATAATTCTTTTCTCAGGTAACCATTTTCCAGTCCCCTGCATAATTTATCAGGAAAGCATTATCTACAGGAGCTTGTATGGCTTTTTATCATATGCAGATGCAGCAGGAAAATATAGATACAGGACAATATCAGGTTACCGTATCAGACCGGCTGAACAATCGTCCCATAGAAAACGCACGCGTCAGAATCTCCTACACAGGAGCACCCGACAGTACCATTGAAGAAGTGGCAACAGATTCCTCCGGACGCACTCCTGTCATTGAACTTAAGACTCCACCTCTGGAATACAGTATGGAACCGGTTGAACAACAGCCCTACTCAGAATATACCATTCAGATCGAAGCAGAAGGCTTTGAACCCAAAGAAATCGCAGGAAGCCAGGTATTAGCAGATACTTTATCCAGACAGCCAACAACGCTGAATGTCATGGAATCCGGCGAAACTTTCCAGAGAATTGTAATTCCTCCGCATACGTTGTTCTATGAATATCCTCCCAAAATCGAAGAAGCCGAGATAAAACCAATAAACGAAAACGGCGAAATCGTATTAAGCAAGGTCGTTGTCCCTGAATATATAGTGGTACACGACGGGCCTGTCAACGATTCCGCTGCAGGCAATTATTATGTACGCTACAAAGATTACATCAAAAATGTAGCCAGCAGCGAAATCTATGCCACCTGGCCCGACGACACCATCCGGGCAAACATTCTGGCTATCATGTCTTTTACTCTGAACAGGGTTTATACGGAATGGTACCGGAACAAAGGTTATAACTTTACGATCACTTCCTCCACTGCCTATGATCACAAATGGATCTATGGCAGGAATATCTTTGCCAGCATTGACCGCATTGTAGATGAACTGTTTGAAAATTATCTTTCCAGACCAAATGTACGTCAGCCAATCCTTACCCAGTACTGTGACGGCAAACAGGTACAATGCCGAAACAGAGGCTGGATGACACAATGGGGAAGCAAGGCACTGGGCGATCAGGGATACTCTGCCATTGAAATCCTACGGACTTTTTACGGAAATGATATGTATATCAATGTGGCGGAAGCAATCTCCGGCATCCCCGCCTCCTGGCCAGGATATGATCTGGATATCGGTGCATCCGGAAATAAGGTAAGACAGATTCAGGAACAGTTAAACACAATCGCAGAAGCTTATCCTGCTGTCCCTGTTGTTACCGCAGATGGAATTTACGGATCTGAGACCCAAAATTCCGTCAGGATTTTCCAGAGCATTTTCGGTCTGGACCAGACAGGAATCGTAGATTATCCAACCTGGTACAAAATCCAGGAGATCTACGTGGCAGTCAGCAGGATTGCTGAGTTGCGTTAGGGTTGTAGCAAGAATATACGTAAAATGGCTGCCTCACCTACTGATATGTTATCTCACATATTTACCGGATTGGCAGCCGTTTTATTACCCTTACAACAGATATCACCTAAAAAAAGAAGCAAATTCATCTATCGATTCAGCAATATAATAATAGCTATCTTCGCTTGAACTCCAATAATATACTTTTCCATTCTCATTATTTACACAATAATAATTATCTCCCGAAGTCAGTACCACCAGCTCTGCTGGTGGTTTGAGATTGTTTCAATCATGTACCTCGTCCGCAAGAGCATATAGCTGTTCCAGCGTCATTTCCGCACCTTTTGTCACGATCAGATGTGTCTCTATTATTTCTTTATACTGCTGCAGTTGTTTCAGCAATTCTATTGTAAGGGGCGCTCCGGAAGCCCCACTCATACCGATGATAAGTCTCTTTCTCATTTTTCTTCCTTTCCTGACTTTTCCGTTCATATTAAAGTATGTTTAAAAAATTTTCCAACAATTTGCACAAATTATACCCGTTCGTTTCCTATTTCCTTCGCAATTCTTCTTTTCACATGGATTATTCCAACAAGGAATACGTAAGAAAGAATCCTGTCCAAAAGACTGTTACATTACAGAAACATTGCAGAATAATCTTCTATGATATAAAAAGCTCCCCTCAGTATCACAAATAATAATCACTGAGAGGAGCCGTAATTTCAGAACAGCAGAGCTGTTTTCTTATTAAGATATCTTCTTAGATTAAGAATTTTCTTTCCCAATCTTAACTTTACAATGTTTCCGATAACAGGCAATGCCATAATTTACAATATTCTTCATCCCGTCACTCTTTAACCTTACAGCATACTGACGTTGTTCAATCTGTTTCAGAGCTTCTGTACAAGCTGCCTCCATTCTGTCTTCCTGAGCATATTTCATCTCGATCACCACTCCGACACGATTCTCCGGAACTTCCAGTAAAATATCACAATAACCTTCACCAGATTCTATATTCGACCAGACAGCCCAGTTCTCCATATGACTTAGCAGCCCCAGCAAAACTCCATGATAAAAATTTTCTTTTCTTCCCTTAACTGCCGTATCCCGAATACTGATTGTATTCCATAAATAGTCGTTAAACAAATCTTCTATCGTTTCTGCATCTCCATCAGGAAAAGCCATGCATAATTTATCAAGCTTCTTTACATCCTCAGATGACTTTTCCTGAAACCATTCCCTGATCTGAAGTTCAAACAATTCTTTAATTTCTCTGTTAGGAATTGCCAGACGTAACTTTCTGCTGTCTATTCTTTCACGTTGTGTTAAATACCCTGTTGTAAAAAGTATACTCCAAAGATTCTCAATGGATTTATCCAGTTCATTATATGTCAGTTCCTGTTTTATTTCTTTTATAACCGTTTCTCCCGAAATCAGGTTTTCGATTTCATCTCTCGTCTGTTTATTCGCTTTATCTATAAAACGACTCACAATGCTGTTGCTGCTGGTATTAGACCAGAAATCTTCTGGTATCGCATCAGGATCTGCACATAAATTTCTGCAATAACTGATCACGTCCCAGGGACAATACACTGCTTTCTTTCCAAACTGATAACCATCATACCATTCCCTGATTGTTTCATGGTAGTCAGAAAGCCCAAAATATTTCAGCATTTCTGCGACCTCATCATCTGTAAATCCAAAGAACTCATCAAACTGTACACTCGTAATCGAAAAAACATTAAAATTGTTTAATCCTGTAAAAATGCTTTCCTTCGCAATTCTCAGGCATCCCGTAAGTACTGCAAAAAACAGGCTCGAATTTGTCTTCAAAACATTTCCAAACATGTTTCTGATCAAAGATACCATCTCGTCATAATATCCATACTGGAACGCTTTATCTAATGGCACATCATACTCATCAATCAAAAGAACCGCTTTTTTTCCATAATGTTTCTCCAGTAATACAGTTAATATAAGCAGCGCCTTCTCCATTGTGGCATCAGACATTTTGAAATCGCCATGATCATCAACGACAGTCAATGCTTTATAAGAGTTTTTTTCTTCCTCTGTAAGGCGGCTGCTCTCTGCCAGAGCACTAAGTCTCCACGCCTCCATTCCCAGAGTATTCTTCAGCGATTTCCGGGCTGACTCAAAATTTAATCCCTCCACATTCTTCAATGTAAGCGAAATTACCGGAAACTTTCCCATATATTCTTCACACAGTTCTTTTTCACGGGATACCTTCAGTCCATTAAACAGCGATTTATCACATCCGATTTCCAGAAATGACTGCAGCATATTCATATTCAGAGATTTTCCAAAACGGCGAGGACGTGTAAACAGATTCACTTCTCCCCAGTTATGAAGAAGTTCTGTTATCATTTCTGTTTTATCCACATAGTAAAAATTATGCCGGATTATTTTTTCAAAACTATCTATTCCAATTGGCAGTTTCTTTCTGTTCCGCATATTTTTCATCCTCCTTCATTACCAGATTTTGCAAGTCAAACGGATATTCGCAATCCGCATTCGGTTAAAAAATTCCCCGAAAAACAGCTTCCCTGATTTTAGATAATGATAACATGAAACATTTGTAACGTAAAGCAGGAGTTACTGCCACTTCGAGCCCGACTAAGCCAGAAATAATAACAGCAATTTTTATTTCAGACAGGAATTATTTATGCTAAAATATACCTAATTATAACAATTCCGACGTAATTTCCTAAGCATAACAAAACAGCAGCCATTGCGGTACTGTTTAGAGTATCTCACAATGGCTGCCTGTCTGATATCACAATTTCATTTGTTATTTCTTATACCAGAATTTCTTACATTTCACCAGTACCTTTCCATCCGGAGCATCTGTCATCATTCCAATTTTGAACCTGTAATTTTTTGTCTTTCCGGCCGGAATATTTACATTGTAGGTTTTGGTCGGTGTTGCAGTTTCATCCAGTGGTATCTCAAAATACATCGTTACCTTTGTAATCGTATAACTGGAAGTGTTCTGCATACGGGCAGTTATATACAGCTCTCCGGTGTTGGGATTATAATCATACCCCTTGTAGCTGACCTTGAGCTGGCTTAGCTTAGGGGTAGCTGACCGGTACCAGAACGATAAGCATTTTACCTTCGGCGCTTTATATGGCTGCTGAGTCATTTTTCCAATATAAACCGTCTTATTCACTGTCTTTCCGGGATTGATCGTTACACTGAAGGTCTGGGTTATGGTTCCATCCTCCATAATAGGTATCTCATATCCCATCTTCACTTTTGTAATCGTGTAACTCGAAGTATTTTTCAGACTCAGCTTCAGATATAACTTTGCTGTATCATTGTCATATTCGAATCCTCTGTAGGTTACTTTAAGCTGTTTGGCAGTTGGCTTGGCAGCAGCCGATGCTACCCTTGGGAAAAAATAAAAGTACTGCAACTGCCGCCAGAAGAAAAAATACCAGATAACTTCTACATTTTCCTGCAAATCGATTTTTCATACTCATAAAAATCTCCTCCTCTCTTGATGTGCCATTATAGTTTCAGGCAAATATCAGGAAATACTTTTGATACACCTGATATTTTTTCAGATTTATTATATATTTACAATACAATATCAGGAAGAAATTTTCTATTAACTATTGGTTAGTTTTTTATAAGCGCCATTACAGTCATCTATAATTTTGATTGTAATTGACCTAAAAAGAAGCAGATCTCCGTTTCTGAACTCAGAAATGAAAATCTGCCAGCTTAACTTATGATACTAACGGCAATATATAATTCACCCAGAACCATGACATAGGCATGATCAGCACCATCGCCGGTATCATGTCCGCAGTTGGGAAGTTCTTCAGCTTCACCATACGAAAACCGGTTGCAAGCATCAGAAACCCGCCACAGGCTTTAAAGTCATTGATCATGCCCGGCGTAGTCAGCGGAAAAATCGCCGTTGCTGCAAAGAACAGGATCAGGAAAATAATCACCTGCGGAATGGCGATCATACACACTACCATTCCCAGGCTGCAGGCAAAAATAGCTGCTGTAAATAAATCCAGAATAGATTTGGAGATCAGCACTGAATGATCCCCGCTCATTCCGGATACGATAGAGCCATAGATTCCTGTTCCGCTTGCACAGAATAATACGATGATCGTCACCAGTGTATTCATAAACTCATCCTCAGAAAGCTCTGAATTTGAATTCTTGATAAATTTGCCGATCACACGCTGCATAACACCGGCACCGGCATTAATCCTTTCTCCAAGATGAATCGCAAGTCCGATTCCCGTACCGATCACAACAGAAAAAATAACCGCCGGCATATTTTCCATCAGACCGATGGTGCTGATTCCCATTCCCATAGAACATACCCCGAATACAAGGGTAATATCCTCTTTGAATTTCGGACTTAATTTGTGCCCCACAAGAGCCCCCAGGATTCCGCCGATAACTATGGATAATGCATTGATAATTATTCCAATAGGCATAACCTTTTTCTCCCTCCTTTATCTTTTTTCTTCTTCGTAAATATTATACCCATCTCTGCCATTCTGTTTTGTCTTATATAATGCAGTATCTGCATTTTTATACAGATCAAGATATCCTGTTCCATGTTCCGGAGCAAATGCCATTCCGGCACTAATGGTAATATTCTTTCCATTCATTTCCGGAAATGTTAATTCTTTAACTTTTTTTATCAAACTTTCGATTCTGGAAACAGCCACTTCTCTGCTGTCCGTTTTTCTCATAAATACTACAAATTCATCACCACCAATCCTGCCAACAATATCTCCTTCACGAAAATGTTCATGAAGCACTTCACCAAATTTGTGCAGAACTTTGTCCCCTGTAATGTGTCCATATATATCATTTACTTCCTTAAAATGATCCACATCCATGATCACAAAAGTTCCCGGTTCCTGCGGGTGTTCCTGCAGAACATTATGGATCCGTTCTTCTGTACTTCTCTTATTGTACGCGCTGGTCAGTGCATCTGTCTCGGCTGCCTGAATAAGCTGTTTATCCTTTGATCTGTTCTTAACAAATCCCCAAAGGAACAACATGCTTACCATAACACAAAACCCGATTGTAAAAATCAGTTCATATCTTCGTACAAAGTTATAAGATTTCTGCGCTTCAGAAACAGGGATAACATAACAAATCATCCAGTCATTCAATCCCATATCTGTATAGGCCAGATAACGGTCTGAATTATAATCATTTCCAATTCTTATTTTCACCAGTCCATCGGCACCCACTGTAAAATCTTTTTTCACTTCTGTCAGGGACGAATCAAAAATAAGTGTCTGATCATCATAAAATCCAAAGAAGTTATCGCCATATTCAATCTCATGATAGGCAAAATCACCATCATACGCAATAATCTCACCATCACTGGTAGTAATCAGTGTATATCCTACATCTTCAAAGAAATCGTTAAACAGCATACGGCTTAATGCAGTTACGTTATAAGAACCACCCAGAACTCCTATCACTTTTCCGTTTTTCCAGACCGGTACGCCCTGAATTACACGGGTTTCTTTATCTACGCTGCTCTCCAGTGGATCGCTTAGTGTTTCTTTTCCCTCCATTCCTTCCTTAAAATATCTCCTCGAAGATACATTCTTCTCTGCTCCGTTATCATAATGAGCCGTACCATCTGCTTCAATCAGTGCTGTACGCTCTAAAGCAGTTTCCTCTTCAAGTGATATTAACATTTCCATATTTTCATCCGACACAAGTTCTTCGGATTTTCCAATCTCTTTTGCTATACCCCTCAGATATCCATAATGAATATCCAAAATTGCTTTAATATGTTCACTCTGTCTGGAAACATTCGTCTTAATTACTTTCTGCGAGTTACGCTCAATAGAATTCTGCGTGCATACCAGAAATATGCCCAGACTTACTGCTACCGCACACACAAATATAAGAGCAGCAGCTACATACTCCGTGATTTCATTTTTCTTTCTCATAAACATCTCCTTTCACCCCACATTTTTCTGTTTGTCTTTTGTTGGGTTACATTATACACACACTTTCCCGAAACTGCGGTCAAAATACTTTCACTGTTAATCCTCTGTAACAGATTTGTGTAATACATATATCTGTCGCTTAAACCTTCAGGACAATTTTAATATATCAAATCGAACTGTGAAAATCCAGATAAATCGTCAAATTTTCGTCAAAAAAAGACAGACTCTCTATTTTCTTTCAAGATATCTGTCTTTTTAATCATATACATTACATTGGTTCTAAAGTGTGTTTAAACTTTACGCAAGATATGCGTCACATTTTATGGGAGATTTTTTCAAACCCACACTGGTATGCCAGATG
>ERZ772884.2343-NODE-2343-length-11063-cov-5.846748_pt1 | contig 11063 bp, 9 predicted proteins | sample MGYA00580574_ERZ772884 | MGnify/ENA primary metagenome ERZ772884 (study PRJEB29015, sample SAMEA2737690) | human gut metagenome | biome: human gut; feature: human-associated habitat; material: faeces | place: China | collected 2012 ... | reverse complement strand
GGTCGCAACCTTGGACGCAAAGCACCGGTCGTGCATCTTCACGAATCTGCCGCCGCAGACGCTCTACGCCGTCACGGTGGACGGCGCGCCGGATGTGCAGCTCACCGTGCGCAGCCGGCTCACGTTCCGGGAGGCGTTTTCCCTCATGCTGCAGGAGCTGTGAGCAGGGGTAGAAATCGGATAGAAATCGCGAAAGCCCCGCCGGAAAACCGGCGGGGCTTTTGGGGTGCTGCGAAAAGAAAGGAATCGGATCAGTATTTCTGCAGCGGGGCGTATTTCTCATGCAGCGCTTCCTCACGCTCGAGGTCGGACTCGATGCGTCTGTGGCGTGCGCGGATCTGCTCGTGGGTGTGCATATGCGGCACCTTGTACATGTGGTTCTCCTCGACAGCCTTGAACAGGTACGGGCCGACGAAGGCGGGGTTCATGCCCTTGACGGTGATGTTGCTGTCGAACAGGCGGCGGTAATCCGCAGTCTGCTGTTTATTGCCGAGCTGAAAGACAGTCCGACAACGAGGGTGCTTATCCATGAGAAAAGCTCCCTTCGCCGCCCGGACAGTCCCTAGCCTTTTCTCTGGGAGACGACAAAGGCTTTGAGTGGATAGGGGCTTATGACATTACCGGACGAGCTTCTTGCCGGGACGGACACCGCCAAGACCGAAAGCAAGACCTGACAGGCGCAAATGCCACCCCGAGAGAATTTGAACACCCAACACCTGCGGGTCAAAGATATAGCAGGCTCAGAGTCGAAATTCCGACTCTGAGCCTGTTGAATTCTTGTTGTAATAGATGAAGCGGTGCTAAGGATGCGCAAAACAGATAATAGCACGCATCAGACGATTATGTACTTCAGATTGCTTTGCTCAAAGAGGCTAATCCAGTTTCCGCCTATATCGCTGTCTGTAATTACCATGTCGAAATCTGAAAGATTTGAGAACATGCAGGGACGCATTTTGCCGAACTTCGATGAGTCGACCAGTAGAATTCTTGTGGATGATGAGTTGATAGCCGCCTTCTTGTACATAAATTCATACGGCTCGATGCATGAAAGGTTTCCTTTTGAAGTTACTCCAGCTGCTGCCATAAAGCACTTGTTGATATTCAGTCTGGATATAAGCGCGACTCCTTCGGGAGAATCGAAAAGCTCGGTGTTCCTGTGGTAAAATCCGCCGCCGCAAATGAGAGAGATGTTGCTTCTGTTCTGGCAGGCAACCATAGTGTTCAGAGTGTAGCCCACTACCGTGATGGGAAAGTCCAGATTTAAGTGCTTGAGCATACACTCTGTGGTGGAACCCGTATCTATCAGAACGATATCATTCGGCTCAATGAGCTTGCAGGCCTCCAGACCGATTGCCTCCTTGCTGCCGGACATGCTCTGTCTCTCGTCGTGAATGAAATAGTCCTTCTTTATCTTCGAGCCATCCTGGTTATCATTCAGAATTGCAACGCCATTGATAACGGTGGTATATCCCTGCGCGGACAGCTCGTGCAAGTCTCGGCGTATGGTCATATCCGAGACTCCGATTTCCGAGGCAAGCGCGCTTATGGATTCACCTACTCTGTTTGCCAGGATGGAGAGAATACAGCTGATACGCTCGGGCTTGTTCTTCATATAAGCCTTCTCCTTTTCTGAACGGTATTTAACAAAATGCTCGTAATATTTTTAATTTATAACAAATTTATCACAGCGACAGAGAAAATTCAATAGCAACAAAGGGGAAATGCACCTTGGTTTTAACAAAATTTGCAGATTTGCTGGGATACAGAGGCGCGGTAATACGATTATAAGCCGGATATTTCATCTGAAATGCGCCGAATTTCGCATTATTCTGAGAAAATGTGCGTATTGGCAATCAGATAAATGACTTTTGTTATACAGCAAAGCAAAATGTTAACATGTCAACAAAATGTGTTAACAATCGCTGCCGATTAACAGCTAAAAAGAGCGGATGTTAAAAAAGTGTTGGTTTTATACAAACAAAGAGATGGATATTATGAACTATTCACAAAAAAGTTTTGAAATATTGACTCAAATTTTTCTTTATGTTAACATATGTTACAGGATGAACAAAACTTGTGATAAATAAATATTTTCACAAAAGCTGAAAGGATATATAACATTGAAGAAAGAAGAAGTATACGGACACATTGACCATACGCTCCTAAAGGCGTTTAGCACAACAGAGCAGATTGAAGCCATTGCAGAGGAGGCGCTGAAATACGGCACTGCATCTATATGCATTCCGGCAAGCTTTGTAAATTACATTCACAACAAATATAAGGATGTCAATATATGCACCGTAATTGGCTTTCCCCTCGGATATTCCACCACTTCAATCAAGGTTGCAGAGGCAAAGCAGGCAATTGAAGACGGCGCAAATGAAATCGATATGGTAATCAACATCGGCTGGGCAAAGGAGCATAAGTTTGATGCTGTTACCGAAGAGATCAAGGCCGTCAAAGCGGCGTGCGGGGACAAGATTCTGAAGGTTATCATTGAGACCTGCTATCTGACTGACGAGGAAAAAATCGCACTTTGCAAGTGCGTTTCGGATGCAAAGGCCGACTATATTAAGACCTCAACCGGATTTGGCACCGGTGGCGCAACGCTGGAGGATGTAAAGCTTTTGAAGGCCAATGTTGCACCTTATGTAAAAGTAAAGGCAGCAGGCGGTATGAAGACCAAGGCAGACCTTTTTGCATTCCTTGAGGCCGGTGCAGACAGACTCGGCACAAGCTCGGGCATAAAGCTTCTCAACGAATAATTTGTTGATGGTGATAACTGATGAGTAACCGTTTTCTTCTTGAAGCTAAAAACATAATTAAGACTTTCCCGCCTACTGTGGCATTGAATGATGTTCACTTTTGCCTGAGGCCCGGCGAAATCCACGGCCTGATGGGCGAGAACGGCTCAGGCAAGAGCACGATGTGTTCAATCGTTTCGGGCATTTATCCCTATGATTCAGGTGAACTCTTCCTGGATGGTGAGCCGTATTGCCCTAAGAATATGATTGACGCAGCAGCTAAGGGCGTTTGCATGATTGTTCAGGAGCAGGGGACCTTTGCGAGCACAACCGTTGCGGAAAACATATTCATCGGAAAAGAAAAGCAGTTTCATAACGGCATCAGGCTGGATACGAAAAAAATGGCGAATGCCGCACAGAAGATTCTTGATGAGCTTCAGATGCAGCACATTGACGCCAGAATGACCTGCGGCAGACTTTCCTTTGAGGACAGAAAGCTTGTAGAGATAGCAAGAGCAATGTATTCAGACCCAAAGGTTCTGATAATAGATGAGACGACCAGCGCACTTTCCAAGAACGGCCGCGATATTCTCTACGGCTTGATGGAAAAGATGAAGTCAGAAGGCAAGTCCGTAATCTTCATCTCACATGACATAGATGAGCTTATGGAAAAATGCGACTATCTGACGGTTTTCAGAGACGGCATTTACATTGACGAGGTGCCGAAGGAGAAATTCAATGCCGATCTGATCAAGCAGCTGATGGTTGGCAGAGAAATGGTCGGAGCCTACTATCGCGAGGATTTCAAGCCGAGCCACGAGGACGAGGTTGTCCTCTCGGTTGAGCATATTACGCAGGGAATTGTTACCGATGTCTCGTTCGATGCGTATAAGGGCGAGATACTCGGCATAGGCGGCCTGAACGAGTGCGGTATGCACGAGTTGGGCAAGCTGATATTCGGTCTTGAACCGCGTACGATCGGCGTTACCAGGTATCATGGCGGCGTTGAGTTCAAAAATCCGACTGATGCAATGAAGCTGGGCATCGGCTACATTTCCAAGGATCGCGACAAAGAAGCAATTCTCACAGCAGCAAGCATTCGTGATAACATCTGCCTTCCGTCCCTGAGTAAGCTGCAGAAGGGCATATTCATCACGGATAAGAGAGAGAAGGAGTTTACGAATTCCTACATAAATACGCTCGAAATCAAAACCAGCGGAATGGAACAGCTTTGTATGCATCTGTCCGGCGGCAATAAGCAGAAGGTCGTTATTGCGAAATGGGTGGGCTTCGATGCCTCCGTTCTGATAATGGACTGTCCCACCAGAGGCATAGACATCGGCGTTAAAGCGGAGATTTACCGCATCATGGAAAAAATGAAAGCGGACGGCAGGACCATAATACTGATTTCCGAGGAGCTGCCTGAGCTGATAGGTATGAGCGACAGACTGCTTATCATGAAGGACGGCAAAATCACAAAAGAGTTTCAGAGAAGCAAAGAGTTGTCCGACAGAGATATTATTAATTACATGATATAGGTGATAGGTGCTTTCTAATGAAAACGGATATAAAAAAGCATGAAAACGGCGGGGCAAAAAGCTGGATCAAGGCGCACCTGTCTGACATTATTCCCGTATTAGGCCTCATATTAGTGTTGGTATTCTTCAATGCGGTCAGCGGCGGAAAAGTATTTACAAAGACAAACTTCAACACGCTGTTCAACGAGGCTTTCAGCCTTCTGATTGTTACATACGCATTGATTTTTGTTATGGCGCAGGGCAAAAACGATATGTCCCTGGGCGGCGTTGTGGCACTTGCGGCGGCACTTGCGGCACACGCATCATCTATAAGCGGCAATTTGGTCCTGCCGGTTGCGCTGCTGGTCGGACTGCTGTGCGGCCTGCTGAACGGCTTGATTGTTACGGAGTTTAGAATTGACTCGTTTATTGCTACAATAGCAATGTCCTTCATCCTGAAGGGCTTTGTTGAATTGCTGCTCCAGTCGGGTGTTCAGTCCATACCCATCAAGATGATGATGCTCGATTCTCAGCAGCTTAAAATCACAGTTGCGCTGGTATTCGGTATTATTAGCTTCATACTGTTTAAGTACACCATGTTCGGCAAGCATTGCCGCGCAATAGGCTCAAGGCTGGAAGTCTGCAGACAGTCCGGCGTAAGAGTAAAGCTCGTTCAGTACGGAAGCTATGTGTTCACGGGTTTGGCCTCCGGTCTTGTTGCATTCTTCTTCCTCATCCGCTCTGGTGCTGCTAATATCGGCACGGCAAGCAATTTGGAATTCAATGCGCTGCAGGCGCTGATGCTCGGCGGCGTGCTGATCACAGGCGGCTCGTCCGTTAAGTTCAGAAGTGCGGTAATCGGCAGCATCACGATGGCGGCACTTGCAAATGGTATGACCCTGTGGGGCGTTGAGACACTGACTCAGCAACTTATCAAGGGATTTATATTCCTTATTGTAATTGCGCTTACATTTGAAAGAAAGAGCGTAGAGGTAATCAAGTGAATTTTGTAATTCTCATTACCGGCAGAGTAATGAAAAGAAAAAGGAGAAAAAAATATGAAGAAAGTCATCGCCCTCTTGCTGGCGGCAGTTATGGTGTTTGCACTTTGTGCATGCGGCCAGCAAGGCGCTGAGGGGAAAGATCCCGCAGCAAAACTTCCCGAGTTCAAGCTCGGCATCCCCATGGAAAACACCGCAAACCCTGCACAGTATTCCTACCTTGAGAACATGGTTTACCTGTGCGGCAACTTCCCCAACGGCGGCACCGCAGTTGCAGAAGCTGACGACCTGACCGACCCCGATCATATGATTTCCAGCGTTGAGAAACTTATCTCTGCAGGCTGCAATATGATCACCATCTGCCCCTGCAACGACACTATGCTCATCAAGGTTGCAAAGCTTTGCGAAGAGAACAAGGTTTACTGGGCAGTTGCATGGCGCGACATCCTCGACCCCGAGGTACGTGATGTTGTATACGCATCTCCCTACTTCTGCGGCACCGCAGTTCAGTCCGACCTGAACGCAGGCTATGCAGCAGTTAAGGCAATGGGCGAAGCAGGCATGAAGAAGATCGGCCTCATCTCTTTGGACAAGAGCAGCTCCTGCGCAGCACTTCGTGAAAAGGGCATGCAGAAGGCGCTTGACGAGTACGGCATGCAAGTTGTTGCTGAGGCAAGAGACCTCCAGCAGGCAGCTGACGCAGCACAGGCAGTTGAAAGCTTCATCGTTGCAAATCCCGACCTCGACGGTGTTTACATCGCTTGCTCCATGGGCATGAACATCCTCGACGGCACGCTCTCCGCGCTTGAGCAGTACGACCCCGACAACCACATCAAGATCAGCGTTATTGACTTCCTGACCGGACTCGACACCTGCTTCGAGAAGGATAGAATCATTTGCGCACAGGGCGGTATTTACATCCCCGTTCAGATTGCCTGCGGTATGCTCGAGATGAACGCAATCCTCAATGGCGGCCGCCTCGGTGGACAGGCATGGGATGTTCCCATCTCCTTCGGTGCAGTCGGCTCCGCTGAAGAGTTCAAGGATTACAGCAAGTTCTGCGAAGGAGCACTTCCTACTTACACCTTTGAAGAGCTGCAGAACCTGTTCATCACCTACAATCCCGATGTAACCGGTGAAGACATCATCGCTTGGGGTAATGCATTCAACCTCGCCGACATTTATGCTGCACATGCAGACCTCGCAGCACCCGTAAAGGGACCCAACGGCGTTGAATATGTTCCCTTTGCAAAGTAATTGCGTTCAATTAGCCTGAACTTAACACCACACAAATTCCGGGGGGAGGTTTATTCTCCCCCCGGCACTGAAAAAACCGTCACCCATCTCTGCGTTTTTGCTTTATATGTGTTATGAATGACGCACGTTTTCCCCTTATGAAAAGTAATGCAGCAGCTGCATTATTACTGACAATAATCGTTGTTAAAGGTTTACTGTTATGAAGGAAAAAAAGAACAATATATTTATCGTACTTGCCGTACCGGTGGTCATCTTTTTAATTCTGACTGCCTGCATAGATAATTACGGCTTCCATTCTCTGAAGATTGTTCTGTCTCAAGCCATTATCCCTACAACTCTGGGATATGCAATGTGCTTTACCAACGCAATTGGTATGTTCGATCTCAGCTGCGCATCTGCTATGATAATTGCTGCAATGATAGGAGGTTCTCTCGGAAACACAATGGGAATTCCCGGCCTCATCATCGGCTGCATAGCCGTTGGCGTTGTGCTGGGTGTAATTAACGGCACTGTGTACAAGCTGCTGAAGATTCCCTGTCTCATTGTATCTCTGGGCCTGCTGCTCATCTACGAGATACTTGCACAGAAAATCGGTCTCGGCGTCAGCAAGACAATTCCCGCTGATGTCGGCATTATCGGCAAATTCCCCTATAGTTTGATTATATTGGGAGCAAGCGCACTCTTGTTCTATTACATATACAATAAAACCTGCATTGCCTGCCACATTCGCGCGGTAGGTAATGAGGAGCTTCTCGCCAACGCACTTGGCGTCAATGCAATGAATACCAAGTATATGACCTTTGTGCTTGCCGGTATCTTTATCGGCATCACCGCAATCCTGCAGATTTCTTATGCAAACAGCATTACCACGGTTTCTTCCCTGAGGAGTATCTCAATGATATTCCAGCCTCTTATGGGCGTGCTGATTGCATTTGCAATTCAGGAATGGTGCAATCTGACGCTTGGTGTATTCATAAGCCAGTTCACCCTTTCCATGATGTTCAATGCATTGATTGCTCTGGGTGTCCCGAGCAAGATGCAGGATGTTGTGCTGGGTGTTATGCTCATAATCGTAATGGGTATTGCGCTGAACAACAAGCGTATCAGCGGATTCTTTGAAAGAAAAGCAAGAAGAAAAGAATTAATGAAAAGAGCCTAATTGAGTTCAATTAGGCTCTTTCAAAAACTTGCGCAAATTGAAAAGAGCATAAAAAGACATAGCTTACAGGCTTTGGCAGAATGAAGCCACGACACACCATCATTTGTAAAGAAGTATGTGCTTACGAAATGTTCGATATTCAGATATAAAATAAAGGAGCGCGATCATGGCATTCAGATATTCTGATAAATATAAGAAATACTCTCTTGATATGCATGTAAATGTAACGAGAGACGAATTCCTTAAGCAGTTTGACCCGGAGGCTCTTGCTAAGGACATTATCTCAACAGGTGCTGAGGCGGGAATGATGTACATTCAGTCCCATTACGGCTATTCCTACTGGCCTACAAAGGTTGGCGAAATGCACCCGGGTCTCATCGGAAATGAAGATGCATTCAAAAGGCTGTACGATGAAATGCACAAGGGCGGAATGGATGTTGATGTATACTTCAGCATGATTTATAACAACTGGGCATATGACCACCATCCCGAGTGGAGAATTAAAGACATAGACGGCCACTATTCGCGCGACAAGGGCAGAAGATTCGGCCTTTGCTGCCCGAACAGCGAGGGCTACAAAAAGTTCTGCAGAGACCAGATTGCAGATTTCACTGAATATGTAGGTCCCTATGAGGCGTTTTTTGCGGATATGACCTTCTGGCCCACAGTATGCTACTGCGACAATTGCAGAGCAAGATGGGAAAAGGAAGTCGGCGGAGAAATGCCGAGAATTGTCAATTGGAAGGACGAACGTTGGAAGCTTTTCCAGCGCAAGCGCGAGGAGTGGCTGCAGGACTATATGCAGTACATCTACGATTCCGTCAAGATGGTCAATCCCGGCGCAGTTGTCGAAATGCAGAACTCCACCATGCCGGGAAGCTGGATGATGGGCGTAACCGAGAATGCCACGATTGCAAGCGATGCAGTTTCCGGCGATTTGTATGGCGGTTTTTCTCAGCAGACCTTTGCCTGCAAAATGTACTACAATATGACGCCCAATCTGCCGTTCAACTATACTACCTCAAGGTGCGAGCCGTCTCTTGACGAGCATACCACTATTAAATCCGAGGTAATGATGAAGCTCCATGCAATGCTGTCATTTATCAATCACGGCAGCAACATATTTGTTGACGCAGTGGATATGACCGGCACATATGAACCGCTGGTGTACAGCCGCCTTAAGAATGTATATGATGATGCGGCAAAGTTTGAAAAGTATTTCTCAAAGGGCAAGCCCTGCACGGATATAGGCATATACTTCAATCTGCACGGCAAGTACGACGAGGAGATGCCGCCTATGGACATCTCTGAGAGCAAGAACATTAGCAGGGCAATACCGCATCTTGACAGCAGCATCAATGTCAGCGAAACGCTGCAGAGAGCGCATATACCCTACAGCGTGTATACCAGCTTCCACCCTGAGCAGTGGGGCAAAGCAAAAATGCTTATCGTGAGCGATGCGCCCAATATGAGCAAGGAAAATATGTCTGCGCTGAAGGCTTATGTCGAAGACGGCGGCATAGCGTATATCAGCGGTCACAGCGCACAGCCTCTGGTTGAGGAGATTTTCGGCGGAAAGATAACGGGACGTACCGACGAAACAATCACTTATATTGCCCCCGAGGATGAGGTGGCACCGCTGTTTGGTGAGTACAGCAGAAAATATCCTTTGACAGTGTACGACAGTGCGTATATTCTTGAAGGAGCAACGAACGGCAAGGTGCTTGCAAAGCTGACGCTGCCGTATTCACTGCAGGCAAGCTCATTCCTGGTGTGTGCAGACCTCGAGCTTCAGGTGGAAGCGGACCCGAATGACCCGCGCAATGAGAGTGCATCCATGCACTCAGACCCACCCGGAATCGCAACAGACTACCCTGCAATGATGGAAGCAGAGGTCGGCAAGGGCAAGATAATATGGGCATGTGCACCCTTTGAGAGCACAAGCCTGACACAGCCAAGAAAGGTATTCACATCATTTGTAAAGAAGTATGTGCCTGAGATGAGCTTCGCTTCAGACGATACGCCGTATGTGGTTGAGTATCAGCTGTGGGAGGATGAAGAGGGCAAATATCTGTCTGCAATCAACCTGCAGTACGCAGATGAGGTTCTGCCGGTATTTGACTTCAATATCTGCATAAGGACGGAAAAGCCTGCAAAGATAACCCGCGTATCAGACGGCAGGGAAATGGGCTTTGAGTATTCAGACGGCAAGCTTGTTCTGCACATTGACAGACTTGACCTTTACGAAATGTTCGATATTCAGATATAATTGTGATAGCTGCAGCGTGTCAGCAAAAGGAGAAAAGCAATGGAAAACAAAAAGATAGTAGTGTTTGGCAGCTATGTAACTGACCTTACCGGCAGAACCCCTAAGTTTCCCACAGAGGGCGAAACGGTAATGGGTGTGTCCTTCAAAAGCGGGCCGGGAGGAAAGGGCTCCAACCAGGCGGTAGCTGCAAAGCGAGCCGGAGGCGATGTAACACTTGTAACCAGACTCGGTGAGGACGACTTCGGAAAGCTGGCACTTAATTTCTATGACAAAGAGGGAATCGATTCCTCAAAAATCATTGTTGATAAAAATTCTGACACAGGCGCTGCACTGATAATCGTAAACGAAGCTACTGGACAGAACGAAATCATTGTAATTATCGGTGCCTGCGGAGAGTTCAAGCCCGAGGAGGTTCAGGCGCTTAAAGAAACTGTCGCCTCAGCGGGAACGGTTCTCTGCCAGCTTGAAACAAATCCGGAGGCTACCTACAAGGTGCTTGATATGGCAAAGCAGGCAGGTGTGACGACTGTTTTTAATCCTGCACCGGCAAGAAAGCTGCCTGATGAGGTGTTGAACGGCATAGATTACATCACCCCCAACGAAACAGAAGCAGAAATCATAACAGGCATTGCAGTTACCGGTTATGAGAGCGCCTCAAAGGCGGCAGATGTTCTTCTCGGCAAGGGAGTTAAGAATGTTGTCATCACGCTCGGAAACAAGGGCTATTATGCCAAAAATGCACAGTCTGAGTTTACCGGTGCGCCGATTCAGGTAAATGTTGTTGACACAACGGGAGCAGGTGATGCCTTTAACGGCGGCTTTACTGCGGCGCTTGCGGCGGGAATGAGCTTTGAAGCTGCGCTTATATATGGCAATGTAACCGGCGGACTGTCGGTCGAAAAGCTCGGTACAGCACCGGCGATGCCTTATAAAGAAGAGATTATGGCAGCACTGAACAAGTAAATATTTGAAAAGGTGCAGACACTTGAACCTGTATGTTCAGAAATTCAAGGTCTGCACCGTTTTTTGCTGTAGAAGACGAGTATAGGTGAGGTTTAGCCGGTCCCGTCAAGATTTATGCGCAAAATTGTTTGCAGGCTCCGGCTGAATGAAGTC
>ERZ772884.2337-NODE-2337-length-11093-cov-47.890197_pt1 | contig 11093 bp, 7 predicted proteins | sample MGYA00580574_ERZ772884 | MGnify/ENA primary metagenome ERZ772884 (study PRJEB29015, sample SAMEA2737690) | human gut metagenome | biome: human gut; feature: human-associated habitat; material: faeces | place: China | collected 2012 ... | reverse complement strand
GAAGCAATTGAAGCAACTCCTCAGGATGTGAGTGGTGCTATCATTGATGAAATGCAAGCATCTGCTTTTATTCACTTATTAAATATCAAAATAAAAGAGGCATAATGAAATGCCTCATCGAGTGAAATTCATATCCTCAAGGTAATTGTTTCCTGCTGTCATGTCATATTGGACAAGTTTATAGTCATTATATAACTCTTTTTGTGATGATGAGAGATCATCATATTTGATTAATTCCCCATTATCATTAATCATAGCTGCATCAGATTCTTCTTTAGAACCTGCTGCGGCTTTTGTAGTTATAACAGGTAATTCATCTAGAACCTTTTCTAATAATACACTATAAGGTGTTGTTTTAGTTAAGGTTTGTTTTTGTACAAGGGACATGAAATCAGTAGGTGCTACAAGATCATATTGTTTATAAATTCTTCTACCAAGATGTCTTCTTGCATATTTATTAGAATAGATAAAATAATCTGTCTGATGAAGAATATTATTATTGCTTGTATCCCAATAAATGCCAGGTAAATGATCACCATAGAAGACAAATGTAATAGGCTTATTAATACTATCTATTTTTTCAATAAAGTTCTTCACTGCTTCATCTGTATGATGAAGTCCCATCACATATTCTTCTACCATTCCTCTAACATAATCATTAGTGACTGCATTACCACTTGCTGCATATTTTTCTTTACCGTTATAGTAATTGTTGTCATATGGTAAATGGTTCTGCATAGTGACAAGGTTAATGAATTTACTACCTTGAGCATCTAAAATTTCATCTATTGTATTTGCATAAGCTGTTTCATCTGATAAATAAGCACTGCGATCAATAGAAGATTGATGCTTGATTGGATATTTAGACCCTAAATACATAAACTTATTAAAGCCAAAATTTTGATAAACTGTTTGACGACTATAATAAACACCAATATATGGATGAATCGCAACCGCCTGATTAAATAGACGAGAAAAAGCATAGGCTTGATTTTGTGTTGTGACAAGCTGCGTATAAGGTGTTAAAGCAGCAGAGAAGAACCCTTGGTTTAAACCAGTTAAAGCCATATATTCCATATTAGCTGTTCCTCCTCCATAACCTGTACTATACATAAGTCCTGAAGTCGTTGTTTTCATTAAACTTCTAATATAAGGAATAGGATCATTTGCAAGAGTAAGTTCAGGAATACGATATGGATCTGCAAAACTTTCAGATAGGCCCATGATTACAATCTGATCATCCCAGTCATTTCTTCTTCTCCTATTAATTCTTGCAGATTCTTGTGCATATTTCTTATAGAGTTGTGTCATTGTTTCTTTACTATAGTTTTCTGGTTCATCCATAACAGAAACATCAATATTATTGAGGAACTGTAAGAGAGGACCATTGACCTTTGCACCAAATAGCTGATTAAAGAAATAAGGCTGATCTCCTAGATCACGCATTAATGCATTAACATAAGAGCCATCATGATTAAAAAGAAGTGTACCACTGAAAAATATAGAAGTTACAAGAACCCAGATGATACTCTTTTTAAGAGACATATGAATAGCATAAGGATGCTTCTTTTCTAAATAAATAATCAAAATAACGACTAAAACGACTAATGCAATACTTGCAATAATGATATTTTTACCCATCATTCCAAGTAAACTCTTCCAGGCTTTAATCATTGCAAGATCTCCTGGAATAATTGGTTCTTCACGATAAATAACCTTTAAGCGATTGGCTGCTGTAATAACAATCTGAGCAAAACCAGTAACTAAGACAGATACCCAATAACGTCTTGTAATAGCCATAAGGAAACGCGCTACTAAGACAAGCATGAGTGTATTAAGCAAGACAAAGAATTGTCTTGCGAAGAGTGTGTACCAGAAAATATTGTATGTTTCTATCGCATTGATTTCAATATTATAACTTGTATTCATTGCGATAAATGATGCAAAAGAAAGAATGTAAGCACATAGCAGCATAATGATATTGATTCTATGATTTTTTAAATGCTGCTTAATCAGTTGAGTTTCTTTAGTGAACCATTGATTACTTAATTCAAAGTCACTAAAATGTTCTTCTATTGATTTAACTACTCTTTTAACCTGTGGAAGTTGTTTAATAAGGAGTGTGACTAAGAAGATGATAAAGACAATGAGTAAAGCTTCTAATTCGCTTTGTCTAAACAATTTATTAAATGATGTTCCTACAAGATCTTCATTCCAGGATACAATGTTTTCTAATCGTCCTGCTCCAATTAAGACAAGAGAAGCAATAGGAATATAGCGAATAAAAGACCATTTATTAAAGAATGGAATATTTCTTAAAAGACGAATAAAATAAATAGCAATCATTACTTCAAAGAATGAAATTGATGTAGTAAAGCGTAATGCAGTGGACATATCTCCATGTACAATCTTAGAACATAATGGCATCATAGTGACACATAGCACATTCATTAAACAAAGGAGAATTAAAGAAATGATTGAAAAACGTTTTTCTTCTGATGCTTCGATTACACCTAGATAAAATAAAATAAATGTGAACGAGATACTATATCCATCACTTAATCCTAGTGAGTCAATACCACTTAGTGTTGGTAAGAGAAGAAGCGCTAAAAGAATCCATTTTAAATAGCGTTGGTTTACCTTCTTCATAAATGGATAACAAATCAAAGAGAGAATAACACCGGTGATTACAGGTGATACATTTCTAATTATTGGTAAGAAGATTGAATAGATTGCATTTGTATCTATTTTTTTGGTAAGCAAAAAACAAATGATTGTAGAGATGAGTCCTACAACAACTGTATAAAGCCATAGTTTAAGTGCTTCTGCAAGACTATTTTCTTTTTTAGAATAAATATATCCTAAGGATATAATAACAAGGTCTAGCCCTATAAGTGTGATGATATGCTGGACCTGGATGGTACTCATTAAAGTACCTACTTTACTTATATTGATATGTTTTGCATGGGATGTCCAAAAGAGCTGATCAAGAAGCATCAGTAGAGTCCCTATTATTAAAGATAGATGCGCTGTATGTGTCTTTTTCAAATTATTTACTCCTCTTCATATTTAACGCTAAATATTATATCATCTTAACAAAAAAATAGCATTAAACAATACAAGAAAATGCTAGAAAAAAAGGGACTTTTTTGTCCCTCAAAGTTATCTTTTCCATAATGTTTTAGAGAAAATCATCAACATTGGGAATATTTCTAATCTTCCTGCAAGCATATCAAAGCTAAGTACAAGTTTAGAAAAAGCACTTAGACTTGAGCAGTTACCTATATAAAAAAAATCCCAACAATTTCTTGTTGAGATTCATTTTATTAATATGCTCTTGCAAAATAAACTACATGTTTTGCTTTTTTACCACAGCATGGACATACGCCATCTGCTTCTTCATGTTCATCGATACAACGTGAAGTTGCCTGATAAAGATCTTTGATCTTTAATTCGCATGCTTCTTCACCACACCAGTTCATCTTGACATAGCCACCCTTTTCATCTAATACTTGACCTACTTCTTCTAAAGTATTAACACGAGTGATATGGCTATTTAAGAATGCTGCTGCCTTATCATACATTTCCTGATGAATTGTTTCTAATGTATCATGGATTGCCTGTGGAAGATTTTCGTCTAAGTCCATCTGAGTCTTAACACCATCATTACGTTTTACAACAACACAATGACCATTTTCAATATCACGAGGTCCTACTTCAATACGTACTGGAATACCACGCATTTCTGCTTCAGAGAACTTCCATCCAGGTGATTTATCACTTGCATCTACACTTACTCTCATACCTGCTGCTTTTAACTGTTCAGCGATTTCATCTGCTTTTTCAAGTACACCAGCCTTCTTCTGCTGGATAGGGATAATAACTACCTGTGTAGGAGCAAGTCTAGGTGGTAATACAAGACCATTGTCATCACCATGAACCATGATAATAGCACCTAATAATCTTGTAGATACACCCCAAGATGTCTGATAAACATGTTTTAACTTGTTATCCTTATCTAAGAATGTCATATTGAATGCTTTCGCAAATCCCTGACCAAAGTAATGAGATGTACCAGACTGAAGAGCCTTACCATCATGCATTAATGCTTCAATAGTATAAGTTTCTTCTGCACCTGCAAACTTTTCTCTTTCTGTTTTACGTCCTGTTAACATTGGGATTGCAAGTAATTCTTTTGCAGTTTCTTCATAGATATCTCTCATCATTAATGTTTCAGAACGAGCTTCTTCTTCAGTAGCATGAATTGTATGACCTTCCTGCCATAAGAATTCAGAACCACGTAAGAATGGTCTTGTAGTCTTTTCCCATCTTACTACTGAACACCACTGGTTATATTTCTTTGGTAGATCACGATAAGAATTTACAATCTTAGCATAATGTTCACAGAATAATGTTTCTGAAGTAGGTCTAACGATTAAGTGTTCTTCTAAATCATCTAAACCACCTTTGGTCACAACTGCACATTCAGGTGCAAATCCTTCTACATGATCCTTTTCTTTATTTAATAGAGATTCAGGAATTAACATTGGCATATAAACATTCTGATGTCCTGTTTCCTTAAATCTCTTATCCATATAACTCTGAATCTGTTCCCATAAAGCATAACCATATGGGCGATAAATAATGAATCCTTTTACACTAGAATAATCCATTAATTCTGCTTTACGACATACATCTGTATACCACTGTGCAAAGTCAACGTCTCTAGGTGTAATTGCATCATTTTTAATATTATTTTTTGCCATAACTTTCTCCTCTCTTGTACGATAATATTATAACTATTTTTGGGAAAATGAAAAGGATTAATCCAAATCATGGTGATAATAATGTGTTATATTCACTTATTTAGTGATATAGAGTCTTGAAAAATAAGGGGATATAGAGAGTGTATTGATTAATGTTTCGTGATAATCTTCCTGTAATGAGTGATCAATGAATAATATATCCTGATGTGAAATCATAGAAGATAGACTATATCCTAAAACAATTATACATAAGCCAAGCATTGTAGAATCCTCCACCAGAGAAAGATGATCCTCTTCTTGAAAATAAAGTTTATTATCAAGTATAAGTTGAAGACGATCATGGGTGATTTGTTTGAGTAAACGGTTAGCAATATTCATTAATCGAGTGATAAAAGATGTGACATCTTCTTCTAGAGGTATTGTCTGCTTATGAAGTAATGTAAGTATCTTTTGATTATTCAAACATTCTTTCTTCTTATTTTCTATGATGTTTTCATCAACATACATAATAAAAGAATATTTTTGAATGATTTCATCACAGAACTTTTCTGCATGTTTAATCTTCTTCTGTAATGTAAGATATTCTTCTTTGACTTCTTCAATTGCCATAAGTATTTCATGATAATCCTGTTTAAGTGCTGGAAGATGTTTTTCTAATTTATGTAGATAACCTATTTCATCTAAGAGCTTCTTATCCTCCTTATAATGAGATAAATAATCTGTATTTAATATACTGAGTTCTCTAATAAACATTTCTTTAGAAATATCTTCTGTAATATCTAATTCTTTTTTCTTTTCTATAATCTTTTCTATGAGTCTTTGATGACGTACCATATAGGTTGCTTTTTCTAAGCGTTTCTTTTCTAAATCTGTTCTTGTTTTTTCTAATACAGCTTCTTTCTTAAAAAGAAGTTCCCGAGATATTTCTCTTCCTTCTATTAAACAAGGTTTAGGATGATGAAGTGAGCCACATACAGGGCAAGGTGTTCCTTCCTTTAAATCCTTTGCAAGTATACCCGCAATACTATTCATATAATGATGATACATACGCATATAATCATCATTTTCACTACCATAAAGATACACAGCACGTGTATAAGATGCTTCTAAATCAAATAGATGATCCTGTGATATTAAGTATTCATCATAGAGTAAAGATAAAGCATTGAGTCCTTCTCTTCTTTTATCTATTGTCTGTTGTTGCTGCTTTCTGATAGCTGCTTTCTTTTCCATATCATCTAATTCAGTGACTAGTTCAATTTCACGTAATACTTTCTTTTTCTTATCTTCTAGTGATTTTTCTAGTTGATCTAAATGATTGGAATAGAGAGATAGATAAGGCTTATTCTTAGTAATATAAGCACCTGCACTCTTATAATCTTCATAACTATTTAAGAAAGCCATTGTGTCATTAATCTGTTCCTCTATCATTTTTGTATCACTCGTCATGACAGATTTTGTAGATAGAAAGGAACGCATAAGTGCCTCTGTAGGTGATTGAATCCAAGTTTCTATAAAAGAAGCAGGCATAATAAATTGGTGTAGGAATTGATTATAATTCATATTCAAAATATTGTGGATATGGTGCCTGGCTTCTTCATTTTCTAGATCATCACATCGAAGAATACATCTTCCTGATTGATACACACGTTCAATAGTATGTATGATATTGTTTAGTTCAAATGTAAGATAAACTCTCTTAATAATAATTTCTGTTAAGCCAAAAAAAGCGAATGTGAGACCATTGACGACTGTATTATGATCTTCAATATAATTTATATGATTCTTAAAAGAAGTAAAGTCAGTCTCAACATTCTTATCAAAAGTTTCTATTGTGAGTTGTAATAGGTTCATAATATCCTCCTATTACTATTATAGAAAAAGGAATAGCCTTTTGCTATTCCTTAGTGAGAAAATCCCATTTTTCTACTTCTTTTGTTTTACTTACAACAAGGAAGTGATCTCCTGGCTGAATAATATAATCAGCACTAAAGTCCATTGTCATCTTAGGTGAACCTTGAGGTTTAATACCTACAACGTTCATACCATAAACTCGGCGGATATTAACATTAGAAAGTGATTTGCCTTCCCAATCCTTAAGTGTCCTAATTTCTACGATAGAATATTCTTCATCAAGTTCTACTAAATCTACAATAGAACGTCTTAATAAATGTTTAGCAAGCTTATAAGCCATTTCTTTTTCTGTATTAATAACACGATCAGCCCCTACTTTTTCTAGAATGATCTTCTTACGTTTAGTACGTGCTTTCGCAATAACATAAGGGACATTTAATTCCTTTAATAATAAAGTACATGTTACTGCTTCTTCAAAATGTTTAGAAATAGCCACAACAGCCACATCAAATGTATTGATATCAAGTTCTAATAGCTGTTCACGATCAGTAACATCAGCTACGATTGCTTTAGTAACATTGTCTTTAATTCTACTGACACATACTGGATCAATATCTACTGCAAGAACTTCTACTCCGAAGTCTTCTAATGTTTCAGCAAGTGTGCTTCCAAAGATACCTAATCCTAAAATAGCGACCTGTTTTGGTTTATTACTCATGTTTACTCCTCCTAGCCAACAAGTACATCCTCATCTGGATATTTAAATTCTTTTGTATTTTTATCATGTGAACGTTTAGTAAATAAAATCATTAATGAAATAGGGCCAATACGTCCAGCATACATCAAGATAATATCTACGCATTTACCAACTATACTTAATGCAGGTGTAACAGATGCACTCAGTCCTACTGTACCAAATGCTGAGAATACTTCCATTAGGATATTTAAATAATCCTGTTTAGGTTCTGTTATAAGCATAATAGAAGATGAAATAATACAAAGCATTAGTCCAAGGAAAAAGATAGAAAAAGCCCTTACGAGTGTTCTTTTCTTGATACGACGCTGGAATACTGTTGTTTCTTCAATACCACGATAAGTTGTTCTCATTAATAGTAATACAAGTGCAAAAGTAACTGTTTTAATACCACCTGCAGTAGATGCAGGAGAACCACCGATGAACATAAGAGAACACATCAATATTTTTGTGATTCTATTAAGAGAATACATATCCACTGTTGAGAATCCAGCAGTACGTGTAGTGACTGATTGGAAGAATGATACAATAATCTTATCTACTAAATTCATTTTTCCAATCGTTGCAGGATTGTTGAATTCCATTATAAAGAATAATAATGTACCTATAACAACCAACGATACAGTCATCATTAATACTATCTTTGTATGTAGGGCAAAGCTGCCAAATAGATGACGCCACGAAAAGCTTGATGATCTTCTCTTTTCTTTAATATATTTATCATGAATATCTAATACTACAATAAAACCTAGACCACCCATGATAATTTCAAATGGTACGATAAAGTTAATAATTGGATTTGTGTTATAGGCAATAAGTGATGTAGATCCACATAAATCAAATCCAGCATTACAAAATGCACTAATGGAATGCCATATACCATAATATAAGCCTTTAAGAGCACCTAAACGAGGTATAAAAAACATTGAGAAGAATATTAATCCAATCGTTTCTATTGAAACAGTATAAATAAAAATAGTTTTCAAAAGTCTTGGAAGCATACTTAAAGAATTCTGGTTGAGTGCTTCAGTAAAGACAAGTTTTCTACTTAATGTAATTCTTTGTCTTGCAAGAAACAAGAAAAGATATAAGAAAGTTAAGAATCCAAGACCACCAATTTGAACAAGAATAATAAGAACTGTCTGACCAAAGAGGTTATATTGATCCACAACTGTCAAAGGTGATAACCCTGTTACACATACAGCAGATGTTGCAATAAAGAGGTTATCCAAGAAACTTGCAGCTTCTTTCTTATTTGAAAATGGCAAAGAAAGTACTATAGCACCTATTATAATTACTGCAAGAAAAGAAAGTGATACTTTCTTTGGTGCAGAAAGTCGGCCAGAATGCTTTCGTCTAGCTAAAACAATATCTTTCATAACTAAATCTCCTATAATCGCATCTATTCTAACACCAAGATGTGATAAATCCAATACTAGTCTTTCTTAGAGACATAATATTGTGTAATTTCTTTCTTAGAACATTCATAACATACTACTAAAATAGCCCCTGCAAGATCAAGTGCAAGATCCTTCATTGTATCAGCGAGAGCATCATGTCCTTCTAATGGTTCATCATCACTTGATACGATAGTCGCACGTGTAGTTGCCATATATTGCTGGTTATTTGTATGGAAAATGTCATCTACTGTATATTCACATAATTCCCATACCGCCCCTACTGCAAGCGAGAAAGCAACTACAAATATATATAACAATGCACGATGCATAAAAAGGTATTTTCTACGTAGAATAAGCATCTGTAATAGCCATAAAGCGATAAATGAAAGAATAATACCTGAAGTAAAGTGAAGTAATGAATCCCACCAGCCAATCTTTCCATAGAAGTTTAAACCATCTCCTAGCACAAGTCCTAAAAACGCAAAGGCAGTAACACTGATATGTACTTCAACAGGTACTTCAAAGTTTGCGAATTTCTTTAAAAGTCTTGGGGAGATTAAGACAATACTCATCGCAATATATTGTAATAATGAGAAAAACAAGCGAACGCGCATCTTTTCTTTTTTTACATAGAATAAAGCAACCATTGTCGCAATTGCAAGAATAAGTACAATAAACGATAAAATTCTCTTAAAGATTCTAACACGACGTTTTGTTTTTTCACTATATTCAAATTCGTTATTATTCATGAATTTCCCTCCTAGTCTATCTATTATAGCACACTTTACATATTATGAATCTTAATTTCATGTAAAGCAAAAAAACTCCTAGGCGCAAGCCTAAGAGTTCAAGTGAAAATCAATCTTATTCTTTTCCTTCAAGAATTGGAGTTACAGTAGTATTAATGATTTCCTGTAATGTGCTACAAGATCTGTCAAATTTTTCCTGATCAGATTCAGTTAAAGGTAATGTTAAGATTTCACGGATACCTGCTCTATTGATGATTGCTGGAACACCGATATATAAACCTTCATGACCATACTGACCTTCAAGGTAGCATGATAATGGAAGTACTGTATTTTCGTTGTTTAAGATAGCATCTACTAATCTAGCAAGAGACATACCGATACCATAGTAAGTTGCTCTTTTCTTATTGATGATTTCATAAGCAGCATCTCTTACCTGTTCGTAAATTCTCTGTAACTGATCAAATGGCACTTTTCTTTCTTCAACTACTTCAAGAAGTGATTTACATCCGATATAAGAATTTGTCCAAGATACGAATGAGCTATCACCATGTTCACCCATGATATAACCATGAACTGAAGCTGGGTTTACTTCAAAGAAGTTACCAATTTCATATCTTAATCTTGCTGTATCAAGCATAGTTCCTGAACCAAGAACCTGGTATGGATGAAGACCAGTAGCCTTCTGCATTACGTAAGTCATGATATCGCATGGGTTAGAAGCTACTACGATTACACCATTGAATCCTGATTCCTTAATAGACTTACCAACTGAAGCCATGATCTTTGTGTTGATTGCAACTAATTCAAGTCTTGTCTGACCTGATTTCTGAGCTGCACCAGCAGTTACAACGATAACGTTAGCATCAGTACAGTCAGAATAATCACCTGCATAAACCTTTAATTTACCGTTTGCATATGGTAAACCATGAACTAAGTCCATTGCTTCCCCTTCTGCCTTTTCAGTATTAACGTCAACTAATACAAGTTCATCAATACCTTTGTGGTTCATTAAAGTATAAGCCATACTCATACCTACAAAACCTGTACCAACTAGAACAACTTTACGGTTACCCTGAGCTGGCATATCATTTAAATAATCTGTCATTGCCATAATTTATTTCACTCTCCTATACCTAGAAGTATAGTATAATCATTTCCTAAATACAATAAAATATTTGCTATTTAAATAAAAAAATTCATTTAAATTTAGTTGATAAATCCATGCTTTTTTGATGTTACCGCTTTCGATGTTTCAGAGAATGCAAGTGTAAGCGAATTCATTGTTACAAATTTGTTGTAATGAAAATGTGACTTAAATTGACTTGTGGTCATTTATTGGTATAATAAATATTGGAGGGATTTATATGAATGCTCTGAGTGATATTAAATCTAAGATAGAAAAGAATAAAGAAGAAAAGAGGGAACGTCTTCTAGCAAGTGCCACTGCATTATTTGCAGAAAAGAATTTTAATAATACATCTATTTCTGACATTGTAAATAAAGCAAGGGTTGCAAAAGGTACTTTTTATTTATATTTCAAAGACAAATATGATATTAGAAACCAGATTGT
>ERZ772884.2335-NODE-2335-length-11100-cov-2.947125_pt1 | contig 11100 bp, 8 predicted proteins | sample MGYA00580574_ERZ772884 | MGnify/ENA primary metagenome ERZ772884 (study PRJEB29015, sample SAMEA2737690) | human gut metagenome | biome: human gut; feature: human-associated habitat; material: faeces | place: China | collected 2012 ... | reverse complement strand
ACGACTCTATAAACAAGCGGAATGCTGAACTTTCGGCGTGGCTGGCAGACTACAACAAGGCTCATACCGAGAATATTCTTACTGAAGACTCTATCGCTCATCTCCTCTACTCTACCGAGAATTGGGAGCACATACGCACCATACAAAAGCGGTTGCGAGATGTCTTCACCTCTGCAGAAACTACTCTTCGCAACGAAAACCGCTCTATGCACGAGCTTCTGCAGAAGAAACCCGATATGCAGAAAGAGGCGCTGCTCACAAAAAAGGCAGAACTTGAGAACGTCTCCAACCAAGAACTCATTGACACCAAAGCCCGACTCCAACGTCACAACATGGCTAAAGAACTGATGGGTAATATGTTTGCGCAAAAGCAGAAAGCGGAAGTCGCAAAACGCGAATGGGAGGAGATCGCTGACGCCATCGGGGGCGACGGCAAGACGCTACGCAAGATTGCTCAATGCTACACGCTGCGCTTCCTCATTGAGCATGCAAACGTCGAAATCAGAAAGTTCAACTCTCGATACGAACTTCAGCAGGTGAAGAATTCGCTCGGTATCCGCGTGGTCGACCACGACCGTGCCGACGACGTGCGCGACACGACGTCTCTCTCTGGTGGCGAGACTTTCATCGTCTCGCTCGGACTGGCGCTCGGGCTTTCCTCTCTCTCGTCACGTAACATCAGTTTTGAGAATCTCTTCATCGACGAGGGCTTCGGCACGCTCGACCCCGACACTCTTGCCACAGTTATCGACTCCTTGGCAATGCTCCAGTCGTCTCAAGGAAAGAAAGTAGGCGTAATCAGCCATACCGACACCATGTCCGAACGCATTACCACCCAGATACGCATCATCAAGGACGGCAACTCCGGTAGCAGCCATATAGAAATATATCCGTAATTGAAAGCAAAAACTCGTTTTAATAAACTTTTTTCAAGTTTCTTTTTGTAAACAATAATAAATTTTCTAAATTTGCACGCAAATAGATAACATTTTGTTTAACAAAACACACACAACATGAAGAAAACGCTACTTTCTATCGCTGCGATAATCGCTTCGCTTAACGCTGCAGTCGCACAGAACGGCATCACCGAGATACCTGACGCCGAACATTACGGACTCACTATCACCGCTATGTCCCCAAACGCCAAGTTCGTCGCCGGATCTAACGCCTCTACCTTCGGAGGCTTTATATTCGACCTCGAAAACGACAAAATCGTCAACTTCGATGTCAACCCCTCCGACGACGAAGACGTCGATGTCGACCTCCAGATAAAAGCTATAGCCAACAACGGCCTCGCGGTCGGATGGAACGGACCGGCCTCTACGTTCGACTTCTCTACGCAGAAATGCACCACCTACGGCGCTACCGACCAGTATCTCTTCAACGGCATCAGCCCCTCGGGGGACTACATCGTCGGAGCACGCTACGACGGCGCACAGACCGAAGGCACGCCATGCATCTTCCACGACGGCACGCCCCGCGACCTACCGCTCCCCTCTAACTCCTTCCTCGGATACGAGTCCGCTGGCGCCGCCGCCCTCTCCGTAGCCGACAACGGCACTATCTCCGGCTACTTCGTCGACGATATGGCTACACGTCCTGCCACTACATGGGCGCTGCTCAACGACGGCTCCTCCTTCTTCCCCTACCCCGTCTCACGTCCCTACTTCGCCGCCACAGCCGAGTCCTCAAAGCCCTACGCCATGTTCAGCTGCGACCAGACAACGATGTCCCCCAACGGCAAGTGGCTCATCATCAACTACGAGAAGTTCCTCGGCGACTCCGGCTCGCTCATCTCCACAGCTCGCTACAACCTGCAAACCGACGAGGTCGAGTTCTTCACGCCCAACGACGACGACGAGCGCTTCGCCGAGGTCGGTGCCGAGGTCTACGGCTTCGGCGTCGCTGACGACGGCACGGTCGTCGGATTCTACGGCGGCGCTTACGGACCGCGCGTCGGCTTCATCTGGAAAGCTGGCGAGAGCGACATACAGCGTCTCGCTACTGCTTTCCCCGGAGCTACACGCCTCGCCGACTACGACGAGGGCTACTTCAATACGCCCTGCGCCATCTCTGCCGACGGACGCTACATAGCCGGCTTCGCACACATCTCGCCCGAAGACCTTAACGAGGACGAATATTACGTCTCTTGGGTGCTCGACACGCAAGACCCCGACGCCGCAGGCTCCGCTACTGACGTCGCTCCTATCGTCGTCAAAGACAAAGACAAGGTAGCAAAGATAAAAGCGCTATACTCGCTCGACGGCGCTCGACGCAACACTCTCTCTAAGGGCATCAACATCCTACGCATGTCCGACGGCAAAAGCCTCAAGAAGCTCGTCAAATAACTCCCACCGCTGACGTGTTTCCCTTCCAAGAAACGTCAATTACCGCGTAGCAAAAAAACCATTACAGCATAGCAAAACTATCGTTACCGCACTAATGTAACGCCCCTACCACACAATGGTAACAATGCTGACTGTCAGAATAACTAAGACGGTTGTGAGATTAACCCCTCTCACAACCGTCTTTTTTTTATAATTCTTTGCATATATTTTTTTTGCAGCAATAAAAATAATGTGTACCTTTGCTCTCTGAAAAACCTACTAACGAACAGAGCATCGTTGCACCCTCAGTCGCCTAACGACACATCGTGCAGCCTGCGAAGTTCTTAAACAATTCATTCAGTTATGCTAAAACAAATACTCAACGGTCGCGTTCTCACTCCACAAGGCTGGCTCGAAGGCGGCTCTGTAATCATCGACGGCAACAAAATCTTAGCCGTATCCAACAGCGACCTACACATCGTAGACGCAGAAATCATCGACGCTAAAGGATGCTATGTCGTGCCCGGCGGAGTAGAGCTGCACGTGCATGGTGGCGGCGGACGCGACTTCATGGAGGGCACCGAGGAGGCGTTCCGCGTGGCTATCAAGGCGCACATGAAGCATGGCACCACTTCCATATTCCCTACTCTCTCTTCTTCTACCGTCCCCATGATTGAGGCTGCTTGCGAAACATGCGAGAAACTCATGGCTGAGGAGAACAGCCCCGTGCTCGGACTTCACCTCGAAGGCCCTTACTTCAATCCGAAGCAGGCGGGAGCGCAGATACCAGAGTGGATAAAGCCGCCAGTAGCCGAGGAGTACGAACCGCTGCTCGACAAGTATCCGTGCATCAAGCGATGGGACGAGGCGCCAGAGCTCCCTGGCTCTATAGAGTTCATACAGTCATGCCGCAAGCATGGCGTCGTGGCTTCTATCGGCCACACTCGCGCCACATACGCTGACGTCGTTGCCGGACATAAGGCGGGCATGATGCACGCCACACACTTCTACAACGCCATGCCCGTTGTCTACAAAGAGCACGAGTTCAAGGTGCCGGGCACCGTAGAGAGTGTCTATGCGCTGCAGGACATGACCGTAGAGGTGATTGCCGACGGCATACACGTACCGCCGGTTATGCTCAAGATTGTGTATAAGATAAAGGGTGTCGAGAAAACCGCTCTCATAACCGACTCTTTGGCTTACGCTGCGAGCGAAGGCGACGTGTCTGCTGAGGCTCGCGTCATTATGGAAGACGGCGTTTGCAAGCTTGCCGACCGCTCGGTGCTTGCCGGCTCTATCGCCACAATGGACGTTCTCATACGCACTTGCATACAGAAGGCTGAGATACCGATGATTGATGTGTTCCGCATGGCGAGCGAGACGCCAGCAAAAATCATGGGCGTCTTCGACCGCAAGGGCTCTATCGAGGAAGGCAAGGATGCCGACCTCATGGTGTTCGACGAGGACATCAACCTCACATACGTAATGCAAATGGGCAAAGAGATTACGAACAACCTCTAATCTCACATTATATATAAACAAGCATTCATTATATATAAACAAGACTCATTATATATAAACATAACAAGGGCTGGGTTCCACAAAGGAATCCAGCCCTTTAATATATTAAATCAGTCCGAGCGACTTCAGTTTGCCTTCGATAGCCTCAACACCACCTTCTACGTTGCTCTCGATGTTAAGAGGCATAACCGGATCGTGCAGCGACATGCGCAGCAACCACCAACCGGCTTCGTCCACATTGCCGCAACTAACGCGCAGTCCCTCGTAGTTTGGCTCAACAATCGTCCAGCCTTCCACTCCTGCAGCTTTTGCCTTCATATCCTCAAGCACCTTCGCGCCTTGAGCCTTAAAGTCGGAATCGGTGAGCTTTATTCTTATCTCCTTGCTCTCCTTTGGCTGCTTTAGCGAAGCTATCACCTCATGCACCTGCTTACCTTCCTTGTACAGCTTTGCTGCGAAGACTATGAGCTTTGCTGCAAGATAAGCGCCGTCGTCGAGGAAGTGGTTCTCGCGCAGAGCCGCATGACCAGATGTCTCAATAGCCAACCAGCACTCCTCACCTGCTTCATTCAGACGGATGCCCTCGTTTATCACATTCTTGTATCCGCGGCGGAAGCGGTGGTGTCTGCCACCCTTTTCGCTGATATAATCTGCAAGTCCGTCTGAAGTTACAGAGTCGGTTACGATTGTGCTTCCCGGATGCTCATCCAATATCACGGAAGATATAAGCGCAATGAGAGAGTTGCGGTTGATTGGCTCGCCCTTTCTGCCGATGATAGCCGAACGGTCTACGTCTGTATCGAAGATTACGCCAAGGTCGGCATCGCTTTCTTCCACAGCCTTGCAGACAGAAGCCATCGCCTCACGGTCTTCAGGGTTAGGAATATGGTTAGGGAAGCGTCCGTCAGGATCGAGGAACTGGCTGCCCTTTGTGTCGGCGCCAAGCGCACTCAATATCTTCTCAAAGAATCCGCCATTGCCGTTGCCTGCGTCTACAATGATGTGCATGCCCTTAAGCGGATGCTGATAATCATCAGCATTCACACCCTCACAGATGTAGTCGGCAATATGACGAGAGTAGATATCCATGAAGTTGAGTGTTGACGAACTGCCCTTCGCGCCTTCAAAAGCAAATTCTCCATTCTCTGCTATCGTAAGGATAGAAGCAATGTCCTTGCTGTCGAGACCGCCCTTAGGAGTGAAGAACTTAAGTCCGTTGCGGTTGAAAGGCAGATGACTTGCCGTCACCATAACTGAAGCCGTAGCCTTCACATGCTCGCTGATAGTGGTCATGAACATGGCTGGAGTAGAAGCCAGTCCGCAGTCTACAACATTCGCGCCAGCCTCAACAGCGCCCTTCACAAACGCACTCTTGATGCTGCTGCCAGAAAGACGACAATCCATACCTACCGCAATAGTCGGCGTCTCGCAGTCAGAGTTGTTTCTTATCCAGCGCACGAACGACTTTGCGATTGTTTCTATAACTTCGGGTGTGAGGTTAACGTGTTCTCCTTCAATACCTTCAAGAGCCACGCCTCTAATGTCAGAACCATTCTGTAGTTTTTTCCAATTCATAGTTATACCTTAAGATTAGTAGGAAACAAAATTATACATTATTTTTCAAACGCCAAACTAAAAGTCCGCAAAAAATCATTATCTGTAAAGGTTTTTGTACATAACGACTTGCAAAATCAAAAAAAACGTTTGCGAGTTTTATAATAAAAATGTACATTTGTGGCTGACAAACATAGCCTACTTAATAAATCGTGCAAATTATGAAGACTCTTCCCTACATGATATTCAGTTTTCTTATGCTCTGCGCATTGTGTACAAGCATAAACAGTTATCGCAGAACAGAGAATATTATAGCGCAGGATGTGAATCGGGCATTGGAACAGGTGCTTGTGAAAATGCCCGACAATGTGGTCACAACAGACACCATACGCTGCTATCGCAACTGCCTCACCATAGCCGAACTGAAAGACACGGCAGGAATAGCCATGCGTACTGTGCGCAAGGACGGACGTTGGGAGACCCGACTCGTGGCGGAGGCTAACTGTGGCTTCGCAACTACCTTCATGATGTCCGACCAAAAGGCATCAGGGTCTTTTCTGTTTGCCGGATTGCTGTGGCTATTGTGCAGCTTGTGGTACATAAAAAGGAAAAGACCGGAGCTGATTGCGCAAGGCATATCGTACGGAGGCATTGTCTTTTATAACGACAAGTTCATGACGCTTTCGGGCGAGCAAATTCGTCTTACGCCTATGCAGCATTCTCTGCTCGAAATGTTCATAACAAGCGACACGCATACTCTATCAAAACAGCACATTTGCGACCGACTATGGCCGAAGAAGCCCGATGCAAGCGACACGCTCTACACACTGATAAAGCGCATAAAGCCAATCATAGAGACTCATAGCACGCTGAAGATCCAGTCGGACAGAGGCAAGAGCTATAGTCTGATAATCAAGTAGATAGTCTTTTGCCAGCAAATTGTCAGGTAAATGTCAGACTCGTAAATTGGCTTTCTTTTAAGGAGATTATAACTTTGCACCATAACAAAATTGGTGCAAAATGAATAGATTGATTACACTTTCCATTATTCTCTCCTCCGCATTCTCCGCTTCTGCCCAGGATGTGGATAAAATCGTTACGCTCAATGAGGTTACGGTAAAGGCAGCCAAGGTTGTGAACAAGCCCGACGGCATGGTTCTCTACCCTACCGATGCTCAAAAACAGTCATCGAACAACGGCTACAGCATTCTTGAGAAGCTCTCGCTTGCCAATCTGCGTATCGACAATATCAACCACTCCATTACAGCTATCGACAACCGCGGCAGTATTCAGATCAGAATAAATGGCATCGTTGTGGACAAGTCGGAGATGTTGGCTCTCGATCCGAAGAACATCACGAAGATTGACTTCATAAACAATCCTGGCGTGCGTTATGGCGACGGTATAGCTTATGTCGTTGATATCATTACACGCAGAAAAGAGAGCGGATATACCGTTGGTACCGACCTTACTTCGGCGCTTACCACCTTGCAGGGCGATGGCATGGTTTACGATAAGTGGAACCGCGGCAAAAGCGAATGGTCGCTTTCCTACGATTTGAGCGGGTATCGTACAAAAGGAAGCAAGAGCAAACAGTCAGCAGAATATACATTGACTGACGGAAGCATACACAGAATAGAACGAAACGATATGGAGACACTTCGTAAAGCTATTGCGCACGAAGCAAAACTGACATACAACTGGGCTGACTCTACAGCCACCGTCCTTCAGACATCATTTAGTGGAGCGTTCAACAACGCTCCCGACAACTACAATATTAAGGATATTAAGGACGGCGCTCGGCAATACCAAGCAACAAGTTGCGATGCTGACAAAAGCTATTCGCCGGCATTGGACGTCTACTTCTTCCGCCAGATATCTCCACGTCAGTCTCTTACCGCCAATGCCGTAGGCACATACATCTCCACGCATACCAGCTCTTTCTATGACGAGGGTTCTCCTTATAAATACAATGTAGACGGCAAGACAACATCCTTGCTTGCGGAGGCAATCTACGAGAATCGGCTGAAGCCCTTCACGTTCTCTACAGGCGTGAACTATAGCTATAAATACATAAAGAACGGTTATCTTGGCGATGCTTCGTCTCTTACTAAGACAAACAATAACCGTCTGTATGGCTTTGCAGAAATCAAAGGTATGCTACGCCAGCTGCGCTACACGTTAGGTGCTGGCGTAAGTTACATTCATTACACGCAGAACGGTCACAAATTCAATTTCTGGACTTTTCACCCGAAGGCTTCGCTCACATATCAGATCAACAACGGCTTGCAGATGAGCTACACTTATCAGATGCAGGACAAGGTGTCTCGCATAGCGATGACAAGCGATGTTATGATTCGCACAAATAGCATGGAATGGACCAAAGGAAATCCCGATTTGAAACCGTCGCATGATATGGAGCACCGCCTGCAGTTTTCGTATAACAACAATCGCTTGCAGGCCTTCGTCGACGGCTACTTCAAGCAATGTTTCAAGCCTAATATGGCTCATTATGAACGTACCCAAGACAATCAATTCGTCTATACACAGATAAACCAAAAGGAGATAGACGCCTTGAGCGTTATGGCATACGCCGGCTACTGGCTTTTGCCCGAAAAGCTTCAGATTGCAGCCAACGGAGGATTGTACAGATGCTTCAACTACAGCAATGACTATACACATTGCTACACCTCTTGGTTCTACGCAGCCAGCATCACGGCTTATCTCGGTAGATTCACGCTACAGGGATACGTAGACAACGGCAACCGCTTTTTGGAAGGCGAATCGAAAGGCTACAACGGAGCCTATTCTGTCGTGAAAGCATCACACACATGGCGCAACTGGCAGTTCTCCTTGTCGTGGGCGAATCCGTTAAACAACAACTACAAGGCATACGAGAACGAACTGCTCAATTGCAATCTCTACAAGCATACCATAGGCTATTCAAAGTGGATGGGCAACCTGGTTTCGCTGAACATCTCTTGGCGACTGAGTAGAGGAAGCAAGCACAATTCGGCAGAAAAACGCATAAACCTACGCGATACGGATAACGGCATCATAAAATAGAGAGCAGAGGCTACTGGTTAGGAAACCCTCACAACATCCACCACATGGCTGCCAGCTCCAATAAGGTCGGCACGCTCGGAGATGCACTTCTGATATTCTATGAAACGCGCAAACGTCTCGTCACTCATGCGGTTGAGACGTGTGCGCATATAGTCGGAAGCGCCGTCGGGCGAGAAGATGGTTACACGTTCCAAGCCTGCACGTTCGTCAAGTCGGTTGATGTCGTCTATACGCACATAGTCGTAAAGCTCGTCTGCCTGAGCCTGAATATGGAAGTTCTCGTCAACGGCGCCACGCTCCATCAGTCCTTCTATTCTATCCTCGTCGAAGCAATACGACAGAATGCTGTATTCGTTCATCAAGTATGCCACAAAAATCAGTCCGCCCGGTTTGGTCACGCGCTTTGCCTCGTTCAGAGCCTTTAACTTCTCCTCGTCGCCGATGAGATGATAGAGCGGACCGAGCAACAGCGTAACGTCAGCATACGCCGTAGGCAGGAACGGCATGTTACGTGCGTCGCCCTGCACAACATCTGCCGTCGGCTCACGCTTCAGGAACACCTCAATGTTGCGTCGCACCAGTTCTACAGCCTTCACCCGATAACCTTCTGCCATAAGAGCCGATGTGTAGCGTCCAGTTCCTGCACCTATATCGAGCAACAACGAGTCGGGCTTGATGTATCGGCGCAAGTGATGCATGGTGGTTTCGAACTCTACGATGCCGTGCCTGCGCTGCAAGCGAAGGTCTTCTGGGTGCTTATTGTAATGTTTCTCTATATTGGATAATGCCATATTTATAAATTAAGAGTTGGAGGTTGAATGATATGATGTTTCTTCTAACAACGATAATCCTCAACAAATTTAGATAAAATTTCCGAATTATAAGCCAGTTGGGATAAAAAACAGGCTTATAATTCGGAAATTTTATCTAAATTTGCGAATATAAATAAACAAGAATTATGAACATACACTTAATAACTTTCAGCCCTACTGGCGGAACCCGACGTGTCAGCGAATCATTATGCAAGGCTCTCAGCGACGAGAGCGTTGTTACGGAACTTTGCACAAAACCGCAGAATCTGTCTTATCCCGACATAACAGCCGACGACCTTGTGTTTATCTCCATGCCCGTATACGCTGGTCGTGTACCAGCTTTAGCCGTTGAGCGACTGAAGGGCATAAAGGCGAACGGAGCAAAGTGTGCTGTTGTTGCCGTATACGGAAACAGAGCGTATGAAGACGCCTTGGTTGAGATGCAGGACACAGCTACAGAAATGGGGTTTCAAGTGATTGCCGCAGTAGCTGCCATCGCCGAACATAGCATTTGCAGAATGTACGGCACAGGCAGACCAGACGAAGAGGACGCAAACGAATTGGCTTCGTTCGGCTTGGATATATTCAACAAGGCAAAGGAGATGACAAACCAAACAAACGGCGTACAGACTTCCTCACCTCTCGCATTGCCCGGAAACAGACCATATAAAGAAGGCTGCTCCGGCCCCTATCCTACAGCCGGCGATGCTTGCACAGAATGTGGAACTTGCGCTGACGCTTGTCCTACGGGAGCCATTTCTTTTGATAATCTCAAAGGCGTAAACACCGAACTGTGCATCGGTTGCATGCGTTGTGTCTCCGTTTGTCCCATACACGAAAGAGGCATAGGCGATCGCCTCAACCTACTTGCCGCACACCTCAAGCCCTTGTGTTGCGAAAGAAAGATGAACGAGCTTTTCTTATAACATAAACAGGAAATCAGAAAGAATATTATGAAACTCAACAAAGTACACCACGTAGCCGTAATCTGCTCCGACTACGAGCGCTCAAAGCAGTTCTATACTGATGTGCTCGGCATGAATATAAAAAGTGAACATTATCGCGAGAAACGCGACTCATGGAAGGCGGACTGCTTTATTGGCGACACATACGTCGTGGAGCTGTTCTCCTTCCCCAATCCTCCAGCACGTCCGTCATACCCAGAGGCAGCAGGTCTGCGCCATCTTGCTTTCGAGGTGGATGACCTCACGGCGGCGGTAAGCGAACTCGACAGCAAGAGCATAAAGCACGAGCCGATACGCACAGACGAATATACCAGCAAGCAGTTTGTGTTCTTCAGCGACCCCGACGGACTGCCGATAGAATTGTACGAGAAATAAACAAGCATCACTTTTAGGTATTGCCCGGCTCACAACAAAATTGTATCTTTGCATCGTAACAAACAAGTTAAAAAGAAGAATATGACAGAAATGACAACAACATTAATCGTAGGACTTCTAATTCCGTTATTAGGTACGATGCTGGGATCGGCTTTCGTGTTCTTTATGAAAGACGAGATGTCTGCACGATTGCAAAAGACATTGTTGGGCTTCGCTTCGGGAGTGATGGTTGCCGCATCTGTGTGGTCTTTGCTGATTCCTGCTATGGAAATGAAGGCCGATAGCGGCGCATGGTCGGTAGTGCCGGCTGCAGTTGGTTTCCTGATGGGTATAGGCTTTCTGCTGCTTATCGACGAACTAACGCCTCACCTGCACATCGGCACAGACAAACCCGAGGGCATCAAGTCTCACTTGTCAAAGACCGCCATGCTTGCCCTTGCCGTAACCATACACAACCTGCCCGAAGGTATGGCTGTAGGC
>ERZ772884.2331-NODE-2331-length-11117-cov-10.346411_pt1 | contig 11117 bp, 7 predicted proteins | sample MGYA00580574_ERZ772884 | MGnify/ENA primary metagenome ERZ772884 (study PRJEB29015, sample SAMEA2737690) | human gut metagenome | biome: human gut; feature: human-associated habitat; material: faeces | place: China | collected 2012 ... | reverse complement strand
GCCCTGATGGAGCTTTGCCACGCCGTACCGCCGGGCCGCGGCGTGGCAAAGCTCCATCAGGGCGTTCACGTTCTCCCGCCGCCAGTCGTCCTGCGTCAGTGTGCTGCCGCTGGCCGCGTAGTCCGCCGCGTCAAAGGCCGGGTCGGTGGTGGGGTAAAAATAGTCGTCAAAATGAATGCCGTCCACGTCGTATTTTTCGGCGATCTCCGCTGCGCCGTCCGCAATACGGTTGCGGATATACGCGCTGGCGGGGTCGAGATACGCGCCGGTGTCGGTGTACCTGACCCAGTCCGGGTGCAGCCGCGCCGGGCTTGCGCCGCACAGCGCCGGGGTCTGCCCGGCTTGGATGCGGTAAGGGTTGACCCAGGCTTCCAGCTGTAAGCCCCGCGCATGGGCGGCGTCCAGCAGCAGTGCCAGCGGGTCAAACCCGGGGTCCTGCCCCTGCGTGCCGGTGCAGAGGTGGCTGAACGGAAAGTAGTCGCTGGGGTAGAGCGCATCGCCGAAGGGCCGCACCTGCGCCAGCACGACTGTTGCGCCAATCGACTGTATATTGTCCAGCATTGTGCCGATTGCCTGCGTGAACGCCTCCGCCGACGAGAAATCGACCTGCTCCCATTCCAGATAGCTGACCCACACAGCGCGGTAGGGCGCGGCGGCCCGGGCGACGGCGGTTGGGGTGGGAGTCGGCGCCGCAGCGGGGGCCGGGACAGCCTTTTGCGGCAGTGCAAGCAGCGGCGCAAGCAGAAAGACGGCTATTATAAATAAGTAGAATCCGATCCGACGCATGGCATGTACCTCCTGCGGTATGTATATGCGGGGCAGGCAGCGGGTAGGACAGGGCCGCCGGGAGGCCGCCCCTGCGGCAATCCGCTGCCGGGCGGTCATGGGGTCTCCCCTTACCACATTGACAAAAAACACCCTGCAATGCTATAATGTTTTTATATATAACACATTTTTTATCTACCCATTCCTTCACACAAAGGCGGAAGCATTATGACCAGAGAACAGGTCGAAACGGAAATGGCCCAATACCGCACCATCTTTACTGTGGTGCGGCTGCTGGATGCTGCGCAGGTCGGCGGCAAGGAGTCCGTCAACAGCTTTTGCAGCTGCTACAGCTATTGGGGCAAAAACACCCCCTGCCGGAACTGCATCTCCCGGCAGGTGCTGGAGGATCACCGCCAGCGCACCAAGCTGGAATACATGGGCAGCGAGGTCTTTCAGGTCACCGCCGTCTACCGCGAGGTCGACGGCGTTCCCTGTGTCATGGAGCTGATCCAGAAGCTGGACGGCGAGACCCTCATTGACCCCGAAAACGGGGACCGCCTGATAGACAGCATCGCGAGCTACCACACCAAGCTCTACCACGATGCACTGACCGACAGCTACAACCGCCTCTACTTTGAGGACACGCTCAAGGACAAGACCGACCCCGCCGGTGTGGCCGTGCTGGATCTGGACGACTTTAAATTGATCAACGACACCTACGGCCATCAGGCCGGCGACACAGCGCTGCGCACCTGCGTTGACGTGGCGCGCGCCTGCATCCGCAAATCGGACGTGCTCATCCGCTACGGCGGCGACGAGTTCCTGCTGGTGCTGCCGGGCATTGAGCGCGCGGCGTTCCTGGCCAAGCTGGACCGCATCCGGGAGCAGCTGCACACCGCCAGCGTGCCGGGGTATTCCCGTCTGCAGCTGTCCGCCAGCATCGGCGGCGTGATAACGCAGCCCGGCGAGACCGTGGAGCAGGCAGTCTCCCGCGCCGACAAGCTGATGTACCAGGCCAAGAACCGCAAAAACATGGTCGTGACCGAGGACAACGCCCGGGACGGCGCTTTGAGCGCTGCCGGGCGCGAAAGCCAGACCCGCCAGAGCATTTTAATTGTGGACGACTCCGAGATGAACCGCGCCATTCTGGCGGAGATCCTGGGCAGCGACTACAACATTCTGGAGGCGACGAACGGCAGGGAATGCCTGGCCATGCTGGAGCAGTACGACACCGGCATTGCGCTGATCCTGCTGGACATCGTCATGCCGGTCATGGACGGCTTTGCGGTGCTGAGCGAGATGAACCACAGCCACTGGATCGAGGACATCCCCGTCATCATGATCTCGAGCGAGGACGCCGACACCGTTGTGCGCCGCGCCTACGAGCTGGGCGTCTCGGACTATGTCAGCCGCCCGTTCGATGCGGGCGTCGTCTACCGCCGCGTTTTCAACACGATCAAGCTCTACGCCAAGCAGCGGCGGCTCGCCTCGCTGGTGACGAGCCAGATCAAGGAAAAAGAGAAAAACACCAAGATGATGATCTCGATCCTGAGCGAGGTCGTCGAGTTCCGCAACGGCGAGAGCGGCCAGCACGTGCTGCACATCGGCACGCTGACCCAGCGCCTTCTGGAGCGGCTGACGCAGAAAACCGACAAGTATGACCTGCCGCCCGAAACGCAGGAGCTGATCGTCATGGCATCGGCGCTGCACGACATCGGAAAGGTTGCGATAGACGATAAGATCCTGAACAAGCCCGGGCGGCTTACCCCGGAGGAGTTCGATCTTATGAAAACCCACACCGTTGTGGGCGCGAACATGCTGGACCATCTGGGCCGCTATAAAAACGAAGCGCTTGTCAAGACCGCCCACGACATCTGCCGCTGGCACCACGAGCGCTGGGACGGCCGCGGCTACCCCGACGGCCTGGCCGGGGACGAGATCCCGATTTCGGCACAGATCGTCTCGATGGCGGACGTCTACGACGCGCTGGTCAGCAAGCGCGTCTACAAGGCCGCCTACTCACCGGACACCGCGGTGCAGATGATCCTGCACGGCGACTGCGGGCAGTTCAACCCCCTGCTGCTGGAATGTCTGGTGGAAATTCAGGACGTCTTAAAGGCCGAGATCGTCGGGCGGGAGAACGAATCGGAGCTCGCGGCGGCGGAAACCTCTGCGGAGGGGTCAAGACCCCTCCCTACGATGCCACGATAACGAGCGGTTTGTAGGGAGCGGTCTTGACCGCTCCGTGCCCGTGCGCGGCGGCGGAAACCTCCCCTACCGCGCCACTATAAATTGTGTAATTGTTATGATATTGCGGATTTTGTTGAAAATATCCTCTGTCTATGGTAAAATAAGAAGATAACTATTAGAGAGGACTTCTCCTTCTTCATGACAAGTAAACGCGAAAAGCTGCAATACGCTTATGTATTTTTCGCCGATCTGCTCACGATGGCCGTCAGCGTGCTGCTGGCGTGGCTCATCACCGACGGGCTGTTCGGCGTGCTGATCCCCTACACCAGCACCGATTGGCTCCAGACCCTGTGCCTGCTGTTTGTGGCGTTCGTCGTCACCTTCTTCTTCTTTGACCAGGACAAAAACATCGTAACACAGTCTGAAAATGAGGAAATCAGCCTTTCCCTCCGGTTCAACATCGCGCTCGGCCTTGTTTATGCAGGCTGCATGCTGCTGGCCAAGGCCACGATGCTGGACTCCCGTTATTTTGCGGTCACAGTGCCCGCGGTCAACGCGGTGCTGCTGCCGTTCTCCCATGCGATTTTAAAGCGGCTGCTCATCCGGTTCCAGCGCAGCTGGGGCATGGAGACGCTCGTCGGCGTCGTCACAACGTCGGACCGGGCCGAGCGGCTGATCCCCGAGATTCAAAAGGACTGGTCCCGCCGGGTCGTGGGCGTCTCGCTGCTGGAGGCCACGCCCGCCGCGATCTCCACCAGAGTCTGCGGCGTCGAGGTCAAGGCGACGTTCGACGACTTCATGGACTGGATCCGGCGCGAGGCGCTCGACGAGGTCTATGTCGATGTGCCGATGGACAGCGGCGAGAGCTTCATCCCCTATCTGGACGAGATGGAGAGCATGGGCCTGACCGTGCACTTCCGTCTGCCGCTGCTGGACCGCATTGAGGAAGCCTGCTGCGACGAGACGAGCGCCGCGCGGCTGAGCCGTTCCCTGGGGCGCTGCGCCGGGGGCAACATCGTCACGATGGGCACCGTTGAATTGCAGCTGCGCGACCAGATTGCCAAGCGCTGCATGGACGTGGTGGGCGCTGTCATCGGCTGTATCATCAGCATCCCGATCATCGCGGTGGTCGCCATCCCGCTCAAGCTCGAAAGCCCCGGCCCGCTGTTTTTTAAACAAAAGCGTGTGGGCCGCAACGGGCGGTATTTTTACATCCACAAGCTGCGCAGCATGTACGTGGACGCCGAGGCCCGCAAGAAGGAGCTGATGGCCCAGAATGAAATGAACGGCCTGATGTTCAAAATGGAGGATGACCCCCGCGTGACCAAGGTGGGCAAATTCATCCGCCGCACCAGCATTGACGAGCTGCCGCAGTTTTTTGACGTGCTGCGGGGCGATATGAGCCTTGTGGGCACCCGCCCGCCGACGGTGGATGAGTACAAGCAGTACGAGAGCCACCACAAGCGCCGCCTGTCGATGAAGCCGGGCATCACCGGCCTGTGGCAGGTCAGCGGGCGCAGCGACATCGAGGATTTTGAGGAGGTCGTCAAGCTCGACGTAGCCTACATCGACAACTGGTCCCTCTGGGGCGACGTAAAGATTTTGTTCAAAACGATTTACGTTGTGTTCGCGGGGAAAGGGGCGAAATGATAGCAAGCAGCCGTTCCGGAAAGGGACGGCTGCTTTTTTTACTGCCGCGCGGCCCCTACAGGGAAGCTGACGCTGCCGCAAAGCACCCGGAGCGGTCAAGACCGCTCCCTACGAACTGCCGCTCACGGGTGCCTTGTAGGGAGGGGTCTTGACCCCTCCGGGCAGCCGGTGTCTGCCGCCCGGCCCCTACAAAAAGCCTTCCTCCACGCCAAAACGGGGCCCGCTTTTCGGCAGGTCCCGTTTTGGTTGGTATAGGAAAATAATAAGAAAATGGCTTGTTTATCCCCGCATTACACGATCTTGCGGGATTTGTGGACGCCGGTCTTGAGGAACTCGACCCATTCCGCAATGTTCACGGCGTGGTCGCCCAGGCGCTCAAGGTACTTATCGATCATAAATAAGTCCAGCGCCGTCTCGGCATCACTGGGGTGGGCGGCGATGTAGGCCGCAATTTCCTTGGAAATGCGGCTGAACATCGCGTCGCAGTCGTCGTCGCGGGCAATGACCTGCGCGGCAGTGGACAGGTCCACCTGCACATAGGCGGCAATGGCGTCCTTGACCATGTGCAAGGCAATGTCGCCCATCGCGTACAGGTCGTCCAGCACGCCGACGGTGCGTGCGCCGTCCGGGTGGAGATGGAGCGTTATCTCGGCAATGTCGCTGGCCTGGTCGGCGATGCGCTCAATGTCGGTGACCATCTTCAGCGCCGTGGAGACCTTGCGCAGGTCGCCCGCCACGGGCTGCTGGCGCAGAAACAGCGTTAAGCAGCGGTGCTCGATCTCATGCTCGGCGGAGTCGATTTCGCTGTCCCGGGCAATAACGCTGCGGGCCAGCTCGGTGTCGCCGGAGCGCAGGGCGGTCATGGCGCTCTCGATCGCGCCGCCGGCGGCGTGGCCCATGCGGGCCAGCATCGTGTCCAGCTGCAACAATTCCGCATCGTACATTTTGCGTACACTTGTACCCATTGTAAACCTCCTCAACCGAAACGGCCCGAGATGTAATCCTCGGTGCGCTTGTCCACGGGCGTGGCGAATACGCGCTCGGTGGGGCCCATCTCGACCAGCTCACCCAGCAGGAAAAACGCCGTCTTATCGCTGATACGCGCGGCCTGCTGCATGTTGTGGGTGACCATGACGATGGTGTAATTTTCTTTCAGCTCCGTGGCCAGCTCCTCGACCTTGGACGTCGAGATGGGGTCCAGGGCGCTCGTCGGCTCATCCATCAGCAGGACCTCGGGCTCAACGGCCAGGGCGCGCGCAATACAGAGGCGCTGCTGCTGGCCGCCCGACATGCCCAGGGCGCTCTTGTTCAGGCGGTCCTTGACCTCGTCCCAGATGGCCGCGCCGCGCAGGGATCTTTCCACGATCTCATCCAGCTGCGCTTTATTATGGATGCCGTGGGTGCGCGGGCCGTAGGCGATGTTGTCATAGATGGACATCGGGAAGGGGTTCGGCTTCTGGAACACCATGCCGACGCGCTTGCGCAGGACGTTGACGTCCATCTTGTCCTTGTAGATGTCCACGCCGTCGAGCTTGATGTCGCCGGAGATGCGGCAGCCCTCGACGAGGTCGTTCATGCGGTTCAGGCTTTTCAAAAACGTGGATTTGCCGCAGCCGGACGGACCGATGAACGCGGTGATCTCCTTTTCCGGGATGTCGATATTGATATTTTTCAGCGCATGGAAGCTGCCATAGTACAGGTCCATATTGCGCACTTCAAATTTGTTCATGAAATGACCTCTTATCTTATTTCTGCTCTGTTTCTTGTATCGGTAGGGGCCGGGCATGCCCGGCCCGCGGCCCAGACCGCGAGCACCCGTTTTCCGTACACCTGCGGGCCGCATATATGCGGCCCCTACATGCGCGGCGCTGGGGAAGGGGCTGCCGGACGGAGAGTGCCCGGAGCGGTCAAGACCGCTCCCTACATGGCACCCGTGAACGGCGAATCGTAGGGAGGTGCGGGGTTGTAAGCGTGGGACCACGGTTGAGCGTAGCGAAACCGGGGAGCGAACAATGTTTGCCCCTGCGGGGCAAACAACCGCATGAGCGGGCCAGCTTTGCTGGCTGGCGGCGCTCGTTGTGCGCCGCCAAGCGGTCTTGACCCCTCCGCGGGGTTTGCGCTGCCGCATACTCCCACGGGCGGATATGGAATCCGCCCCTACGGTGCAGGGCATTGCCCTTTACCGTTTTGCCAGCTTCCCGGCTGCCAGCCCGGACAGGGCGTTGATGACCAGCACCAGCACCAGCAGGACCACTGCCGTGCCGTAGGTCTGGCCGATGTACAGGCCCTCGTTCGAGAGCAGGTACATGTGTACGGCCAGGGTGCGGGTGGAGCTGAACACGCCGGACGGGATCTTTGCCACAGAGCTTGCGGTATAGATCAGCGCGGCGGTCTCGCCGACGATGCGGCCCGTGGCCAGAATGACGCCGGACAAAATGCCGGGCATGGCGGACGGCAGCACGATCGTGAACACCGTGCGCAGCTTGCCCGCGCCCAGACCAAAGCTGCCCTCGCGGTAGGAGTCGGGCACTGCGATGAGCGCCTCCTCCGTCGTGCGCATGATGACGGGCAGAACCATGATGGCCAGCGTGAACGCACCGGCGATCATCGAATAGCCCCAGTGCAGCCGGGTGACGAAGAACAGCATACCGAACAGGCCGTAGACGATGGACGGGATGCCCTGCAGCGTCTCGGTGGTGACGCGCACGACCTTGACCAGCTTGCTGCCGCGGTGGGCGTACTCGACCAGCCAGATGGCCGCAAAGATGCCCAGCGGCGTCGAGATCGCCAGCGAGAAGGCGGTCATCAGCACCGTGTTGATGAGCGCGGGCGTCAGCGAGACGTTCTCGGAGTTATACTCCCAGGCGAACAGCTCGGGCTTCAAATTGGGGATGCCCATGACCAGAATGTAGCCGATGAGGAACACCAGCACCGCGGCGGTCAGCAGGGCGGCCATGCGCACAAGCCAGCGCAGCGCGGCGGCCTGCATACGGGCGGCGCGGCGGTTGCTGCCGCCGGTGGGCATGAACGCATGCGGTTTTGCGTAGGTCATATCGGCGGCTGTTTGCGCTGCGGCAATCTCAGGCATAGTCCTTACCCCCTTTCACAAGGCTGAAGCAGAGGTTGATAAGCAGGATGAATACGAACAGCACAACGCCGGTGGCGATCAGCGCCTCGCGGTGGAGGTCGGCGGCGTAGCCCATCTCGATGACGATGTTCGAGGTCATCGTGCGCAGGCCCTGGAACAGGCCCTTGGGCATCCAGGTCTGGTTGCCCGCGACCATGACGACGGCCATCGTCTCACCGATGGCGCGGCCAATGCCGAGGATGACTGCCGACAGCACGCCGGATTTTGCGGCGGGCAGCACGGCGTAGAACACGCTGCGCTCATGCGTCGCGCCAAGGGCAAGGCTGCCCTCGTAGTAGCTGTCGGGCACGGCGTCGAGGCTCGTCTTGCTGACCGTGATGATGGTGGGCAGGATCATGATGCCCAGCAGCACGGCGGCAGTAAACAGGCTCATGCCCTTGCCGCTCTTGACGTGGAGCACGGTTTTGAAGAACGGCGACTTGACCATGGCCTGCACGGCGGGCACAAGCACGATCATGCCGAAGAAGCCGTAGACGACGGACGGGATGCCGGCCAGCAGCTGCACCGCCGGGAGCATGACCTTATTGATGCGGGGCGGCGCGAACTTGGACATGTAGATGGCCGTCAGCAGACCGATGGGCACGCCGACGAGGATAGCCCCCGCCGTGACGTAGATGCTGCCCAGGATCATCGGCAGGATGCCGAAGATGTCGTTGCCGGGCTTCCATGTCGTGCCCAGCAGGAACTTGAGCGGGCCGATCTTGAACAGGGTGGGCACGCCGTTGGCAAACAGGAAGATGCAGATCAGTGCCACCGCCAGGATGGACACGCAGGCGCAGAGAGTGAACACGCCCTGCATAACGCCTTCTTTCAGCTTGGAGGTCATTTTCCTATACTCCTTATGCTCGTAGATTGGTTATGATACCCAAAAAGCCTTCCCCCTAGGGGGGGAAGGTGGCGCCGCAGCGCCGGATGAGGGGCGGCCTTGCCTTACCAATCCGTGAACGGGTTATCTTGGGAAACCCGCCCCTCATCAGTCCGCTTCGCGGACAGCTTCCCCCTAGGGGGAAGCCTTTTTCTTTTTACTGCACATCCGCCCAGGTGGTCAGCTCGCCGGTGTAGATGCCCTTGATCTGGTCAACGGTCAGGTCGTCGGTGGTGTTGCCGGGGTTGACGATGACGGCGATGCCATCCAGCGCCAGGACGGTAGCCTTGGCGCCGCCCTCGACCTCGGAGTCCTTCAGCTCACGGCTGGCCATGCCGATGGTGTAGGTGCCCTCCAGCGCACCGGAGACGCCGGTGGTGGAATCGGTGGTCTGGAGCTCCAGCTCGGCGTTGGGGTTGACGGTCTTGTAGGCCTCGATCAGCTTCTCCATGAGCGGAGAGACGGAGGAAGAACCGCCGACGGCGATCTTGCCCTCGGGCTGGGCAGAGGTAAAGTCCGCGCCGTCCTCACCGATGTAGCCGTTGTCGGTAGCGATGGCCTGGCCGTCCTTGCTCAGGCAGTAGGCGATGAAATCGACGGCCACGGGGTCCGTCGCGTCGCCGTTGGTGACGATGTTGAACGGACGGGACAGAACGTAGCTGCCGTCCTTGACGGTCTCGGCGGAGGCCTCGACGCCGCCGACGGTGACAGCCTTGACGTCATTGCTCAGAGAGCCGAGGCTGATGTAGCCGATAGCGGTCTCATCGTTGGCGACGGCGGTCATGACACCGTTGGTGCTGGACTGGATGGCGGCGGCCTCGGTGGTGTTATCGACCTTCTTGCCGTCGGCGTTCTTCTCCTCGACACCGGTCAGCTCGATGAAGGCGCCGCGGGTGCCGGAGCCGTCCTCACGGGAGATGACCGTGATGTCCTGGTCGGCGTCGAAGTCACCGGCAGGGGCAGAGGAAGCAGCGGCGGAATCGGCAGAGCCGCAGGCAGCCAGGCTCAGAGCCAGCGCAGCAGCGGTAACGGCAGCAATTGCAGAAGTACGTTTCATGTGTGTATTCTCCCTTTTTCCCAAATTTATGTGGTATAGTTTGGATGTTTTGCCAGTGCTTCACCGGAAGCAAGCTAATTGTACCGCGGTTTTGCGCCGGTTTCGACCATAGTACGGTACAATCGCGGTAAAGGTTTTGCAAAGAGGGGGCAGGTTTTGTGTAGAGCGTGTAAAGTTTGTAAAGTTTGGGGAAAGGGAGGGCGGTGGAGTTAGGAGTGAGGAGTTAGGAGTGGATTGGGCGGCAAAGCGGTGACGGGGCGGCGGCGGAAGGCTGCGGAGGGGTCAAGACCCCTCCCTACGATGCAAAAGATAAAGGGGCGGCAATGGCAAGGCTGCGGGCCGGGCATGCCCGGCCCCTACGGACTGCTGTGAACGGGTGGTGGGCGAGAGGGGCAAGGGAGGGAGACTGCCGTTCCCGGTTCAATCTTCCTTCTTCAACCGATACCCGATCTTGTACACTGTCTCGATCTTGTCCGTCCAGCCGAGCTTTTTGCGCAGACGGGCAATGTGGGTGTCAACGGTGCGCAGACTTTCGGTGTCGGGGATGCCGCCCCAGACGCGCTCATACATCACGTCGCGGTAAAGCGCCGCGCCGCGGTTGCGCATCAAAAGCTCCAACAGATCGTATTCCAGGCGGCGCAGCTCCACAGGCTCACCGTTCCGGCGGGCGGTGTGGTTGACCGTGTCCAGCACCACGTCGTAGGCGCACAGCTCCCGCCCGCCGCGCCCGGTGCGGCGCAAAACGGTCTCCATCCGGGCAACAAGCTCCTCCGCCGCGAACGGCTTGGTTATGTAATCGTCCGCGCCCAGGCGCAGCCCCTGCACGCGGTCCTTCACCGCGCTTTTGGCCGTGATAAAGATGACCGGCACGCCCTGGGGCCGCAGACATTCCAGCAGTGCATAACCGTCCAGGCCGGGCAGCATAATATCCAAAAGCGCCATATCAAAATTGGTGGTTTCGATGAGATCCGCCGCCGTCCGGCCATCCTCGGCCAGCGTGCAGCGGTACCCGGCGCGGGTCAGCGTCATCTCGATCAGCCGCGCGATCAGGTGCTCATCCTCCACGATCAGTATGTTATTCATCCGCGTTTCCTCCCTGTTGGGGGTATTGTAACCCCGTGTTGTTACAAGGTTGTGTCCTCACAGCTATAATTTTACACTTTTTTATTTTATTTTCCACCCGCATCGTGGTATAATGTTGAAAACTGCTTTGTCAAAGGAGAATTTTCCCATGTACGCTACCGTTCAAGAGCTTGTGGACGCGCTGACGCCGGAAGAAAAGGCCGGTCTTTGCACCGGCGCGGCGGTCCCGCGGCTGGGCCTTCCGGCGCTGCGGGTCAACGGCCTGCACAGTCAGGAATCTGCCGGGGGCGTCTGCTTTCCGTCGGCGTGCGCGGCGGCAGCGTCAGCGGCGACCACGGGAGCTGCTTTACCTGCGG
>ERZ772884.2328-NODE-2328-length-11129-cov-3.282193_pt1 | contig 11129 bp, 8 predicted proteins | sample MGYA00580574_ERZ772884 | MGnify/ENA primary metagenome ERZ772884 (study PRJEB29015, sample SAMEA2737690) | human gut metagenome | biome: human gut; feature: human-associated habitat; material: faeces | place: China | collected 2012 ... | reverse complement strand
ATGCAGCTCAAATCTACGGTTTCTATCACGAGATAGACCGCCTGGTAGCGCAACTTGGAACGTATAGCCATCAGCTCAGTCACCAGACAACCAATGCTCTGGCAGTAGCCCTATCCTCCAATCGCAACAAATTCTACCGTGAGCTTATCCTGAGTAGTGTGGAGATAGTCAATGACGTTAGGCAAGTATGCCTCTCCAACACCAAGATGACCGAGAAACAACGTCTGGAAATAATCTTTGGCATACGTCCAAAACTCAAGCAGATGAACCAAAAACTCAAACGATTGATACGTGCTGTGAAGTACACCAGGTTGTCTGACGTATGGGCAGAAATTGACTACGGAGCCAAGACTGAGGCAGACAAGCCTACCATCGTTCAGCGATGCAAGGAGCGCTGGCGAAGGAATGCAAGACCTTAAAGAAATGGTTTATCCTAAATTATTAACAATAAGTACAACAACATTTTAATAAAAAACATCAATATGGGTTGGGGTTCATTTTTTAAAGCGACACTCCGTCTGGGAGGAAGGATGACCAGCGCAACTGCACACACATTGGGCGGTGCCGTGCTTCATCCACAACAGACCTTGAAAGGCGTAGGTACTGCCACCAAAAGCGCAGTGGTTGGAGGAAGCCTCGGTTACATTGGCTGGGAGAAACTTACTACAGACAAAAGCGTAGTAGGCATAGTCAGCGATGCCGTCATAGGAGAAGACACCACCAAGAAGATCGGCGACACCGTATCTGGGATTGGCGATGGCGTAAAGGACTTGAAAGACTCTGTTACGGGACTTTCAGACAACGTAAATGGAGCCATCAGCAGTGTGGATTCCAAATGGAGCGGTATGTCAGGGTTCCTCAGAGCCATGTTCTCTGGGCATGGTGGAGACATGTTTGGTAACTTCTTCAGCAATATCGGGAAAGGCAATGTATCAGGGCTAAGTCTCATCGGACTGATCGTCTCGTCCCTACTCGTCTTCGGTCGCTTCGGATGGTTAGGCAAGATAGCTGGAGCCGTACTCGGAATGATGATGATAGGCAACAATGCCAATCTAACCAGCGTACTTGGCGGCAATAACGACAGGATGGCAAGCAACCATAAGGAAGAAAAAAAGCAGCAAGAAGCAGAGCAAACCAACACTGTAAGTAGAAGGAGATAACAAATTTTATTACAAAGGATTACACAATGCACTATACACAAGAAATGATACTGCATTCCGACAGTGGCTATTGCATGCCATTCGAGGAAAGAAACGGAGAAGTGACCATGTCCATGGGCTATGGGAAACAGAAGCATCCGCACACAGGAGAATCATTTTTCCATCATGGAGTTGACTTCAAGGTCAAGAACTACTTGCTTTCTGCCGTAGCTACCGGCAAGGTGACGGGACTGGGTAACGATGCCATTCACGGTATCTACCAGATTACCCGATACGGAGACTATGAAGTGACCTATGCCCACCTGAACAACGTGTTTGCCAACTACGGCAAAGAGGTAAAGGCAGGGCAAGTCATCGCCGTCAGTGCCGACTCCCTCCATGTAGAAGTCAAATATAAGGGTGAAGAACTCAATCCGTTGGAGTTCCTCACCATGATCTATAGCAATCTGAAAGTGATGGAACAGAACGGCAAGCCATGGGTTGTTCCTCAGTTTGTCACATTGGACATGGATGTTCATACCATGTACGATAAAGACCAGAAGGAGATTGAAGACCTCATGATGCGCTTCTTCCCCGACTACATGAGTGACATGCGCCAAGGCATCTATGCCCTACCAGAGCATACAGAACTTGCACTTCGCAACACCTTCACCATGTCGGCCATGAAGAACTACTTCTATGAGACTCTGCCATCCATGGCAAACCCATTGGGAATGGGATCAAGAAGCATTCCAATAGCCGAGCGAGTACAGAACCTCCTTATTGGAGATTTTCTCAATTATCTCGCCTTACGCCATCAAATCTTTCTGTCGAGCATGAGTGCCATCGAAAAAAAAACACAAGACCGGGCAATAGCGACAAGCGGAATAGTTGACCCACTGGCAGACCTCGACATCGATGTTCAAAGCTTCGACATACCACGACTGGTGAGCGTCTATCCCGACAAGTCTGGACACAGATGGTGGACAAAAGCATGGTTCAACAATAGTGAAAAAGGCGAAGCAGCCATTGAGATAGAACGGAGTCTGGCCATCAAGTTCATAAACGATAACATCGAGAAAGACGAATGGCTGGAGGAATATTTTCCCAAACAGATGGAGGTATATCACAACGCCATTGAGCAAACCAGAGAGCAAATCCTCAACCAATTAAACTTGTAAACGAAAAGCTATGGCAGAAACAGCGCAGGATAAGATTTTCAGAACAAAAGTCATACCCATAATGAACAAGGTCAGGAATGACCTGCAAAGTAAGCAAGCCGACGAATTACGAGCACACTCTACTTCGTTTGCAGGCTTGATGGCAGGAGCTGCAGGTCCCGATGGAGGTATGACTTCCATTCAGGCACATAACGACACGCTCAGATATACAGGCAAATGGACTTCCAAGACCACCGAAGACTATATCGAGATGGTCAAGAAAGAGTTGAAGCGACAGCACATCACCGTTAATGCAGCCATGGAACAGAAGATGATCGACAAGATGATAAAAGATAAGATACCAAAATCATCCATCGACTACATTCTGAAAAAGGCAGCAACAAGTACCATCTTCTACTTACCGCAGGAACTGGCCAAGTCACCATTGGAGCGCAAGATGGACACAGAAGCAGAGAAACGTTACAATCCCTCAGTTTGGGAGAAAAATGCAGGTATAGCCATCGGTTCCGTTGCAGACCTAGCCTGTATGGGAGGATTTGGCGGAGGTTTTAAGACAGCAGCCACATGGGTAGGAAGCGATATGCTTGTCACTCATTTTGGTAAAAAACTTGAAGACCGCTCAGATGTTCCTCTGATTATAGCACCAGGCAAAGAAGAGGAATACAGACGAGCCCAGCAAGAAAAAAAGAAACAATCGGAACAGAAGCCTCCAATCAAGCCTCAAACCGTTCAAGACCCTCCACCAAAGGAAGAGTCTGGAGAGGAAATACAACAATCTGAAGGCAAAGCAGAGGAAACACAACCAGAGCAAACCAACATGAGCGGCTGGCAAGGGCTTCTCACGTCTTTCGGACTGAATGGTATCAGCGACATTGGACATAACCTTGGCTATGTATTGGCAATGCTCCCCGACATGCTTGTTGGCATGTTCACAGGTAAGACAAAGTCCATCAACATCAAGGACAACATGATGCCAATAGCAAGCATAGTTGCAGGAATGTTCGTCAGGAATCCAATACTCAAAATGGTGCTCATCGGTATGGGAGGCATGAACCTTCTCAATAAAGCTGGACATGAAGCCTTGGACAACTTCAAGGCAAAAGATCATCCGGAACAAGCTGGTGGTAGAGTCAATTACCGCATCTATCCAGAAGAGCCTCTTAATGCACGCATACAGAATCCGGAGATAAGAGCCAACTGTCTGATAGCAACCATTGACAGAGTGCCTTGCACTATAGCCCTTCCTGAAAGAGTTGTGGATGCCTACCGACAAGGCGCATTACCTCTTAGTACCCTTGCCAATGCTGTGTTGGCAAAGAATGACCAGATGCGACAGATAGCATCCGAGAAATACGAGGCAAACGAGAAACAGACAACAATCGAGAGGTCACTTGCTCAAAGATAATAGGATAACATAGAATAAAGATGAAAAGATACTGGTATAAGTTCCGTGTCAAATACGGTAAAGCCCTTGATACTGGAAAGAACAAGAAAGTCAGTGAAGAATACCTGGTAGATGCCGAGAGCTTCACCGAGACAGAGAAACGTGCCACCAAAGCTGCTACAGAACTTATCGGTACCAGAGACTTCGACATCACAGCCATCTCACGTGAACCTATCACGGAGATTCTGAAAGAAGACGAGAATGAAGGCAACCACTGGTACAAGACCGTCGTCTCCCTTGTCACTGAGGATGAAGACACAGGCGTAAAGAAGTTCTCACCACAGACCATCTACGTCAATGCCTCTTCAATAAAGGAGGCAGACCATATGTTACGTGAACATATGGAGAGTTCAGTTACGGACTGGGAAATCAAATCTATAGCCGAAACCAAAGTACTTGGAGTTCTTGGCTATAAACAATGATCATAAATACATTATATCTATGACAGAAAAGAATCAACAAGAAAAGATGGCTGCAGAACGTCAAGTAGAGTTATTCACCAAAGCGTTCGAGAAAGCCAAAGAAAATAACGGTATATGGTTGGCTAACGATGGCCGCAAGGCTCCTGCACTCTATCAGAAGCATTTGCAGGTATCAGCCTTCAATGCCATCGTCTTAGGAATGCACGCTGCTCAAAACGGCTACAAGACCAACCAATACACGCTCTTTTCGGAAGCGAAGAAACGTGGAGAGTCTGTTCAATCAAAAGAAAAAGGAGTACCATTTCTTTGGTACAACTGGAACGAATATGTCAACAAACACAACCCTGAGGACAAAATCAGCCGTGCCGACTACCAGGCTCTTCCTTCAAACAGGCAAGCAGACTACAAAGGCATCAGAAGCCGTGAAGTAAGAGCCCTATTCAACATCGAGCAGACAACCTTGCCTATGGTTGACAAGACCGCTTATGAAGCCACAGTCCAGGAACACGGCAGACTAAGCGACCGCAATGATGTCGAGTCTGCCTCCACCGCCATTCGCCAAGGCGTAGAAAACCTTTTGGACAAAGCACGTGAGAACATGGTCGAAATACGCAGCGACTCCACAGGTGTAGCACATTACGACAACAAGAAAGACATTATCTTTCTGCCAAAAGCATCTTCATACGAACACTATGAGGATTATGCCCGTGATGCAGTTTCTCTGCTTGTCACTGCCACTGGCTATGGTCAGCGACTGGCTCGTGAGGGCATGGTAATAAAGAATGGCAAAGCATCAGCCGAAGATTCCATCAAGCAAGAACGTTTGATTACAGAAGTAGCCACCGCTGTAAAACTTCAGGAGTTGGGCATTTCAGCCAAACTCTCACCAGAAAGCATGGTGATGACAGACTATTGGGCAAGAGAACTGAAAGAGAACCCTTGTCTCATTGACATACTGGAGAGAGATGTCAACAATGCCGTCGATATGCTCCACAAGGCAGAACGTGGCGAAAAGGTTGAATTGAACAGCAAGGCTGCCAAAAATCAGGCAGATGCCATCAAGAGCATCCTGCCCAAGCATTACTATGTAGCAGATGAAATCAGAAATCTTCCCAACAAGTCAACAAAAGAGTTTGTCATCGTAAAGGACGCAGATGGTAAAATGGCAGATGTTGTACTTCCCGAAGGTGCGTCTTTAGGCTTTGACAGCGACATTCCTGGTATGAGAAAAGACCGTATCGAGCACGCTTTGCAGAAAGAAGGCTATGATACCGTCACATTCTACAATGTAGATGGTTCCATGGGCTACCGACCGGATGATAGTTTCTTTGACGGAAAGGCAGTATCTGTAGCCCGACTCAACAAATGGAGTCTCGAAACTATCACACTCCTCGATGTTTCAGATGCAGTGAGACGTTCAGGAGCCGTGGACTTCGACAAGATACTCATGTTGCGTGACGATGATGGCAAGTGGGCACTCTACTTGAAACCTGAGAATGAGAGAGCATTCTGCGTATATCCCGACAAGGCAGATGTCAATCTGTTTTTCACCACAGTCAAGCAAGGCGACGAAGAAGTGTCTGACACGATGCGCCAAGACATGGCACAGAAATACTACATGGAAGCTTCCAATAAGCCAGAAATGAAGGTTGACCTCTTCAAGAGCAACATTCCTGCCGAAGAGGTTGAGAAAATCCAGCGTGTCAACATCTTCAAAACCAAAGAGACGGAGAATCAGCCAAGTGTCGTCCTCTGTATGCCTACAGTGAATTGCGAGAAGCTTAAACCTCGTGAGATTTCACCATCCCAGTGGCAACGCATGTGGCTTGCAGAGAATATGCAGGACTACAAGAAACACCTTGCTGCCAGTCTTTTTGCTGATGTTCTACGTAAAGATCGAACTAATGCGGTAGCCGTAGGCACCGAAAAATCGGAGCAGGAAGCCCAGAGCAATGAAGTAAAGCAGAATACCGCTCAGCAAGAGGAAGACAAGGCCGTGGAGGAACAGAAAGAGGAAACTCCAGAAAAGAAAGAACAGAAGCAGAAGGAAGAAAAGGCAAAGGAAGAGAAGACTAAAGCCGAGACAAAGGCAGCTGCAGCGGTCGCCATAAGTCCGATATTAAAACAATTCTATGACCTCAAAGCCAAACATCCCAATGCAGTATTGCTCTTCCGTTGTGGCGATTTCTATGAAACCTATTGTCAAGATGCCGAAAAAGCATCAAAGATATTAGGTATTACACTAACAAGGAGTTCTCGTTCCAAGGATGCGGACGGCAAGCCTCTGGCCATGGCAGGGTTCCCACACCACGCTCTCGACACCTATTTGCCGAAACTCATCCGTGAAGGTGAACGTGTTGCCATCTGCGATCAGTTGGAATCACCCAAGCGCAACAAAGAGGAAATATCTCCCTCAAGGGAAGATAAGCCTCTCCAAGAACAGAAAAATTCATCAGGTATGCACAGATAACATGTAACCATCATGTCAAAAAATCAAGAATATGTAGAACAATATGCAGAGTATGCCATGGAGCAGATGCGCAGATATGGCATACCTGCTTCTGTTACACTTGCACAAGGCATCTGTGAGAGTGCAAGCGGACAGAGCGAGTTATCCAGAAATGGAAACAACCATTTCGGCATCAAGGCTACTTCCGGTTGGATTCAGAATGGAGGCAAGTACCTCGTATATACAGACGACCGCCCCAACGAGAAGTTCTGTCAATATGCTTCCGTTGGTGACTCATACGAGCACCACTCCCAGTTTCTAAAAGGCAACAAGAGATATAGCTCACTCTTCAAGCTATCTCCAGATGACTACAGGGGATGGACTAATGGACTGCAGAACTCTGGCTATGCCTCAAACAAGAAGTACGCTTCAAGTCTTCAAAGCATCATCGAGAAAAACAACCTGCAGAAGTATGACCAGATGGTCATGCAGGAGATGAAAGCACAAGGCAAAACCTTTGGTACGGAAACAAATCCTCGTCACAAGACAGACCAGAATGGATCTGTAACCGTACCAAATGTTTCAGATGAACTGAAATACTCTTACCCTTTGAAACGCAATGAGTTCATGCTTGTCACCTCACCATTCGGTACAAGAAAAGACCCTATCAATCCTGGTGCTACACAGATGCACAAAGGTATTGATATACGAGCCAGACATGACGATGTTCTGGCAACGGAAGACAAAGGCAAGATTACAAAAGTCAACAACAATCCGAATACTGCTGGCGGTCTCTCCGTTACCGTTGAGTACAACAGAAACGATGGCAGCAAGTACCAATGCACTTACATGCACCTGAGTAGTATTGCGGTCAAGGTTGGTGACAATGTTAACGCTGGTCAGCGGTTGGGTGTTACCGGAAACACTGGCACCAGAACCACAGGAGAGCATCTGCATTTTGGAGTGAAAAGCGTCTCTACAGACGGTACTGCACGAGACATTGACCCTGCTGCTTATCTTGCAGAAATCTCACAGAAAGGCAATATACATTTGCAGACACTACACAATAGCAAAGACCTCACTGCTCAATACAAAGTGAGCAATCCAACCACCGAAAAGCCAGAAGTACAACAAAATCCGGAAGACTGGATGAAGAAACTCCTTTCATCTGAAGATAGTGGTGTGAGTATGCCAAGTGGCGACCCTATCATAGAAATGGCTATGACCATGTTCTCGTCCCTTATGGTTCTTGCTTTGCAGATAGACAACAAGAGCGAGGAAGAGAAAATGCAGCAAGTGACTGATGCGGTTGTAAGCAAAACAATCGACCTCTCGTCGCTCCTTCCCTCTTATAAAGCTTGTTCCGTGAACATTCAAGATGGCAAGCCTTATCTCCACGTAGATAACGGAACCATAGAGTTTACAAGGGAACTCACCAATGCAGAATTGGCAAAGTTTCAGCAGACGCTTGGCAGTGCCAGTCTGAATGATGATGACAAGCGAAGAGGTGTTGCTTCTATCATACAAACAGCTGTGGTTTCGCAGCAGATGTCCCAGAACTATCAAAAAGCAATGGACTATCAGCAAGACAGACAAGAATCCGTTCAAATCAAATAAAGAAGTAAAACAATAAATGCGTTTATTATGATCAAATGTAATGTAACTGTATGTGGTACAATATCTCGCCAGGCGCAGATGCGTGCCAACAAAGAAGGCAAGCAGTTTATCTCTTTTGGAATCAGCGTAGTGGTTCAAGCCAAGACCGGTATTAACAAGACTGTAGAAATCAGTGTGGCCAAGGATGGTGATAATCAAGCAGAACTAGTTAACTATCCTATAGGTTCTCGTGTCGAGGTGGCAGGAGTTCTGCAATTCCACAAGAAGGGAGATGTGCTTTACCTCAATCTCTCGGCTTCGGGAGTAAACAGCTTCAATGCAGGAAACCAAGATGCCATTACTGGTAGTATCGAGTTTCGAGGAACCATCGGCAAGCAGGTTGAAGTAAAAACTGACAGAAGGGCAAGCCATACACCATGTTCTCTGCATATAGTAGCGAAAAAGACGGAGAAAACTATTCCTATACTTGGGTTCGTTTTATGCAATTCGACACACAAAAGGCAGACTGGGTACAGGCTAAGGCTGGTATCAATGCTAAGGGTGATTTGCAGGTTGGAGCCTACAAAGACCGCCTCGACCTTACTTGCCGTATCACTGAGCTTACTCCATGGGAGAAAAAATCTGCATCCACCAACCAATAATGAATGATTATGGCTGATTACAAGAAGTATAATACTGACGGCCGTAGCAGTGAAGATCGGGCTTTGGACAAGTTTGCCGAGATGATGATTGAGAAGATCAACACCTTGCAGAACGATTGGAAGAAGCCTTGGTTCACCGAAGGCTCCTTATCATGGCCGAAGAACCTGTCAGGACGTGAATACAATGGTATGAACGCCCTAATGCTCATGATGCACTGTGAAAAGCAGGGATATAAATTGCCAGTGTTCTGCACCTTTGACAGAGTAGCAGGTTTGAACTTCATCAAGAACAAACAAAGCAGTAAGCAGCAGGTCAAGGACAACAATGGCGAGGCTCTTCCGCAAGTAACAATCCTTAAAGGAGAGAAGAGTTTCCCAGTCTTCATCACAACCTTTACCGTCGTTGACAAAGAGACGAAGGAGCGTATCAAATACGATGACTACAAGCAGATGACAGAGGGACAACGTAGGAATTATAACGTATATCCAAAATTGCAGGTTTACAACGTATTCAATGTCGCACAAACCAATCTGCAAGAGGCTCGCCCCGAACTCTATAAGAAACTGGAGGAAGCAGCAGGGCTGAAGCGTCCTATGCAACATGGAGATGACTTCTCATTCCCTGCAATGGATAAGATGATCAAGGAAAACGGATGGATTTGTCCTATCAAGCCTGTCTATGGCGATAATGCCTATTATAGCATATCTAAGAAAGAGATTGTCATTCCTGAAAAACGGCAGTTCAAGGATGGAGAGTCGTTCTACACCAATCTGGGGCATGAAATGGCTCATTCTACGGGCGCAGAGGACCTGTTGGCAAGACTAAAACCTGCATCATTCGGAAGTGCAGAATACGCTCGTGAGGAACTCATAGCGGAGCTTAGTGCAGCTTTGGTTGCCCAACGTTACGGCATGACCAAGCATTTGAAGGAAGACAGTGCCAGTTACCTCAAGAGTTGGTTGGATAGCTTGAAGGAGTCACCGGAGTTCATCAAGACTACGCTTACTGACGTTAAGAAAGCTTCGCACATGATCACTCAACGTATTGATGCCATGCAGCTGAAAATAGACCAAGAGCAAAGTCAAGAGGCAGAGCAGAAGCAAGAGAAAGCTCCAACGATGTATTACGCTTCAGTGGCGTATCTCCAGACTACCGATGCTACAGACCATCTCGACAAGTTCAAAAATGATGGCGATTACAATGCACTCCTCACCGAGGCAAAGGAATATGACCAGGGTGATGCTCCTGATTTGTCCAAAATCAATCTCTCACCAACTAAATACCGTGGCGATGACCTTCTTATAGAGGATGAACATTATGCTGTAGTATATAATCCAACAGTAGGAGGTACATACGATGTGATGCGCAAGGTAAGCGCTGAGGAAATCAAGGATAACATCATCCGCTATGGTCTCCCTGAGGATGCTACAGACGACGTGAAGGAAGTTGCCAAACAAATGGAAAAAGAAGAGGTTGTTGCTCAGGAAGAAGAGCAGCACTACCATCGAGGACGATAAATTATCCCATTCAATTAAAGACAGTCACTATGTTGGCTGTCTTTTTTGTGTGCCACAAAAAAGGAGCTTACTCGTCACGAGCAAACTCCCCAAAGTATGAAAAAAAGAGTCTTAGTGATATAACTTCAAAATAACTTTACTGTTTATATGTATATATGTGTACATGTATTCAAGTACACGCTTTCCACCTTACTCTAATAAAATAACCATAGTAAATCGGTTTGCCTCATTAGCTTCGTATTTGTCTATACCGCCATAGTTATAGGCTTGAATCTGGCATTTATCAACACCTCGCTTGATGAGAGCTTTGGCTATAAACTTGGCACGTCGTTTACCCAAATCATGGTTGCCAGATTGGGTTCCAGTGGCACTGTCTGCGGCACCAGATATTTTTATCTTCAGATTTTCCTCTTTTGCAATCTTGGCTATGTCGTCAAGGTTAACAAGTTGTGACTCATCAACCAGTTTGTCAGAGTTAAGTTTGAAGAAGAAATACACAGGCACACCAACACACACTTTCAAGTGGTCAGAATGTGTAAGGGAGTCTGGGCGATTGCCATTGATGTTGCCTAATGCATTGCCATTTTCTCCATCAACGGCATCACGGTCGCTTACTCCACCATTGCCAGACATCGAGAGACGAGCACGGAGTGAGTTCAGACCACTATAGCTATTTTTAGGATAGACACTCTTGCCATCGCTATTTCCTGCAAGTCGC
>ERZ772884.2322-NODE-2322-length-11138-cov-3.245692_pt1 | contig 11138 bp, 5 predicted proteins | sample MGYA00580574_ERZ772884 | MGnify/ENA primary metagenome ERZ772884 (study PRJEB29015, sample SAMEA2737690) | human gut metagenome | biome: human gut; feature: human-associated habitat; material: faeces | place: China | collected 2012 ... | reverse complement strand
CTATAGAACGTGCGCTTACCGGGCGCACATACATAGCCGAGAGGTTTTCATGTTGAAAACCCCTCGGCTATTTTTATGTCAGAACGGAGGTGAAACTTATGCCATATATCCCACCGGAGGTGGTGGCGTAGGCTCGTGAGATGGACTTGCTGACCTATCTGCGGACTTACGAGCCGCAGAAGCTGGTGCGTTTCGGGGGCGGCACCTACTGTACCCGTGAGCACGACAGCCTGGAAATCTCCAATGGCAAATGGTGCTGGTTTTCCCGTGGGATCGGCGGCTATTCTGTGCTGAACTATCTCATTAAGGTCAAAAAATGCCATTTACGCAGGTGGTCGAAACCATTATGAGAAACCTGTCAGCGACGCCGCCCGCCTTTGCCCCGGCTCCGAAAGTATCAAAAGAAAAGGTGCTGCTTCTGCCGCAGACCAACCACAGCGCCACCCACGCCGTCGAATATCTGTGCCGCAGAGAAATCGACGACGAGCTGATCGATTTCTGCATCAAGACCGGTCGGCTCTATGAGAACTCCACTTATCACAACAAAGATAAACATATGCTAACATTGTGACATATTGGATATGGTATACCAAATGTTGATAAAACGATACACAATAACGAATATCGTATAACAATAGTTACATATATTATATAAGAACGGAAAATCACAGTAAACAACAATTGACAAATAAACTAACCCTCAAAAACATTTAGCTTTTTGAGGGTTAGTTTTATAGTTGTTTCAGTCCATTGTGGTCAATTCTTGCAGCGAACTACAGAGTGACTATTTCATGTTAAGTATTGAAAACCAAAAAATATAAAAATCTTCATCTGTACAGCAATACTTATTTAAAACTTTAGCCAATCAAAGTTCTAAGACAAACCAGAAGGCCCACCTGCGTCATAATGAAAATCCACCATACTGCGGCTAACTTCAATACATAATGAAAAGTCCTCGGTTTTCTGCCAACTCTTATTTTTGCAATATCATCGCAATATCGTTGAGAAAATCTGTATATATCATAGCGAAGAAAGCATAAAACATCCTCGGAATGCGGCCACCAATCCAAATCAAACGACAAATATTTATGCTTTTTACAGCATCTGTAATCTATATTTTCAACCAGAGATTTTTTGCCGTAAGTCCAAGGCTCCCTAGTAGCATACGTTTTTTGACCCTCTTCGCAGATAACATAATAGACTACATTATCCTGCGGTTTACAGCGTGCAAAGCAAAACAGAATGCCTAAATGAACCTTATACAACGCCCAGCCGTTCGCCTCCATTTTCGAGAGCATATTTTCAAACGCTTCGACGCTCCAAAGAATCCATGGGCAGAATAGTATCTTTTTTTGAGCATTATTTTTTTCCATGCCATTTCCTCATTATCCAATTTTTGATTCTATTTGCTGTACGAGATACTGATAAATCAATTGCTCTAGAAAGAGCCTTCGCCTTATAAATTAATTTCTTTCCTGTACTTTGTTTCTTTGCTGCATGCGCCAGTCCTTTTTGAACATTAGGCGTCCTCTCTCTTTTAGAGAGAATCCTGGCTCTTGTCGTCCCCTTTTTTAATAGTTTTTCACCTTCATTAAGCATCCCATCCGTCACCTCTTTATTTATCTTACTGCCAATAGCAGTTGACGCAAAATCGCACACCACATTTACGCTGGCCTCAGAAACAAGTGATCCTAGATCTGCCGTATTTCCTGAGCTTCTATATGTCGTATAAACATCACACACATTTGTAAATATAGAACATGCAGTAGCCGCAATTATCGTCGCTACGGGCTTACTCGCAACCGAACTTACAATACTAATAGCTGCACCAGTTGTAAATGATATCGCTAAATTTACAATAGCTACATTTTTATTGCCACCATTTTCACATACGTCCACTAGTTCCACTATTTCATCAATAGAATTCAACAATCCATCGGCAACTGCCCAAAGTACAATCCCCCAAATGCCTCCGTCTCTATCGACACGGATCACCGGGTTATTATCGCAGTAAGCAAAATAATTTTTATCCGTGAGAGCCTGAGGCGATACTGCGGAAAGCAACTCATCGTCTGAATTAAGCATTCGCTTAACAATCGGATCATAATAACGAGCACTTATGTAATACAATCCCGTTTCAGAGTCATAATAATATCCACGATAGCGAAGCGGGTTAACATTGGCGATGTGTGTCGAATCTGTAATCGCCGCACCGTTGGCATCGGTGACAGAGATGATTCCGCCCCAAGCATCATAGTTGTAGTTGGCAACAACCGCACCTGCACCGTCGTAAATGCGGATAACATCTCCACGCCAGTTGCAGACAAAGTAGTAGTCGGTTGTAGTGCTGCCGTTCTTGTAGCGAACACCGGAGGGGTTGCCGTCGGCATCATAGAAGAACCACAGCTCTGTCGTGCCGAACTTCTCATACTGCAAGGTGTTTCCGACATAGTAGTACTCGTACTTAACACCGTTGACGGTCTTTGATGTTCTCAGCCCGTCCACATCGTAGGTGTAGTTTGCAGTTATGCCGTTGCCGCTGAGCGTCGCCAGTTGTCTGCCGTTCTGCCAAGTGAGAGTGTACCCTCTGTAAGACAGCGGATTGCCTATCTCATCATAGGTAATAGCCTGACCGTCATAGGAGGTCAGCTTGTCCCTCCAGTTGGTGTCGTCATAGCCGTAATTTACCGTCTTTGTTGCCGTGACACCGTCAAGACTGCCCCATGTCAGAGGATAGGTTGTGACAGACAGAATGTTTCCGCCGTTGTCATAAGTATACACTTCCGTGCAGTTTTTGACAAGGTCATCTGCACGAACCAGCTGATTCAATTCGTCATAAGCGAACTGCTGCTGTTTGGTATATGCCGTCTCTGCGGTCTTGTGGCGGCGCGAGATCTCAGTAATATTTCCGTTGGCATCATAGGTGTAGCCATAGATATATTCGCTGATATGTTCCCAGCCAATCTTCGTGGTGCGCGAATTGTTTCCACGGTCTGACATCCAATAAACATACTGATGGTCTATCGGCGTAGTGGTATTGATGACCGTTCTGTTACGGCGAAGGATGGAATCATAAGAATATGTCGCAGTCTTGCCCGAGGGATACGTATACTTCGATGCAAGATTGTCCTTGCCGTAATCGAATTTTTCGGTCATGCTTACTCCACCCGCAGATGAAGTAAACTTTGACACGTTGTTGTTCATGTCATATCCGTACTCGGCGGCATAGATGCGCTTTTTGCTACCGTCAGTACATCTTCCAATAGAGCAATACGTTTGATTGATTTTTCAACAGTCGCTTCGTTTTTGTGAGATTAACAGGTGAAAGGAAGGAGAGTCCCCTCCACCTGTTTCCCCACATAAAGGCAAAAATGCAAGCCTCTGTTTTGAATGTTCGCAAAACATTCACATATTACAAGAAATCTGCTATGTGTCGGCAAGCACCGTCATTATGATACCACGGCGCTTGTTGTCAGAAGTTTCCTGAAACCCTTTAATAATTTACACAGATTCACCTCACATATAAATCTATTTGAATGGTAGCATTCAAATAGTTTACAATATCAAGAAAATCTCTTTCAAAATACAATGCAGGTTTACTATTTCCATCAAAAAATGGGATGATATCGAAAACAACTGTTCCTCCATTTTCATCACAGATTTTTTTGATATCTGGTAGTTTAGCAAATATATTTCCCATTAGCTCATTCAATACAACACCCAAGTCCCTTTCTTCTTTTTCTTCTGTTTTTAACGTCCAAAAACCCTCAATAGGCTTATCCGTCAAAGGTGACATTCGTGTTTCATTACGCGATTTACATTCTGTTGGGGCAATTCCTAAACGTTTTGTGATCGAGTACACATCAAAATCATTATCAAAAATCATGTGCATCTCTGCATAAATTGTACAGTAATTACTCACAGATTATCTCCTCCCTATTTGGTTTTATAAATTGTATCCGTAACAATTTTACCCGCTTTGTCTACAATGTAAATAATTCCGGTTTTCTTATCAACAGCCAAATCATATAGTGAAATTTTCGCTTTTCTCCCCAAATACTCTCGTTTTATAGAATGAGCATTTAGTTTAAGAGTCTTCTTTATATAGGAATCAGTAAGCTTATTGAGTCCACAACCTTTGTTGTGAACGAGTATAGAACTTTCTCCGACATAGTATGTATGAAAATCCTCAACCTCAAAATTATATACAGTTACAGGTTTATTTAATGATTCGTGTTTTACTTTTTCAACAGCTACCCGTTTTCCCCCATAAACAACGAGTTGGTCACCTATCTCTAGTGCCTCTGCGCCGCTCCAGCCTTTGCCTACAACATAAAATGGATGTCCGGGGGTCGTATGAATCTCCTCGCCGTTAACCGTGACATGAATTAACTCATTTATTTCATTTGTAAAGGTTTGCTCAACTCGCTTAAGTCCTTTTTCACCCGTTTCTGGATTTTCTGCATACACATAATCTCCAACCTTAATATTCTCAATAGGAACATGACCGTTTTCGGTTAATATTTGCGTACCTGCAACAAAACACAGTTCACCCTTAGCTAATGTTTTTACTGCCATTTTTACTGTTGAACCAATGGACTTAGCAAACTTTGCAACATACGGCCCGAGAAAAGCACCCAGCACTGCACCACCGACTGTGGCCGCAGAAATTAAGGCCCACTTTTTCCAGCCTGTCAAGCCAAGCTTTCTCGCAAGCAAAACTCCTAGAGTAGCTCCAGCAACTCCACCGACAACTGCACCAATAATATTTGCCGCCGCTTCACCATCCTCATCATGCATATTTACAGGATTATCGAAACAATACGCAAATAAATTATACTGCAAGATATTACCCTGATCATCAAGCAAAATATTTGAATCATCTGCATTGATAAATCTCTTAACCGCCGGATCATAATATCTGCTCTGAAGATAATACAATCCCGTTTCAGAGTCATAATAATATCCACGATAGCGAAGCGGGTTAACATTGGCGATGTGTGTCGAATCTGTAATCGCCGCACCGTTGGCATCGGTGACAGAGATGATTCCGCCCCAAGCATCATAGTTGTAGTTGGCAACAACCGCACCTGCACCGTCGTAAATGCGGATAACATCTCCACGCCAGTTGCAGACAAAGTAGTAGTCGGTTGTAGTGCTGCCGTTCTTGTAGCGAACACCGGAGGGGTTGCCGTCGGCATCATAGAAGAACCACAGCTCTGTCGTGCCGAACTTCTCATACTGCAAGGTGTTTCCGACATAGTAGTACTCGTACTTAACACCGTTGACGGTCTTTGATGTTCTCAGCCCGTCCACATCGTAGGTGTAGTTTGCAGTTATGCCGTTGCCGCTGAGCGTCGCCAGTTGTCTGCCGTTCTGCCAAGTGAGAGTGTACCCTCTGTAAGACAGCGGATTGCCTATCTCATCATAGGTAATAGCCTGACCGTCATAGGAGGTCAGCTTGTCCCTCCAGTTGGTGTCGTCATAGCCGTAATTTACCGTCTTTGTTGCCGTGACACCGTCAAGACTGCCCCATGTCAGAGGATAGGTTGTGACAGACAGAATGTTTCCGCCGTTGTCATAAGTATACACTTCCGTGCAGTTTTTGACAAGGTCATCTGCACGAACCAGCTGATTCAATTCGTCATAAGCGAACTGCTGCTGTTTGGTATATGCCGTCTCTGCGGTCTTGTGGCGGCGCGAGATCTCAGTAATATTTCCGTTGGCATCATAGGTGTAGCCATAGATATATTCGCTGATATGTTCCCAGCCAATCTTCGTGGTGCGCGAATTGTTTCCACGGTCTGACATCCAATAAACATACTGATGGTCTATCGGCGTAGTGGTATTGATGACCGTTCTGTTACGGCGAAGGATGGAATCATAAGAATATGTCGCAGTCTTGCCCGAGGGATACGTATACTTCGATGCAAGATTGTCCTTGCCGTAATCGAATTTTTCGGTCATGCTTACTCCACCCGCAGATGAAGTAAACTTTGACACGTTGTTGTTCATGTCATATCCGTACTCGGCGTCATAGATGCGCTTTTTGCTGCCGTTAAGTACGCTCTGTCGAACAAGTCTGCCTGTTGAATCATAAGTATACAGGAAACGCTGATTATTTACAAGGTCTTCATGGGAATACATGTTGCCCGTCGAATCATAGTTCCATGTAAAGTTCTTCGTGCCGTTCTGCGATATCGAAGTCATGTTGCCATATTCGTCATATGCGTAATCAACATAATCTCCGTTGCCATATGTTACTCGCTTGAGCTCTCCGCTGTTATTCGCTCCATAGGTGTTTGTGCTAAGTACCTGTGAGCCGACTTTCGTCTGTGTAACATTGCCGAAGTTGTCATAGACAAACGAGTAATTGAAACCGTTATGGGATATGGTATTCAGGCGATACTTGTTGTAGGTATAGTTGTTCTGTATAGTCTGACCGTTTGAAAGCGTCTGTGAAACAGATGTCACGACGTCGGTATTGGCATCGTAAGTATAGTTGGTTACATTGCCCTTTTTGTCCGTGTAAGAAGTGAGCGTACCCTTGGAATTATCATAAACATACGATTCGGTTCGCCCGTCCTGGTCGGTAGTAGCTGACACGAACGCTCCATTGGATGTATACGACGCACCTGTTTCAATATACACTGTCTCGCTGCCCTTAACGGTAAGAGCGGTGGGATTGCCGTTGTTATCATAGGTATAGCAGTACTTAGTTCCGGACTGGCTCGTCGCTTGAGTCATATTATGCCTTGAATCATAAGTATATGTATAGCTATATCCTTTGGCATCAACCGACTTCGTAAGATTGTTATTGGTATACTCCATCGAGGATTTCTGCTGAGCGTTTGCCTTGACGGAGATCATATTGCCGTCCTTGTCATATGTATATGACGGTGCTTCATCGCGTACAAGCTGAATATTATCGAACCAAGTATTGTTCGACTGCCTGTAGTTTATCATATATATTCGCAGTGTTGTCGGTGTCTTAGAAGCCGTCGGATTCGTATTATCCCTTAGGTTAAAGGCACCCATGACATACTGCCAGCCCATAACAGAGCTGTTGTATTCAAACCACTTCAGGCAACTCGTTCCATCACTATACACAATCTTTGCGGCAAGACTGACCTTGTTGTTCTCATTGCTTCCGCCAACCGGATTTGCATAGACCCAGCCGCTAAGAATATATGTATCATCAAGATTTTGTGCGGTAGCTCCGCCAAAATACAGTTCCTGATTCATTTCCTTAGGAACCGTTGCAATGCTGCCGAATCGGAATGCATGTCCGGAATCCTTCGAATGAGCATTATCAACGGAATCGGTAGCATCGGTACGATATCCGTTCCAATCTTCAGGAAGATACGCACCATTCGACGCCTTTGAATAGCGTTCAAACGAAGAGTTATTTATCATATTGAACGGACCTGCGCTTGCACCTTCCTCAAGCTGCATTCCGTCAAACCATGCCTTACCGGTAGCGTCACGAACCATTATGTTACATCTAACGCTTGTAGCATTGGAGGGAACAGAGAATGAAACCGTGAGTCTCTGCCAACCATTATTGATGTTTGGGTCAGTTGTTCCTATCAGTGCTTCGGAAACAGTGTCGACCGTACTACCGTCAGGAAGCCAATATGTTGCAAGTAGCTGCGCACCATACGGAACATTCGCGTCTCTCGGGACTATATTCTCCGTCTTGACCCAAGCTGAGAAAGTATATGTTGTTCCCGCCTTGAACTGTCCCGAGTTTAATGTCTGATAGGCTCTTGCTCCGGCTCTGTCGGAAAATGTCTTGCTGTTAATGTAGTAGCTCCATCGGCCATAGAGCTGTTGAAGTCCTGTAACAAAGCTATCATAATCTGCGGTACCGTTCCACTGAGCTTTAGTCCATGAACTTCCAGTATCCGCGCTACCGTCACGAAGATAGTTCCTGACATATTGACCGCCAGACATCGACTTACTCAAGCGGTTAAGCTGCTTTATATTGCTTGCATTGCTGTTCGGATTTGAAGCAGTGTATTCCGCGGCAGAAGCTGCAAGTGTTTTACCATAGCAAGTAGCTTCTGAGCACACCGTTCTGCCGGCTTTGTCGAACTTCACCGTCGTATAGATATCATCGTTGTTGCCAAATACACCATCCTTGCCCGAAGAGCGTATAACGGTCTGTCCATATTGCGAGTAATCGAAAGTAATTGTCTGACCAGCCGAACCATTGGCGCTCTCAACAACTTTCGAAACTCGTTTACCGTTCTTCAAAGGTGTATATGTGAACTGAAGCTTATACCCATCGGGAGATGTGACAGAGGTCATTGCTCTGTCGCTGTCATATGTAAAGGTCGTTGTTTCACCGTCGGGATATGTTATGCTGAGCAGCAAGCCCGAGCTCCAGTTGTATCTGGTCACTCTTCCCGCGCTATCGGTTATGCTCTGAACTGCGAGATTATCAGGAGTCGGAGAAATAGTCACAGCATGGTCTGCCCCATCGGTCACCTTCCAGATTTTCGGGTCAGTCGACGATGCATAGTAGTTTGCTATCTGATTGCTGTTGCTGTCAAGAGAACGCGCAAATGCTCCCGCAACATTGAACCACATCACATTTCCCTTATCATCGGATATTTTGTAGTAATTATTGTTGTTTGTCTTCGGAACAGTAAGGGTCAATCCCATACCGTCCTCATCTATCATTGTACCATCGCTCTTTTTGTAGAAGTAGTGCTCAGTTCCGTCACCATCAATATATACATACGGATATGTCGCCTGTGCAGATGTTGACAGACCAAATTTTGATGACGGAAGAAGCTGCTGCTGACAGCTAAGCATCCAACCATGACCTCTGTATGGCATAACGGTACCAAAGCCCTCTCCTGCCATGTAGTTATTAAAAACATGACATATGGATGCCGAAGCGCGACTTCCCGGTGTTGTTGTATCACCGTGAGTGAAAACAAGGTTGCCGGAGAATTCGCAGATAGAAGCAGTACCGGCTCTTCCGGCGCTGATGTCTGTATAGCTCCAATACGACTCAAGTCCCTTGTTTGATCTGAATGTTATGGAAAGTATCGGATATCCGGCCGTGCTCTGCGAGTATTTCTCTCCATAAAGCCAAAGATAATTACATGAGGAAACGTATGTTGAACCGTTTTCTATTGATGATCTGAACAGGAATCCATAATTGGGGAACGAAGTGTTTTCATACCACCGTTTTACGATAGAGGCGACATTCCATTTACGCTCAACAGTATTAGTATTCTGTTTAGATGCCTTGAGGATCTCGAAGTCAGCCGTAGTTGATTCAAAGCTCGGTTTGGTGTTCCATGTTACCGTTTTTTTATTCCAACTACTTGTTACTGCATGTACTTCTATTGCAGCATCCGGTGTTTTGTCCGTGTTATACGCATCTGCATATATCTGCGCAGCGTAAAGTTCTGCATCAATAACAACATCTCCGCGGTTTAAAGACGGCAAGTCAAAGCGAAGCAGCCCCTGACACTTTCCTATGCCCGACGACTCTTTACCAACCATTATCATCGGACCATGCCAGTAATTTGTAGTCGGCTTTCCGGAAGCAACATAAACCGAATCCATCGCTGTGTTTGACTGCTCTGTCTGTATTGCGGGGTCAATCGTAACAGGGAATGTCCTGTCGCTGCTATTTATCCATTCGGCATCCGCAGTTACAGTAATCTCATACTTCTTTTTATTTTTTGAACTGATACTGTAACTCACACTGTCTGAATACTCATAGTTTGCATCGAGCATAAACGGTTTGGGAAGGACAAACACAGTTTTTCCCGTGTTTACATCTTTCGCGTATATACAGCCGTCATCTTCCAATGTGAGCGTAAGATCTTTCACATCGATCTCGAAGCTGTATTGATAGTTGTTCTGCGCGGATTTTATTACAATATTTTCCTTGACTCCCGATCCATTAACTATGTACTCTATATTTGTATCAGGAAGAATGTTTTCATAGTATATCTTTTGACTGGCCTTGCTAGCGGCGGTTAAATCCTCGATTTTAGCTTTCTTCTCCTGCTTCATTGACGAGTTATTCTTCTTCGTTTTGTTAAGCAAAGAAAGGCTGACCGAGTAATCGCCCATTTTTATGCTGACAAGTTTTTTCTGGTTTGAATTCTTTGCAAACTTCACCCTAAACTTATTGCTTTTGGTTGCATATCCGTTAAAGTTTGAAATCTCATCATTCTCATCGTCCGATGTTTCAAGTGTATTATCTATCTCCTGCCACTTACCAGCACTATCTTGATAAAGAACAGGATCTTTGTACACAGCAGCCTTTATTGTTCCATCGCTCATCTTAAAATACTTGGTGTTGCTGCTGTCGCGACGATCTACATCTTCTCCTATTACTATTGGGTCTTCCTCTTCCTGAGATACTTCAGTAGAATACCCGCTTTCCTCAAACTTTTCACTTTCTGTTTCAATTGTTTCGGCAAAAGTTGACATTGGGGCAACTTGAACAACCACAAGTATTGACAAAATTATGGCTATCAGTTTTGTTATGACTTTTGTCTTTTTCATTACCAAATCTCCTCTCTTTTTTACAGCATTCACTACATCACGCTTACTATTAACCCTACGCTGTCACCCCATTTCCAAATGGTTTTATATCATCTCTTCTAACTGATAAAATCTATCAGTTCAATACATTTTTATAGTGTCTTAAAACCGCCTTTGGTTACAAAAAAATATGCACAAACTATCATTCGACAAGTTGTGCACATTTTACATTTTATTTTTGTTCCCCATGTCATAAATCAATACGACAATTTTGGCAATATATTTAAGTACAATTATGCATTTTCGCCAGTCTTTTTTTAATACCTTCACCAACATTATTTTTGCACATTTATTGCTCATTTCCACAATTTATAGTATAATAAATTCATACGATTGTCTTAGCCTTCAATATCGGCAAATTCATCGCGTCAAGGCAGGCATTCGTTTCCGGCATTGATGTTCAACCGAAGTATCGTTGTACCGGAATAATTACGTAGGGGATGATTTTAATTGGTTATCGGAGAGAATGATGAAATTACAGAGGAATGCAAGCAGCTTTGGAATCTTTATAAAGAGTACATAATAAGCTTTTGCAAATTCAAGCTAAAAGACACACC
>ERZ772884.2320-NODE-2320-length-11154-cov-3.719704_pt1 | contig 11154 bp, 3 predicted proteins | sample MGYA00580574_ERZ772884 | MGnify/ENA primary metagenome ERZ772884 (study PRJEB29015, sample SAMEA2737690) | human gut metagenome | biome: human gut; feature: human-associated habitat; material: faeces | place: China | collected 2012 ... | reverse complement strand
GTCGTCTCGTCAGCGCCGTACTGGTAACTCAGGATGGTTGTGTTGGTGGCAATGGGCATGCACAAAAGGACCGTCAGCACACACAGAATCCGTTCATTGTCCAGTACCTGCCGCAGCGCAAAATGCGCCAGCAACGGCACGGCAATCATCTTGAACAGCACCAGCACATACACCCGCCAGTTTCCGAAGATTTGCCCGAATCGCATCTGCGCAAGCGAACAGCCGACAATCAGCATGGCGATAGGACTTGTGATGTCTCCGACATATTTGACAGTCTGGTGCAGCAGCACCGGTGGCTGCCAGCCGGACAGATAAATCACGAACGCCGCCAGCGACGCTGCAACGCACGGCTGCCGCAGGATTTTCCACTGAAAGTGAAAACGCGCCTGTCCTTCGATCAGACTCACGCCGTAACTCCAGCAGAGCAGCTGGAAGGCCAGCACGGCCAGCGTCACATAGAAGGTCGCCTGATAACCCAGCAGCGACTCCACGACCGGATAGCCGAGAAACCCGATGTTGCCGAAGATGAACATGAACCGGTACAGCCCGGCCTCGCGTTCTTTGACGCGCAGCAGCCGTGCGATTGGGAAACTCAGGCCGATCAGCGCGGCATAGAGCAACGCGATCAGGCCCATCAACCGCAGCGTTTGCCCGATTGAGAGCAGCCGTTCGCCCGTCAGTGCGGAGGCGAGAATCTGCATGGGGTTTGCAACGGTCACGATAAGCGACGAAAGCTTTTTGTTACTCTGCACGTCCATCGCGCCGCCCTTCGCGGCGCAGAAGCCGCAGGCCATGCAGAAAAACAGCATGACCATCCTCCGGCACAGGGAGAGAATATCCATCCTGCCCGCTCCTTACTGCCCGATGCAGACCGGGCAGGACAGATATCCCTCAGCCTCGGCCAGCTTCTCGTTGAGGATTTCAAAATTCTCCGGTTTAAACAGCGTGCAGCCATACCGGTGATAGACCTCGCTTCCGACGTTCACGCAGACGGCATATTGGTCAAAAAACGATGTTTCCGCCCGCAGCCGGTCGAGTTCCGCCTGCTGACTGCGCAGCTTTGCGCTGCCGGTCAGATACAAAAATGCGCCAGCAGCCAGAAGCAGGATGCAGCAGATTGCAAGAATGCCCGTCGAAGGCGAACCGGCACGTTTTTTCGCAGCAGACACCGGTTCCGCCGGCTGCTTTTTCAGCCGCGGCGGGGTCTGCATTCTCCCGGCAGGGAGCGGAGCAGGTCTTGGCTGCACTGCCGCACCGTTCTGCGCGCAGTTTGCGCAGAACAATTCCCCGTCTTCGATCGGCGCGCCGCATTTGATGCAAGTGGTCATATTCAATACGTCTCCTGTCTTTCTCATTCCTGAACAGTATAGCGAACTTTGCAGAGAAAGTAAACCAAAAAACCGGCTATACGGCCGGTTTTTCGGTTCAAGAACTGGATTATGCGTTCTTTTTCGGTCCCATGATTTCGGCACTCAGGAGGGCGACAAGGGGGACAGTCAGGATGATGCCGATGGTGCCGGCCACGCCGCGGATGATCTCGATGGCGATGGAATCGGCGTTGAAGATCTGGATCATGGGATAATCAAAGATCTGGAACAGCAGGAGTGTATTGAGGCTCGAACCGGCGAAGGCGAGGATGAGCGTGTTCGCCATGGTGCCCATGGCGTCCTGGCCGATGTTCATGCCGGAGCGGAACAGGGCCTTGCGCGGCAGATCGGGGTTCAGCTCGCGCAGCTCCCAGCAGGCGGAGGAAATGGACATGGCCACGTCCATGACCGCGCCGAGCGAGGCGATGAGAATGCCGCTGACGAACAGACCGCTGATCTTCAGTCCCCGGTCGGATGCGCGCAGGACAAGTTCCTCCGCCTCGGGCAGATTGAAGCCGTTGAGCGGCGATATCGACCCGCACAGGGCAGCGAAAATGCCCGCGACGGCCACGCCGCCGATGCAGCCGAGCGTGGCGCAGAGCGTCTTGCGGCTGAAGCCGTTCAGGAACAGGAGGGAGGCCGCCGTCGTCAGCGCGACAAGCACGACCGTGACCACGACCGGCTGCGCGCCGCGCAGGATCATGGGCACCTGAATGAACCAGACGCACGCAAGCGTATACACAAGCCCCAGCAGGGCCGTGAGGCCCTTTTTCCGGCCGATCAGCAGAAGCAGCGCCGCAAACACGGCAAGCAGGCCGAGCAGCACCGGGGCGCGGTTATAATTCGGAATGGATATGATATACGGCGCGCCCTCGTCGTCCAGATCGAGGCGGACGACGATCTTTGTGCCGATCTTCGCGTCGACGTTGGTATAGATGGTCAGATAGTTGATCGCCTCAAGCGTTTCGCCCTTCCACGGGCCGTTCAGGATCTCGACCTCAAGATACTGCTGGCCGATGCGGCGGCCCTCGGTCCAGTCCTGGGTCTCCGCGTTGTCGTCCAGAATGTCCGTGACGCGCGCAACCGCAAAATACCGCTTGCGCGCGGCAGTCGCCTCGCGGTCAGGCTCCGTATATTCCAGGACCAGCGCCCACGCGATGATCAGCACGAACAGCAAAACGCTCACGCCGATCTCCATCCAGCGCTTGCGCGTCAGCTTGCATTGTAAGTTTTTCATGGATTCTCCTTCAGGATGCGCAGTTTTTGAATGATGGGGGACTGCCCCGCCGGAAGACCCGGCGGGGCAGCTTTGTACTGTTGGGGAACTCAGCGCTCGAGATAGCGGTGGATGATCGCCGCGACCTGTGCGCGGGTCGCCTGTGCCTTCGGCACAAGGTTGCTGCCGGAGCCGTTGATCAGACCCTGGCCGACCGCCCAGTTCATCGCCTGAATGGCGTAGGCGGAGAGCTGCGCCGTGTCGGCAAAGCCGCCGAGATTTTCCTCGAGCGTCACAGCCGTCATGCCGCCGTAGACTGCGTAGCGGTACAGGATCGCCGCAAGCTGCTCACGGGTCACGGGGTCGTTCGGGCCAAAGAGGCCGGAACCGTAGCCGTTGACGATGCCGTTGGCCGCCGCCCATGCGACCGCCTTGGCAAACCACTTGCCGGCGGCCACATCCGTAAAGTCGGACGAGCCGGAAACGGACGGGCTGCCCGCCATGCGGTAGAGGATGGTAACGATCATGGCGCGGGTCAGCGGTGCGTTGGGAGAGAAGCGATCGATGCCCGTGCCGTCCATGATGCCCTTCTCGTAGACATAGCGGACATCGTTATAGAACCAGTCGCTGCCGGACACATCGGCAAACGGGAGCCCTACCGGGGCAGCAGGCCTGGCCGGGGTGACCGGGGGGCCGGGGGTGACGGGCGGAGGCGGCAGGACAGTCTTCTGCCAACGTGCATAGAAGGTCTTTTCGCCGGTTTCCGTCGCCTCGATCTGCTTGACCTGTACGCCGCCGGAATACGCGGTGAACCAGCCGAGGAAGGTATAGCCGGGCTTGGTCACATTGGTCGGCAGAACCGTCACAGTGCCCTCGACATAACTCGTTGGGTAGCTGCCGTTGATCACGCCGCCGTCTGCGACATAGGTGATACTCCACGTCTTGACCGGAGTCTCATTCTTCTGCCAGTATGCGTAGAACGTCTTGTTGCCGGTTTCCGTAGCTTCGATCTGCGTAACCTTGTCGCCGCCTTCCGCTGCGTTGAACCAGCCGAGGAAGGTGTAGCCGTCCTTCGTCACATCGGTCGGGAGAACGGTCACAGTGCCCTTGGTGTAGGTCGTCGGGTATTCACCGTTGATCGTGCCGCCATCGGTGACGTAGGTGATGCTCCACGTCTCGACCGGCGTCTCGCCTGCGGTGCAGACGACATCAGCGCGGTTGCGGATACGGATACGCGGATAGACGGGCGTGCCGTCCGAGAGGACGAAGGTGTTGTCATAGGAAGCCAGACCGACCGCCTCGACCAGATTGCCGACAACTGCGTTCTCAACTTCCGTGTCCTTCGTGATGTAGCCGTCGATGAAGACGCGGGCTTCGTTGCCGGCCGCATCCCTGACCATGATGGTCTGGATCTTGCCTTCGGCCTCTTCCACTCTGGTGATCGTGCCCTTGATCTTGACGAGGCTGCCGAGGACGGAGCCGTCGTTGATCTGCGCGGCAGTGACTTCCACGGGAGCCGGAGCCTCCGCGTCCGCAATCTTTTCGATCTTCGTCACAGCCAGCTGACGCTCGCCCTGATAGGAGGACGTCGTGCCGGTGACGCGGACCTTATCGCCGATCTTGAAGCTGCCTGCGACCGGGAAGGCGTTGATACCGGCGGTATCGTCCTGCACATAGATGCAGTCGAAGAACGCGGTATCCTTGTCATAGCCGGAGGCGTTGGAGGTCACGATGCCCTCCACGGTGAACTTGACGCCCTCCTCTGTCTCTGCCTGCACAGCCGAGATCGAGCTGATCTCGGTCTGGTTGAGCATGGAGACGAGATTCTGGCAGATCTTGTAGTTGGAGTAGTTCTTCTCCGCGCCGCTGTCGGAGACCTGGTACTGCACCTCGAAGTTCGACATGAAGGCTGCGCCGGAGACGATGATGAGGCCCTTGCCCTCGATCTGCTCGGACGCCATGACCATCAGGCGGTCATCGTTTCCTGCGAAGGTGTACTTCGGGGTAGCTGCGCCGCCGAGGCCGTCGCTGTCAACGTCCACAGAGTAGGTCGTTGCATGGCCGTAGACTGCCGGGCTGACCGTTGCGGGCAGCGTAGAGGTCGGGTTGCCGTCTGCGTCTACTGCGTAGATGGACGCGCCGCCGTAGTGGCTGAAGCGTTCGGTGTAGAGTTTGTCATACGGATGCTCTGCATCGAATTCCACGCCCTTCAGAAGCGGGTTCTCCATGTTGTAGGACGAGAAGTAGAGTCTCCACTTGTCAACGCCGTCGGCTGCAGAGCGAACATCGTCATACGTTGCGTCGTCAGAGATACGGAGGCTGGAGCCGAGTTTGGCAAGAACCTCGTTCTGCGTCGCGGCCATATGCTTGATGTCCGGGTTGTTCTGGATGATGGGGTAATTCTCGTAGTTGTCAGACCAGCCGGCGAGGATCACCATACCGCCATTGTCGTTGAACGTCTTGAGGGCGTTCAGCTCGTCCTCGGAATAGGTCTTCGGATCCTTCTGGGCCGCTTCCAGACGGCGGGACGGAGCCGTCAGGATGATGGCCTTGTACTTGGGATTGCCGCAGGCCGCGATGAGCTCTTCGCTGGTCTTCAGCATGACCGTGCGCACGGAATATTCCGCGGCCAGCTCGCCGAAGTTGCCCATGGAGTCCTTATAGTTGCCTGCAACGTATTCGTTGTAGTGCGAGGCGTCAATGCCGATGTAGACAAGCTTGCTTGCGTCAAGCACATCGAGCGTGACGTCCTTGGTGAACGTGTACTCCTTGCCGTCCTGCTCGATCACAGCCGTGATCCGGACGGTCATGATGCGGGCCTTGGTCGGGGTATACTTGAATTCCACATCCTGCGTGCTGCTTGCAGCCAGCGCGATGGGATCCGTCACGGTGCCGATGGTTTCGCTGCCGATGGCATAGGTGATGGACTTGATGGTAGCGGGCTTTGCCTCACTGTTGAAGAACGTGGTGGTGATGGTCAGTTCTTCGTCGGTGACAGGGGTGGAGGTGCCGCATTCGGCCTTGGAGATGCCGAGCTTGAGCGATTCGCCGACCCAGACGGGAGCGGTCACGGCCAGATCGCCGTCGCCCTCGGTGACGCGGACGAAGTAATAGGTGTACTCAGGATCCAGTTCCACGCTGACGGAGCCCTTGGCGAGATCCGCAGCACTGTTCCATGTATAGGCGACCTTGCCGGAGTTGACGACCAGTTCGACCTTGGCGATGGAATCGGTGCGGTCGGGATCGTTGAAGGAGATCTCGAAGTTCAGCTTCTCGGGAACGTCGATGATGGAGCCCATCATGTTGCCGTTGACCGTGTAGTCCAGCTCGAGGTTCTTGTCCTCGGTGGCGTACATACGGCGCGCTCTGAGCGCTGCATAGATGCCGTCTTCGGTAAAGTCGTCGGTCAGGATGACGTCGCGGGCGTCGTTGGCGTTGCCCCAGCGGCCCTTGTGGTTATCCTGGTTGTTGGTCGGGGCGACGTGCCAGCCCTTGTCGAGCGCCATGATGTACTGCTCGTAGCTGGGATAATAGCCGCCTGCGCCGATCTGGCCTTCGCCGTTGCCGACTTCGACCATGTACATACGGGTGTCAACGACAGCATCCCAGTAACCGAAGTCAATGAAGTTGCCGAACGTCGTGCCCGGATGGTTGAACTGGCTGATGGAGTTGGCGCCCTCTGTCTGCGACAGAAGCTTGTAGTAGGCCTGCAGGCCTGCATCCTTGGTCTTGTTGTTGAGCGTCGTGTTGTTGCGGGAGACGATGCCGGGGGTGTTGAAGGTGTTGATATGGCCGGGACCGCCGGACCACGTCATTTCAAAGCCCGCAATGGCGACCATTTTGCCCGCGTTGGCCGCGTTGAAGGCTGCGACAGTGTTCTTGTAGGTCGCCCAGCTGTGGCTGGGATCGGAATCCTTGACAAGAGACGTGTCATACAGAGCCGCTTCGACGTTGGGGTTATTCTTGCTGTCGAAGTAGTTGGAATGGTCGGTGAATGCGACGAAGTCAACGTTCGCGCTGTCAGGCAGCGCCTTGATATACGCCAGCGCGCTTTCCAGCGAGCCAGCGCCGTCGGAATACTGCGTGTGGGAGTGCAGCTGGCCGAAGTAGCGCTGGAAGGTCGCCTCGCCGATGGTGAAGGACCAGGTCTTGCTGGTTTCCTTTTCATCCGCACGCTTGACCGTCACAGTCACCGTGACCTTGCCGTCCGCCATATCGGCAGCCGGGGTGTAGGTGATCTTGCCGTTCGCGTAGACAGCATCGACCTTTTCACTGTTGACAGTCATCGTTACGCTGGCGTTCTCGCCAGCGTTCGAGATCTCCGCGGAGATCGTCGGCTTTTTGTTCTCGCCGGTCTGCGCGCCCTGCGCGGGCGTTACGTTGGAGATCACAGGCTCGTCGAGGATGTCGACGGTGTAGGACGCTCTGGCCTCGTTGCCCTTGACATCCTTGAACGCAAAGGTCAGGGTCATCGTGCTGCCGGCCTCAGCTGCTTTCGCGATATCCGAATCAAAGACCGTGATATGGACGCGGCCTTTGCCGGTGGTGAAGCCGTCCAGAACCTCTACGTCCGTGTTGCCCTGCAGCTCGCTGAGATAGCCGGGGATGTACGTTCCGTCGGCCTTCTTGACGCTGTACTCGATCCACGGATTGTCGATTTCATAGATTGTGTCGATCTCGAGTTCAAACTCGTAATCGCTGCCGACATAGGCCGGGAGCATGGTTTCGGGGAAGGTGATGGTGGGCTGCACGACGAGGCCGCCGTCCACATTCACGCCGTCCGCCACGGGATAGAAGAAGAAGGAGTAGATTGTATAGTCAAGATCGCCGGTCTTGCTGTACATGCTGTAGACCTTGAACGAGTCGGAGAAATACTCCAGCCACTGGCTGTGGCCGCTGAACTTCGCCGTGCGGCTCTCCAGCTCATAGCCGCCCACGCCGCCGGAGCAGGTACGGACGAGCCAGTCCGCGTCTTCGGTCGAAACGCCCTCTTCGGAGAAGTCCTTGCTGTAGAACGCGTTGTTGCCGGTGCCGTTGGCACAGAGATAGCCATACGCATCGCTCTTGAAGCGGAGGTATTCGCCGTTCTGCTCGACGGTGAACACGACAGCGCCGTTCGCCGGGGTGGCCTTGCCGTCCGCGACGGTGGCTGCCGCCTTTTCAATGGACTTGGAATCGTTCTCCGCCGCCAGGACTGCCTGTGCGTTCTGGTTGTAGATCACGAACTTGTCGCCGGGCTGGGGCAGATCGCCGGAGGGCTGGTCAGCAGATGCAGGGTCGACCCGGTAGAGCGTGAACTCGCACGGATACTGCTGACTTGCAACCGTGTTGTTCTTATAGGCTTTAAACTTGTTAAACCCACCGTATGTAGAATCCGTGCTGGTATTGCTGGCCAGCGTAACAGTATCATCACCGGCACCCATAAATTTGAAGGTCTGATTTTCTGCGCTGAACGACCACGCCCAGCTATAATTACCAGACTGAATGCCATTGCTGTTTCCACCGGAAGGTGCAATGGCCATGCCGTTTTTATCAGTCAGCGTAACAGACTGCCCGCTTACCTTCAGCGTCCAAACCGCGCCTTCCGTCTTCGTCACCTTGTCCTCCGCTACAGTCGGCTGTACAACCGTCAGCCACTTCCCGCTGAGTTCCAGCGGTGCGTAGCCGGTGGAAACAATCATGACATAAGAGCCGTCTGTCAACTGGTCAGCAGAAGTTAGCTTTCCAAGTTTGTCTTCTCCATCTTCTTTCCTGACCGTATAGGTGAACGTCGCTTCGTCGCTGTCGTCCATGCCGGCCTTCGTGGCCTTGACTGTGAAGGTGACGTCTTCATTCACCGTCGCCTCGGTACCCTCGTTAAAGGTCGTGCCGTCCGTGGCAATGAGGATCGTCGCACCCTCCGTCGCGCAGGAGAACGTGACATTCGTGCCCTTTTCTACTTCACCCGTAGCGGGGGAAGCCGTCGGGGTCGCGACCTTCTGGGTCGGGGTGGGAGGAGGCACAAGGCCGCCGATGAAGTTCTTTTCCCGCGTCAGCTTGTAGAACGTCATGCCGAAGTCCTTCTCCGTCAGACGATCCGTGCTGGTGCAGTAGGCGCTGAACTCGGTGTACTTGGCATAGTACTCCATGTAGACCTTGCCATACTGGCCGGTCAAGCCATTGCCGGACATATAGTAGGACGCATTTTCTGCATTGCAGGTTTCAACGTCCCACTTTACCGCGCCGTCCCCGGTCAGGTTCAGGTTGAACTTGCCGTTGTTCGTGCCCATCGTGAGGGTGGTATCTGTGCCCTGCTTGAAAGAGTATGTACCGTCCTCGTTCTTCGTGACCGTCCAGACCAGCTTATCAAAGCTGTCCGCCGTCAGGGCATTCTCAGCAACCGTCGCCGCGGCGGGTTTGAGATAGTAGCTGCCCAGCATTTCGCCAGCGACAGCATAGCCGTTGCCAGCATTGTAGATCACGACCTGATCGCCGGTCGCAATCGTATCGGCCTTGACGTATTTGTTGACCCACTCAAAGACATCGACAGAGACGACCAGCTCCTTGCTGTCCTCCATGCCGTCCTTCGTGGCCTTGACGGCATACGTCTCGTTATGCGAAGCCGAGATCGGGCCGGTGTATGCCTGATACTCCGTGCCTGCGGTCTTGTAGTAGATCGTCGCGCCCTCGGTCTTGCACTCGAACTTGATCTCCGTGCCAACCTCGATCTCAGCGCCGTTTTCTACGTTCGCAGTTGGGGTTTCGACCTGCTGCTTCTGCGTTTCAGTGAGCTTGTAGAGCGTAAACTCATGCGGATAGCCGCCGTTTACAGTTGAGTTCTTATACGCTCTGAACTTATTTCCGTTTCCCTTGTTACTGGCGAGCGTGACAGTATCGTCACCCGTTCCGGCAAAGGTAAATTTGCCGCTGGCAAAGCTGGCTGCCCATTTATAGCTGCCAGACTGGATGCCGTTCGTGTTGCCGCCCTTCGGCGCAATCGAAGTTCCCTTCGCGTCCGTCATAACGACGCCGTCCGTATCGACGGTCAGCGTCCAGACGCCTGCAGTCGGATTTTCGATCTTACCGTCAACAACGCTGGGCTGTGTTGCAAGAACCCAGCCGTTGTCAAAATAATCCGGCGCATAATCCGTATCTGTCACAAGTACATACTTGCCGGTCGTCAGTTCGGCTGCACTTGTGACCTTGGTGTAGGTCTGCGCTGTCCCCTCCGCCATGGCGACCGGCATGACCGAAAGGACCATGACGACTGCCAGCAGCAGCGCGAGACACCGCGTTGTGCGTTTTTTCATGCTTGCATTTCCTCCTGATTTCTTTCAGAATTCGAATGTTCGTGTTGTGCGCGGGCCTGTCCCGCGCGAAGCGCCTTTTTGAACCCTCCTTCTGCGGATTGATACAGACACGAAAGCGGCTGCCGGTCAAGGGAGCCGCAGTCGCAGAGTTCTGTATTTCATAGTATAGCAGTTCCACCCGTTAAAATCCAGTGCCTTTACGGAGATTTTACCGATTTTACGTAAATTTTACCGGGGGATTTTTTGTGGATTTTGTCTATATAATCCCTGAACGGCAGACAAAGCCCGCCCGGCAGTCCCCGCCGGACGGGCAGGAACGCTGTCCGGGAAGCCGGCTGATGCTGCGGATCCGGGCGCCGCGGCTGATAAAACCGCCCCGCCGGGGCATTCATACATAAGATATGAATTGTTCACAAATAATTTAAGTCTGTAGGTATTGACAACGCTGGCAGGCGGTGGTACACTGCGTTTAGCACTCGGGGATAAAGAGTGCTAAGGCGAAAGGAGGAATGAACCATGGAGCTTTCAGACCGGAAAAAGAAGATCCTGCGTGCGATCGTGGATCTTTACATCCGCACGGCGGAGCCGGTGGCGTCCAAGACCATTGCGCAGATGCCGGACATGGATTTTTCCTCCGCGACCATCCGCAACGAGATGGCGGAGCTGACGACGCTCGGATATCTGGAGCAGCCGCACACCTCCGCCGGACGCATCCCGTCGCCTGCCGGGTACCGGCTGTACGTCGACGAGCTGATGCAGGACTACCGCCTGTCGACCGATGAAACGAAGTCGATCAATCAGGCGATGGAGCTGAAAATGCAGGAGGTCGACAAGGTCGTCTCGCAGGTCGGCAAGCTTGTCTCGCAGATGACGAATCTGCCCGCCTACGCCATGGCGGCGCGTGCCGCCGGGCTGACGGTCAGGCGGTTCGACCTGATCCTCGCGGACAGCGGCAGCTTTATTCTGGTCGTGATGCTGAGCGACAGCTCCGTCAAGAATAAGCTCATCCGGCTCCCGGTCGAGCTGACGGAGGCGGATCTGAAGCTTCTCGGCGCAGTGCTGAACGCAAGCGTCACGGAGCTGACCGCCGAACAGCTCAGCCCCGAGCTTCTGTCCCGCGTGACCAGAAGCGCCGGAAATGCGGCCAGCCTCGTGCCCGTCATCATGGATTTCGTCACGTCGCTTCTGCACCAGGAGCACAGCGAGGTCTACATGACCGGACAGGCCAAGCTTCTCGGCCAGCCGGAGTACCACGACATTGACAAGGCGCAGAAAATGCTCT
>ERZ772884.2319-NODE-2319-length-11156-cov-2.972525_pt1 | contig 11156 bp, 8 predicted proteins | sample MGYA00580574_ERZ772884 | MGnify/ENA primary metagenome ERZ772884 (study PRJEB29015, sample SAMEA2737690) | human gut metagenome | biome: human gut; feature: human-associated habitat; material: faeces | place: China | collected 2012 ... | reverse complement strand
TACCCGAGAGGCGGCTGCCGCCATCTTGAACTGATGCATCCATGCATCGAGAGCCACGGCATCGTTGTTGCAAACCTGATTGAAAAAAACATGATGGATTATTACCTCGGTGAGCATATGGTCATATGGTTCAGCATGATTTTCTATAAAGAATCGTAATCTGTGATGTAATTTTCCATTCTTTCAAACGTATTTACAGTAGAGGATTTCGCTGTAAGAAATTCAGAAAATACACAAGAGGGGGAATGAAATATGCTGAGAAAGGCAGGAAATTTTCTCAGGTATCTGTTCGGTATTCTGATGATGCTGGCGGGAGCCGGTTACTGGAAAGAGGAGAAGGCATATGCATTGTCACTGCTGCTGCTTGGAATCTTTTTGCTTCCGGTTACCTGGAATACGATAAAGAAACGGTTTCATGTGGCGAAAGCACTTCCTGTGCTGCTTCCTGTGTTGCTGCTGGTTTCCGCCTGTGCGCTGACACCTGTGACGTACAGCAGTAAGGAAACACAGAAGGCATCTGCAGAGTCTGTTTCCGTCAGCGTTACGGCAGCGCCGACGAAAAAAGCGACGCCGACCCCGACTGAAACATCAACACCAACGCCGACAGCAACACCGACAATAACACCGACAGCGACGCCGACAGTAATGCCGCCAGCAACACCGACAGCGATGCCGACAGCAATACCGACAGCAACGCCGACAGCGACGCCGACCTCAACCTCGTGCTCAAGGTGCTCAACGGCAACACCACCATACCCGTCATCGTGATGGACGAGAGCCGCAACGTGCAGACCTTCCGCAACCTCAGCATCAGCTCATGCGACACTTATGCCGACACGCTCGCTTATGTCAGGGCGGAGGGACTGCGCCTGCTCAGCTCCGACAAGGTGATAAAGGTGGCGGTGTCTGACAATGTCCCGGCCGACTACGTGTATGTGTGCTACGACGACTCGGTGATGCTGCGCCGCCTGTCGTCCTATCCCTACGTGCAGCTCGGGGTGGTGATGATATTCGTGGTGATAGCCATCTTCGCGCTGCTCACGTCGAAGAAGGCTGAGCAGAACAAGGTGTGGGTGGGGCTCTCCAAGGAGACAGCCCATCAGCTCGGCACGCCCATATCGAGCCTCATGGCATGGGTGGAGGTGCTGAAGGAGACTTATCCGGAGGACGAACTCATCCCCGAGATGTACAACGACATAAGCCGTCTGCAGCTGATAGCCGACCGCTTCTCAAAGATAGGGTCGCTGCCGGAGCTCGTTCCCACCGACCTGCGCGACGTAATGAGTAATGTGGTGAGCTACATGAACCGCCGCACGTCAACGAAGATAAGCATTGAGTGCCGCTTCCCCGATACAGATGTCACGGTGGACATCAACGCCTCGCTCTTCGAGTGGGTGATAGAAAACCTCTGCAAGAACGCCGTCGACGCCATGAGCGGTGAGGGAAGCATCACCATAACCGTTTCCGACGGATCGGGACGCACCGCCATCGAGGTGAGCGACACGGGCAAGGGCATACCCAAGAAGAACATCGGCAACGTGTTCCGACCGGGTTTCACCACAAAGAAACGCGGATGGGGCCTCGGACTTTCGCTTGCAAAGCGCATTGTGGAGGAGTATCACCACGGCCGGATATTCGTGAAAAGCTCTGAGCCGGGACGCGGCACGACGTTCCGTATAGAGCTGAAGAAATAAGCCTTACGGACGTTTCCTGTGTGTACTGGAAACGCTGCGGGAGGCGGAAAATACTATATTAACTAAAAGAATTAGTTAAATAACTAACCGTTTTAGTTTTATTAACTCTCTTTTCTTGTATTCAACTAAAAGTTTTAGTTACTTTGCCATTGTAAAAAACAGAAACCGTTATGAAGACACTTACAAACAAGGAAGAAGAGATAATGAACCACTACTGGAGTCGCGGCGACATGCAGATACGCGAACTTCAAAGTTGTTATGACGACCCGAAGCCGCATGTGAATACTCTTTCGACGCTCGTGCGCATACTTGAGGAGAAAGGTTTCCTGTCGCACCGCGCTCTGTCGGCACGCTGTTTCCAGTATTTCGCCACGGTGAGCCGTGACGAGTATAGCCGCGGATCGCTGAAAAATGTCATCAGCAAGTTCTTCGGCAATTCCTATCTCGACGCTGTGTCGTCGCTCGTGAAGGAGGAAGACCTCACCGTGGACGAACTCAGGAAACTCATCGACATGGCGAAGAAGAAATGAGAATGCGGCATTGACAGACAGTATCACGGTGCTGTGGACGTCAGCATATCGGGAGAGTTGCAGGCATAGGGACATTGTCCGGTATATTAAACCCGAACCGGTCATCAAACCGTAATAGAGTCTTTTACTTGATTGCAGACCTTTTCGTCCGTCTTACGCACTGCTGCCGTAATCTTGTCTCCTGCTTTTTATCAATGTGGTCCGCTACATCTTCGATAAAAGCAGAAACAAATCTGACTGACAGCATTACGAAGTAGGGATGAGGCATAATGACAGATTCGGGTTGAAAAATCACGTTGCGGCATTCATGGAATCGCTGTCGGACACTCATAAAAACAAAGTTTGACAAAATTGAAACACTAACTGTAAAACAGAACTACAATGGGAATGTTCTTTGTATATATAATAAAGGTGGCGTTGTTGCAGACAGTTTTCTATCTGACATACAAACTGCTGCTCAGCCGCGAGAGCTTTCATGCCTTCAACCGCGGTGTGCTGCTCACGATGCAGGCAGCCGCTCTCCTGCTGCCTCTCATGCACATCACGCTGGAGACACCTGCTCCCGTCCATCAGACCATCGCCCTTGCCGAAGCCGCCTTCGTACAGACTGCGGTCGAAGCAGAGGGCGACGGGGCGGGGCTGACGCTCGTGCAAGTGCTCACGCTGGTGTGGATGGCCGGTTTCGCGCTGCTTCTGTTGCGCTCGGTGGTGTCGCTGTTGCGCCTTACGATGCTTCTACGTGGCGGCCGGCGGTGTGAGACCTGCGGTGCGATGGTGACCGTAGTGCCCGGCGATAGAGCTCCTTTCAGCTGGTTCCGGCGCATAGTCATCAGTGAGAAAGACTACGCGGCGGGAGCCCGGGAGATAGTGATACACGAGCAGGCACACGTGTCCCGCCTCCATTCCGCCGATATAGCTCTGTGCAATACCATAATAATGTTCTGCTGGTTCTCGCCGGCGGCGTGGCTGTTGCGTGCCGAACTGCGCGACGTTCACGAATATGAGGCCGACGACGCCGTGCTCCGCCGGGGTGTCGATGCATCCGGCTATCAGCTCCTTCTCATACGCAAGGCAGTGGGCGAACGCCTTTTCGCCATGGCAAACAATCTGAACCAAACCAACTTAAAAAAACGTATAACTATGATGAAAATGAAAAAATCAAATCCGTGGAACCGTGTCAAGGCAGCCGCAGTGCTTCCTTTGGCCGCAGTGTCAGTGCTTGTTTTCGCCACTCCGGCAGCCACAAAGATGGCCGGTGAGGTGGCACTGGAGAGTGACAAGGTTGTGTCTGAAGCCGGCGCAATGATTGTGAAGGCAGACGCAAAGGGTGAGAATATGACATCGGTGAAGGTTTCCGCCACCGGAAAAATGGCTGTGCCGGCTGACTCAGTGAAACAATCTGTAAGAGTGGGAGCAAAGTCTGTCTCAGACGATGTGCTTGTGGTGATTGATGGCCGTGAGACAAACATGAACGAGTTGAATGGTCTTGACGCGTCAAAAATAAATTCGGTGACTGTACTTAAGGATGATTCTGCTACTAAGATATATGGTGATAAGGCGAAGAATGGAGTAATTGTGGTGACCATGAAAAAGTCTGCCGGTGAGTCTTCTGCTTCTTCCGCATCTTCAGAAAATAAGGCAACAGCAGGCAAGGTGAATACTATTACGATACACCAGAAGGGCAATCCTGTGACAGTGGGTGACGTGAAGGATATGAGAATTGTCAAGTTGAGCAGTGATGGAAAGAAACCAACGACTGTCGAGGTTTACAATATGGAGAAAGAACCCACCTATATGATTGACGGCAAGACCGTGACAAAGGAAGAGGTTGAAGCCCTTTTGCCGAACGACATAGAGTCGGTGGTGGTGAATAAAGGCGGCACCTCGGGTGAGAACACAGTGAATATATTTCTTAAAAAGAAAACAACAGGCGAATAATCCGCAATTCCGTTGATCGGAACCCTGCAACATCTGTCTGTCTCCGGCGCACGGCGTATGGGACGGACAGATGGATTTTACGTTTCATCATAGTAGGTCATAATATTTATTCTGCGCGATACGGGCATGGCTGCGGCACGGTGGCGGCATGCATATCGCTGCGGAATGTATAACGAAGAAGACCGTGGCACGGGCTGAGAACCTCAGTGCCACGGTCTTCGCATATTGTCGCAGTGTGCCGACGGCGTCATAGTCTGTTTATGGCAGCCTTCGCCCTGTTCACGGCTTCGGTGGCCGTTGTCTGGTCAAGCAGTTTCTCGTCGAACGCCGACAGTATGTTTTCTATCTTCTTCAGCATCGACTTGTTGCCTTTGCTGCGGGCTTCCTCCTTCAGCAGGCGCACTTTCTCATACTGCTGTATGCCCTCTGCCATACGCTCAAACCTTATGGAACTGCGGCCGTCGGGATAGACAAGGAACGGGTCGCCGGCCGGCCATGCGGTGAAGCATGCATCGGTTAGGGGACTTGCGGTCCAGCTGTTGAACGCCCAGCGCAGATATCCGTCGAGGTCTTCCTTTGCGCTGTGCCATGCCAGCCACTCCGACTCTGCCGGCGGACTCTGTATGAAGGTGTTGGGGCGTGGCGGTGTGCAGCATGTGTAGAACGTGGTGTTCATGCCTGCGGCGCGGCGGCTGGCTACGGTTTCGGCAGGGAATTTCTCGTTTATTATCACGCAGTAGTCGTCAAGTTTGTCCTCAAGTTCCTTGTGATATGAGCCTGCGAGCGCCACCTTGAAGCCGCTGTCGGCCTTGCGTATCACCTCGAGCGTTGCGAGCATGTCCTTCAGCTGGCGTTCGTCCATGGCTATGTGGGTGATGTCGAACCATCCCTTCTCTTTCAGATGAGCGGCGAACGAGCGAAGCATCTCCGTCCACAGCTGTTCGTAGGTCTTGTCGCCGGGATTGGCGTCGATGGCTTTGAACGAGTTGGTGGCCTGGTCGAGGTAAGAGAAAGAAAGCTTCCACGGAATCATGGAGTAGCAGCTTATCTGTTTTTTCACGCCGAGACTCATCATGAACTCCACCCATTTGTCGAACGCCGTGTAGTCGAACGCCCATGTACCGTCGGCCTTCTTCATCCACGTTATCATGCTCGGGAAGGCGTCGTAGGTCTGTCCGTTCCACGGACGGTGCATCATCGGCACGGTGATGGCCTTGCCGCCGACATCGGCGTAGAGCTGCATTATCGGGCGCATGAGTCTGAAGTGCTCGTCGCTGAACGGCTCCACGTTGTAGTAACGGGCCACGGCGTAAGGATTCTGCCATAGGTCTAAGTGGAATTTCCAGTCTTTGGCTGAAGGCAGTGTACGGTTAGTCACCTTCAGGTTGAGGCGCAGCGACGCTATCGTTTTGCCGTCGGCCTTCACCTCTACGGTGCCGCGATATGTGCCTGCCTTGGCATCCTGCGGCACGCTTATGCTCACCCATCCGCAGCGGGTGGTGTTGGGCTCCATGTCGAGTTGACGCGTAATATGGTCTATCGGGTCGGCCACGAGAAAATGTCTGTATTCATCCTGATTGCGTCCGCCGCACGTGTTCTGTCCGTCCTTCTGCAGTTCGTCCGCCATGACATATCTCACGAAGGCCGTCCGTACGTTCGCCTTGCTTATTGTTGAGGCTGAGCCGGTGAGGTCGCCTGCCTCGAAGGTGAGCGCGGAAAGTTTCTCCGGCGTGCTCACGGCGAGCTGCGCCGACACTTTCTCGCCCCGCCATGCCGTGAGACTGATGCTCCCGGCGGTGGCCTTTGCGGGCAGTTCCTTGTTGTAACGGGTGTCTGTGTTGCCCCATCCTGCGGTGACTTTCTTCACCGCGCTCCATGCCTTGGCGTCTGTTGCGGTGGGGTTGGGCAGTTCGTTGTAGTCTGTCGTTGCTTGTCCGAACGCGCACAGCGCGCCTGCTAACAGCGCGGCGAGCATTGCCGTCCGTCTTTTTCTGATAGGTTCTGGTTTCATGTTGGCATTATTGTTTTTGAGGGTTAGTATGTTGGTTTCCTTTTATCGGCATGAAAAGATGCGTGCATCCTGGCGGAATGGTGTTCTGTTCTGTGTCTTTCCGCCCGCAGTCTTGTGTATTATACAAAGGTAATGAAATACAACAACTTGCGCAAAAGGATGATATGTTTTTTAATTTAAATTATCCGTAGGGCTTCATACGGCTCTCATTTCTGTTCATGATGTGCGGCCGGTGAGTGACAGCGACGGCACGGGTGGACATTCTCCGTCAGACCATCCGCAGAGATATAAAAAAACAAAAAGCACGGTCGGAAAAGTTAAATTTTCATCGTGAAATTTGCGTAAAATTCTCGTGAAATCGTCCGTGACAGGATTTTGTACGGAAAATCGTAAAAATGACGAGTCTTTGTAAGTTGTTGACAGATAGTGATTTACCGGAGATGATATTCCGATGGTATTTTCTTCGTCCTGCGAAAGAGCCTTTATTGCACTCCGATACGGGCCGTTTCAGGTGGTGATATGGTGCATATCAGGCCCTAAAACAGTTAATATCAGAGCGTGAAACGGGCTCTTTCGCAAGACCGTCAGCGCGGTGTCGCTATGCGAAATGTACGGAACGGGCTTTCCGGAGAGCGACCGGCGTACGGAATTTCTCTGTAATCGGGAAAATAATGTGTTAAATCCAGTGTACGGAATGTGAATGGATGTTAACGGAAATTTGCAAATACGTGCGCACGCAGGGTGGGGGATGCTCCTGCCGGCGCGTCATTACCGTTTGGCTGTTTTTGACGTTCGGGCGGCCGGTTTTGGTTGCACGTTTCTGCCCAAGTGTGCGAAAAGGAGCGGCAAACACGGCCCGTTATCTGTGTCAGATACTTAAATAACATGATTTTTCGCTTTTTTATATGCTGGTATGAAAATAATTTGTAACTTTGCATCCCAAAGGCAGACATCGCCCGACGTGCCCGTGAGGCATGCCGTTTCACAGTTCCGGCAGTGTCTGCACAGACTATCCTTATAGCCCGATGTTCAGCTTGGAGTCTTTTAAAATAGATTTGAAAGGGTTGGAGACCGGTGTCACGACGTTTCAGTATGACCTCGGCGATGCTTACTTCAGTGCCGTTGGCGGTTCGGAAGTAGGTGGAGGCAATGTGCATGTGCGTCTTGACGTGCGTCGCTCGTCCATTCATTACGAGCTGGACTTCTCCATTTCAGGCACGGTTACAGTAGCATGCGACCTGTGCCTTGATGATATGGAACAGCCTGTTGAGGCACAAAGACACATCGTGGCTAAGTTTGGTGAGGAATGTTCGGAAGACGAAAACCTCGTCATAGTGGATGAGAACGAAGGCGTTCTCGACGTGGCGTGGCTCATATACGAATTCATTGCTCTTGCCGTTCCCGTCAGACACGTGCATGCACCTGGCAAATGCAATCCTGTCATGATAAAGGCTCTCGAAGAGCACTCGGCTGCCCGAAGCAGCGAGGAGGACGGCGTCAAGGCGGTGGATCCGCGCTGGAGTGAACTGGAAAAATTAAAAACAATAATTAAAGATTAAAAGAAAATGGCACATCCTAAAAGAAGACAGTCAAAGACTCGTACACTTAAAAGAAGAACCCATGATAAGGCAGTGGCACCGACACTGGCAGTATGCCCCAACTGCGGCGCTTATTATGTTTATCATACAGTATGCCCGACTTGCGGATATTACAGAGGCAAGGTGGCTATCGTAAAGGAAGTTGCTGAATAATAGATGGGAAAGATCAACGCGATAATCACCGGCATCGGAGGATACGTGCCCGATTATGTCCTCAATAACGAGGAACTTTCGCGCATGGTTGACACGAGCGGCGAGTGGATAATGACTCGCGTCGGTATAAAGGAACGTCACATCCTCACGGAGGAAGGACTGGGAACAAGCTATCTGGCGCGCAAGGCTGCCAAGCAGCTGCTCAAAAAGACCGGAACAGATCCGGACAGCATCGATGCCATCATTGTGTGCACCACAACGCCTGACTATAAGTTCCCGTCAACGGCATCTATCGTTCTGGGTAAACTGGGACTGAAGAACGCATTCGCGTTCGACCTCGAGGCTGCGTGCTGCGGGTTCCTTTACGGACTCGACCAGGCGGCATCGATGATTCAGTGCGGACGTTACAGGAAAGTGATTGTCATCGGAGCGGACAAGATGTCGTCGCTCGTCGACTATCGCGACCGCACCACCTGTGTGCTCTTCGGAGACGGTGCGGGTGCCGTACTCGTTGAGGCGACGGAGGAGGAGAACGTAGGTGTGCAGAACACTTTCTTCCGTACCGACGGGCTCGGACTGCCGTTCCTTCACATGAAAGCCGGAGGCTCGGTTTGTCCCGCTTCTCATTTCACTGTGAACCATCGTCTGCACTACCTGTATCAGGAGGGTCGCACGGTGTTCCGCTATGCCGTGACCAACATGGGCGACGACGTGCTCAAAGTGATGGAGAACAACAACCTGACTGCCGACGACGTGAAATGGGTCATCCCTCATGAGGCGAACATGCGCATCATCGAGGCTGTGACCAAACGTGTGGGAATACCTATGGAGAAGGTGATGGTGAACATTCAGCACTACGGCAATACGAGTGCAGCCACCATTCCGCTTGCTCTGTGGGATTTCGAGAAGCAGCTCAAGAAAGGTGACAATGTGATATTCACGGCGTTCGGAGCCGGTTTCGTTCACGGAGCGTCATTCTATAAGTGGGCTTACGACGGCGACAAGGTCGCTGAGGCAAGATAATTTTAGTGAATCATAGATTAAACACTTTATGAACGTGTGTATGGTGTGATACCGTGCACACGTTTTTTCTTTGTGTCCGTACGGATGCTTTCCCTACACGGATGGTTATCTCTCACGGCGGAGCATGATGCGGACGGCAGTTTCGGACAACAGTCGTTGAGAGATGTTCTCATGCCTCTGTCACAGCGATTTGCGTATTGTCAGGTTCCAGTCGTTGTCTATGTTCACTATCTCCTTGCGTTTGAGAAGCGACGCCATTGTCTTTCCCATTTTCCTGAAGTCTGTCGACAGTGTCGCTATGCCGCCGGCAAGAATCTCCTTGAGCGTGGTGTCGTTGTAGGATATGATGCCGAATTCGCGTCCCGGCTCCATGTTCTGCCGCGCCGCCTGTTTCAGTACTTTGACAAGATCGGTGTCGTTTGCTATTATGAACAGGTCTGCCATGGTGATGTGCTTGCCGTTGAATCCGTTCATGTATTTGCATTCAAAACCGTTCTCGCGTGCGAATCTCTGAAGTCCGGTGAACCGTTCGTATGGTTCTTTAGTCTCGCTCTGTATCATGCATATGCGTTTGTATCTGCGCAGGCGAGGCAGTTCCGAAACAAGGGCGTTGTATGTATCGTCCTCAAAGTTCTGTCCTACACCGGAGTAACGTCCCCGAAGCTCATTGTGATAATGGTCGAGCAGGAACACTCTGCCGTTGAGGCTGTCGAGCAGCGGAGCCAGTCCCTGAAACTTGCCTGGCATGAGCACGTATGTGGTGTATTTCCCGTTTGCCTCGCGGAGAAGTGTCTCGAACACGCGCCTGTTGTAGTTGTGGAACTGCAGGTCCACCTTGTCGTCTTTGTCGAGACCCGACATGAAGGCGTTGTACAGATCCTGTTTGAATGAGTTCATCTCATTGAAGAGCAGAAAAATGTTCTGTCTGAGGTTCAGACGCACGTTGCTCACGAAGTAGCCTACGCCCGGTGCGGACGATATTATTCCGTGTGCCTTGAGCTCTTTTATGCCTGCGAACACCGTGTCGCGTGACAGATTGAACATGTGGCGGTACTCGTTGATTGACGGCAGACGGTCGCCTTTGTTTATCTCACCGCTGTTTATGCTGTCTATCACATGGTTTACCACCAGCTTGTATTTGGATTCGTTCTGTATCATTCTTTCTTTATTATATGTTATACACATATCTTGTCGTGTGCAAATATACGTATAATATTCTGTAAAGCGGACTTATTCACATTGTTTAATTTGCTTAAATAAGACATTGTAATTATAATTCCGCTTGATAATAAGGATGTTATAAAAAATAAAAAACCATACCAGTTCGTATCAGTATGGAATATTTCCGCTATATTTGTGGTGCGATTGGAGTTATTATTAACCGTTACTTTCATAACAGAATCAAAAACCGGACAGCTTTATGAAGAATATTATTGTTGCTTTGTTGGCGTTTACAGCCACTTTGAAGTTGCCTGCACAGACCGTCATCACGGTGGACGCGTCCCGTATTGAAGGCTCTGTTCCCGAACTGATATACGGTGCCGGAGCTGAGGATGTGAATCATGAGATATACGGCGGACTGTATGACCAGCGCATATTCGGTGAGAGTTTTGAGGAGCCCGCATTTTCTTCGGTAAGCGGTTTTGCGTCTTACGACAACCCGTGGTTTGTGGAGGACGGTGTGCTGAAGCTTGACACAGACGGTTTCGGGAAGATTGTCTGGCAGGAGCGCAGTCTGAATGACGCCTCGGCGGAGGTGGATATGCGCGTTGACGGGGCGTCTGCCATCGCGGGCTTCATCGTCAACGTGAGCGGCGCTGCGGACGGGGCCGATGCTTTCAACGGCTATGAGGTGAGCGTGAATGCTGCGGAGCGCAGGCTCGTTGTGGGCAAACATGAGAACAACTGGCAGCCTGTGGCGGAGGGGCCTCTGACTGTCAGTCCCGAGGAATGGAACAGACTGCGTGTGGATTTTGACGGAGGCAGGCTCTCGGTTTTCCTTAACGGCGACAGGATATACGATTATGAGGACACGTCAAATCCATTGGAAGGCGGATATGTGGGGTTGAGAAGCTATGGCGGTTCGGCAAGTTTCAGGAATCTGCAGGTAGACGGCAGTAAGATAGAATTCAGGGCGATGGCTGACGATGTCGAGAATTTCAGACGTTATGATGGTTGCTGGACGGTTGAGGATAACGTCATGAAGACA
>ERZ772884.2317-NODE-2317-length-11161-cov-20.146137_pt1 | contig 11161 bp, 10 predicted proteins | sample MGYA00580574_ERZ772884 | MGnify/ENA primary metagenome ERZ772884 (study PRJEB29015, sample SAMEA2737690) | human gut metagenome | biome: human gut; feature: human-associated habitat; material: faeces | place: China | collected 2012 ... | reverse complement strand
CGGTGAACAGATCGCCGATGCCTGCGTCGAAAATAATATCGGGGCTGACACGCGCATCAGAGCAGCTCAGTATGGCCGCTTCCGGTGCGTGTGTGTCCACAAGTGCCTCGCGTGCTTCAGCGCCACGATTCGGATGTTCCGGTTTGCCCTCCGCAAACCTGCGATTACCTGCCAGCATGCGGCTCCAAACGCCGCTTGCCGTGCCTTCGACCTCGTCTTGGTCTACAAACAGTTCGTCTGCCATTGACTCCACCCCTCATTGTTCAGGCTAGCCAACATCATACGTTTTGGTCTGACCGTTCGCTGGGAAATAGAGCGATATCTCGCTTATGTATGGCAGATTTCGTGTTCTGTCCGGTGATATTTCGCTTATGTATGGCAGTCCCAAAGGTGAAAAACCGGAAAAATGTACCCCCGAAGTGGGTTTTTCGCATGATGGTCTGCCATATATAAGCGAGAAGGCTCATGACAAGGCTCCGATTCTGCCATATATAAGGCAGATATAGGTATGAAAAAGGGTCCCCGATCGGCAGTGCGAACGGGGACCCTGAAAGAAACTGGCTAAAATCAGCCGGTGTTCTGCAGGCCTGCTGCGACACCCGACACGGTGCACAGGATCAGGTAGGTGTTACTGCAGTCTGCAGAAGATGAAAAGAATAAGAGCTAAAACAAGAAAGGCGGCACCGCTTATTCTCATTAAGGATGTGTATAGATTGCTCGGATCTCCTTTTTGAGTCCAGAGGAAATTGCTTATTTTCCAGAGTTGCCTTGGAAAAATAAGCATACATAATCCTAGCAGGGCAAGTGCTGTGAGATATATGTACTGCACTGTTCTCCTTCTGGTTTGTCCCTACTGTTTTATTGATAACCCTTTTGCCTGAGGTTGTGGACAAGGCTAGAACTATATTGGCTCCAAAATCGACGGGGTTAGCTCTATGCGCGTGCATTTCGAAACTGGTCACACGGCTGGAGACTTGAGGGCGCATATAGAATTCGCCCCCATTGGTGCCATTGTTGAAAACAATGGAAGGTGAAACCATATAGGTGGAATATTGATCATTTGAACTTTGCCCATCGAGATTGACTACCCGGTCGATGACGTTATTGGCGACAATCCATCCAACCTGCTACCAATTTACAGCAAAGGCTGGAGTGGTCATAACTGTGCATAGGCAAACTGAGATAATTGTGGAGAATAAAAAACTCTTCTGGATTTCATAATTTCCTCCATGTGAAAATTTAATCTCAATCGACAATGATTAAGATATTAAGAGTATTCTAATGGAAAATGAGTAGGGGTGCACTCTAGGGTGTGATTTTCTAGTGAAAATAGCAAAGGTTCTCTCTCGTGGAAGTTGCAAACGAGGGCTTCGCTATGTGTCTGTGTTTCAGGAGTCATGCAGTTGTTACTGAATCATGAGTGGATTGAGGATAAGTATGCTAGTGCTGCATGTTAGGCGCTGAACAAAAACCTTCGAGTGCGGCGTCTTCCGTCAACAACACAACTCGTTCAGAAATACACCCAATATGGTCAAACAGTAAGACAGCGCTATGATGCGAACAATCTTCTTCCAAGACAGTTTGTCATGAAGGAAAGCCGTAACCAAAAGGGTTGTCATTGGGGTTATAAGCAGGACGAGAAAGAAATAGAGAAATGTGGACTAGGCTCAATCTGCCGAGAATATAAGTCTGACCGAACCAGTTGTATAAGCCCACGATGGCTGTCGGTGTCGCGGCGTGGGTAAACGCGGACAGGCGCCGGGTTACGTCGGATGATCGCGAGTCTGTTGCCCGGTCCAGTGTCCGGCTTGCCGTCTTCGCCATCCGTCCCAGCGCCGTCCGCGGGCGTGTGGTCCCCCTCGTACGCGTCCGTCGTCCCGTCCGTGTCCCTTTCCGCGTCCATATGTCCCCTCCGATCATCCGAGTCTGTCGTTCGGTCCCGCACCCCCTCGCGTGCTCCGCCGCGGGCCAGTCTAAGGCCGGACAACGCGAGCGGGGAGGCTCGCGCCGCTGATCGGCACGGAGCCTCCCCGCTCGTTCATTCAGGCAGTCAGCCGAACGATCAGCCCGTGTTCTGCAGGCCTGCCGCGACGCCCAGACGGTGCACAGGATGAGGTAGGTGTAGCCCTCCCTCTTGCCGTGGCTGAGCTCCTCCTTGTCCACCTTCTTGCGCAGCGACTTGAGGGCGAGCACCTGGGTGAGCGAGAGCACGTCCACGTACGGGGAGCGGATGCGCACGGCGCGGCCGAGCACGTGGCGGTGCTGCAGCGGCCACTTGTCTCCGACGATGGCGAGCACCCACTTGCGGGTGAGCTTCATCTCGGTGAGCACCTTCTCCGGCAGGTCCTCGCGGTCGTCGAGGGCGAGGTACATGCGGGCGATACGCTCAAATTAGTCCGGTCGAATGGCTTTGGAAAATCATGGGGAGGCCGGCTGCACGGGTTCGCTCCTCGATAAGGTGACTTGTTTGGGATCGCTGTTAACTTTCGTCAGACACATCGTAAACCCCGTCCAGGTATCCGTATCGTCCATTGTGCTTGTCTTTTGAAAATTCGACGATATTGACGTTTTCATCAAGAGGAATACCGGCCATGTGATTCGTGTTTTCGATAATGATGATCTGCTGTGAAACCGCTTGTTTCGCTAGGTAGGAAAACAAGCCAGCTTTCATGGAAGAGTCTTCCGTAGACCGTGTCCCCTCATCGAACCCATGCAGAGGCGTATCAATAAGCAACCAGCCTGGAGCGTGCTTTGACTGTTTATTGAGATAATCATGGAATGCGAGCATAACAACGCTGTTAAGAAACGCGCAGTACCCTTTGCCTTGTTCATCAGCTTTGGAATATCCTGCTATTTCGACATCGAAAGAAGTTTTGCTGAAATCCGCAATATCGGCACCAGGGAAATGACATTGTCGCAGAATGTTGCGTATGGTGTTATTCATGGAATACCAGAAATCGCCTTGGAAGCATTCGCGCGGCTTGTATTTTTCATTGTTCGACGTTGCCTGATCAGCGTTATCAAGTGCCTTGTTGAAACGGGCATGCAACGCCAGGAGTTCCGCATATTCCGCGTGTAACTGCTCTGCATGGGCAATTTGTTCAATATCCTGTTGCATATGCTGCGCTATTGGTTGAATGTCAGATTCGAGCGTATGCATGTTTTGCCGATGCTGCTGTTGCTTCAGCTGCAATTCCCGTTGTACCTTATCGGCTCTGTCTGCGAGGATGGCCAGATCGGTTTCAACATCCGCTTGGATGCCGTGGATATGTTCGATTTCTGTTGAGACGACTAAAATGTCCTGTTCAGTTGGCGCAGACATGTGAATGGAACTATGGCAAAACTGGCATGTGGTGGGATAGGCATGCGTACGGGCATGTTTCATCGCTTGTAGTTGCAGATCAAGGCGTGCAGCGTCTGATTCATATTGACTGATAAGTACCTTGCGCTGGCGAATAAGTACCTCAAGATGCTCATATTGTTGATTAAGCTGCGAGATATGTGAGATGGTACGGGCATCTTGGTCGAGAAGAGTTTGCCTTTGCTGCTCCACATGCAATGCTTTTTTTCGTAGGGCTTCCAAATAAGTGTGAACGGTTTTTCCCTCATTCGTTGCGATATGGCGCATTTCTTCAAGGCGTTTGATGCGGGGTTCTATGTCGTCCAATTGCTGGTGGATGAACTGTTCCACGGCTTTTCTGCGGGTACGACGTTCGCTGGCGCTTTCTGTCTGCATAGAGCTGTCGATTTTGTCGTCTTGGACCAAGACAAGCAGCGAGGACAAACTTTGTGTGAGAGTTGTTAACGTGGTGCTTTTGGGAAAGAGAATGGAAGGCTGCGGACGTCCTACTTGGTCTTCGGGAACAAGCATAAGATGTCTGACGGCATTCCATGTAAAAGCAACTGTATGGTAAGTTTTGTTCGTCGCTATCCTACGGGTTGGCTCAATGCCTAACAAGGCAAGAAGAACCGTATTGATTGATTTGCCGGAACGTGATGAAACAGAATAAGAGCCGGAAGCAACTGCGGGGTTGCTGGATTCCACGTGAATAGTGTTCTGAGTGCGAGTCGAACGACTAAGCGAAACTTCACCGTCATTGGTTATGAACGTGACCTGTGCGACTTCGTAGGCAGTTTTGTCGGTAAAGGGGGTCTCTTTTCCTCCACAGACGAATTCTACGGTTTTTGCAATCCGGGTTTTCCCGGTATTCGAAGCGCCGATAACACAGTTCAACCCGCATGTGAGATTAATGGCGGATTCCACTCCATCTTTTCTGATTGCCGAAATCTGGCGTATCCACGTGCTTCTCATAATTGGTTGTTCTCTTTCGTTATTCGGTTCATGATGTCTTCATAATCTTCCTCCGCCAACAGCTGAACAGCCCGGCGATAGGAGGTAGCATAATCGCCATGCAATGCTTCTGAATATTGAAAACATTCCGGAGTGGCGCGGTAGAACAGGCAAGTGGAATCTACGGTTGCTGCTCCAATGATTACAAGTTGCGCCAACCCTGCTTGCACTCGTTTGCGACGGGCGTCATATTCGGCTAAAGCGTGTGGGCCATCACCATGAAGATTATGCTGCCCGAATCCGAATGCCTTCATATAGGTGGCGGTAAGGTCGATGGCTGCGATCTCGTCGATTGTGGAAGGCCTAGAGAGCAATGGGAGGCATAATGTCAATCGCGTTGCTGTTTCCTGTGTCGTATTAAATAGCGAATTATGCATTCCCCTGTACCCACTCCAGCTTATGATCATTGACCAGCATGTGACACAGCCCCTTCTTTTCTGCTGCCTTAATCATTGATGGGAATTGGGCTATAGCCGAGCCAGACAATGGGAAGCCGGCTGCTTGAGATAGCGTTGCTCGCATACGCAGCAGTCCATCGGCATAATCAGATGCGCATATATCGCATATTCCGTCATAAAGATCCACCTTCAGCGCGTCAAATTCCTGCTCTCCATTTTCTATGACATCCCGTAGATTCCTGCGCATTCCTTCCGCATCGTAAAAATATTCCCGCTGCTTGGCATATTCGGGACGGCATGTCTGAGGAAGATCGTCGGAACAGTTGATTGGCTTGTGCAAGTGATCGGCATAGGCAGCTTGCATCTGCGTGAGGTATGTCTTCTCAAGATGATCATCTGGTTTATCCGGTGGAATCGGATAAGTCTTCCAAGGGACTGAAGACCGCCCAAGGTGCAATTTGCCGTTGCTGATGTGGCCGGATGCCAAAGGCAAGTTTTCGAACATATCGAATTCCGGCTGAAAACCTATGCCATCGACGAGAATATCACGTCCATCGGCATTGGCTTTGAGGACTGATAGAAGCCATTTCCCTGTGGCGGAAGGAAGTTCGCTGATATCTGGAACTTTAATATTCGCCTTGATCAGTTCCTTTTGGAAATCAGCGAGGGCGTCAACACTAATATCGCTACAAAGACGTTCTACCTCTGAGACGTCCAGATGCTGATAGAACTCGGTGGCTTTCCATGAAGGGATTTTCTTGCTCCCGTTATAAAAGCGAGTCAGGTCAGTTTCGTTGATTCCAGCCCAGACCCCAGCAGTAATCGTGGTCTTCCCAGGTTTGCGGTTTCGATGATGCCGGGAAGGTGGATTACTTAAAATGTCGCCCTCTAATACAGCGTCAAAGAAGTCCTTCATGAATCCCTTTTTGTGGTGGTCCACGCCAGATACATAAGGGTTTACGAGCTGGCAGAAGACTCCCAGAGCATACGTAACAGCAGTTTCGGCCAAGTGAGTCTCCTTCTCGTCTCCATTTGTCTTCATCCGTCGCCATCTCACGAGGTCACCGTCCCTACGATGGGAGGCAGATTCAGATGAATAAGCCGGCAAAACGCTGGAATATCGCCAGTATACGCCGTTTTGCAGCTGAGTCAGAAAAGTGCAACATTCGTTTATCGAAAGGAATTTTTGAGACCAGATACATCGTAATTTTTCTCAGCTCGATGCCACGCGTTTAACCGGTTATAGAAGTATGGCATCGGCCTGTCCGTCCATTACACCGCAGCGAAGCTGGCTGGGGTTTTAACTGATCACATACATGAGACTTGCCTGTCGATTTATGACGAAGCGTCGGTTTCTCTAAACCGACGCTTCACGCTTATCAGGCAGGTTGGATGCTCATGTGATGACTATATCAAGGCAGGTCTCGAAGGCCCAATAACTGTGAGGAATCGAGACTGTAATGAGAGTTTTATTGAAACATGAGGCGATGTGCGCCGGCAATGTGTCCGTAACCGATGTATATGACTGTTCGGAAGAGGAATTACGGGCCATGGTCGAGCGTGATAGGGTTCTGCGCGCAATCCATACGGGCTGTTCGCCATGCGATATTGGATCACGTAACCCCCAGGCGATACTTCAGGAATTGTGGAATGCTGAGGAACGTTCCGCTCATTCTTTTCATCGGTCAGATCGTGCCAGTGGAGCTACCTACTCCTATGAGGAACTGGCTGATATAGGGCAGGAGCCTCAAGGATATTCTGCCTCTCCTGAGGATATCCTCTTAAGTGCGGAAGAAACGAGAGAAAAAGCCAACTGTTTGCAAACCATCTTTAGGGAGGTGGAGAAGCTGCCGGCAGGTCAGCGCAACATCGTCAAAGGCGTGTTTGTAAAAGGGGCATCTCAATCAGACATGGCACGAGAGCTGGGCGTGTCCCGAGCGGCGGTGTCCAAACAGCTTTCAACGGCTGTGCGCAAAATTCGTGTTGTCATTCGCGGCGAAAGCGAAGTGGTGAAGAACATGACAACATCAGCGGTAGGCGAGGGAAAGGATTGGTAATGGTTCATTTCAGTGTTACCAGAGTCAGAGGAAGCGGACCGTATGACCTTGATGCATGCGGAGACATCTTGGCTATAGCCAGAGCGGTAGGTGTCATGGCGGAAGACACATATGCAGACCGCCGCAACATTACGCAGTGTGATGGGGATGGTTATAGGGGAAAAGATATGTTTCGTCTGGAACTAGATACCGAAAATCATGGCGTTCATCATGGGCGCCATGCCAGATGAAACGTCCGAGGTTAACACCTCGTGGCGAAACGGCAGTGCAGGTGAGGGCAGACATTGGGTCAGCCCCGGCAATAGGTACCCAAGGAGGGCATCATGGTTGATCAAATGGTGCTGCAGACGCAGCAGTGGCTGAACAAGACATACGGGAACGATTCCCGATTCAAGAAAGTCAATCCGGACGGCAGAACTGGTTGGCCGACAATCTATGCGCTTACTCGCGCATTGCAGATTGAATTGGGCATCCAGTCCACCGCCGACAACTTCGGTCCTTCCACCCAGCGGTTATTCAAGCAGCGGTATCCGAATGGGGTGCGGCAGCAGGCCGCTACGGACAAGAGCACTTCCAACGTGTATTCCATCATTCAGGGAGCGCTATGGTGCAAGGGCTACTCCACTGGTAGCAACATCTCACAGCATTTCTACGACGGAACAGGTTCCGCTATCAGGAAGCTTAAGGCTGATATGGGTATAGAAGGAGATTCCAGCGTAGACGTTGAAATCATGGGGGCGTTGCTCTCGATGAAGCAGTTCGTGCTGCTGGCCTCTTATGGTGGGGTCGACTCCGTCCGTAGAGCACAGCAGTTCATCAACAAAGCATATCGTCCATACACGGGCATCATTCCGACTGATGGGCTGTACGGCAGGGAGATGAACACGGCTCTTATCCAGGTGCTTCAGTCGCTCGAAGGTTTTTCGCCCAGTGAGGCAACAGGCAATTTCGGTAACGGAACCAAGGCTCGCTTGAAAACGATAACGTCCAATAACGCATCTTCCAATGAGTCGTGGGTCTGGCTCGCCAGCACGGCTTTGGCGTGCAATGGGATCGGAGGCGAGCCAACCTTCGTGTGGACGAGTACGTTTGCCAATATCGTGAAGGCATTCCAGGGACGTTATGCCATCGCCGTGACAGGTTCCATTGATTCGACCACGTGGATGAGTCTGCTAACATCCAAAGGCGATCCTGACCGTCCGTGCGTAGCATGCGACACCAGATTCGAGATTACCGATGCTAGGTTGGCGACGTTGAAGGCAGACGGGTATGAAATCGTGGGACGTTACCTGACCGAGCCCGGTCAGTCTTCGTTGGATCCCAAGGATTACTTCAAGGCCATCCGTCCGGGCGAGCTCGAGCGCATCACTCGGGGTGGCATGAGGTTCTTCCCGATCTTCCAGGAATATTCCACGAAGCTGGAACATTTCACTCCGGCGAACGGCGCGGCGCATGCCAAGGCCGCCCGTGAGGCGGCGCAGCGTCTCGGGATCCCTCCCACCCACATCTATTTCGCTGTGGACTTCGATGCGACCGACGACCAAGTGACCAGCAACATCCTGCCGTACTTCCGCGCAGTTCGTTCGTCTCTTGGTGGCGGCTATGGAGTAGGAATTTACGCGTCCCGTAACATCTGCAGCCGCGTCGTCAATGCCAGCTACGCAAGTTCCTCCTTCATCTCCGATATGTCGACGGGGTTCTCGGGTAATCTGGGATTCCCAATTCCCAACAATTGGTCCTACGACCAATTCACTGAAATCAGCAACTACAAGGGCCAGGGCTGGGATCTGGACCGCGTCGCCTATTCCGGAAAGGTGTCGGCATGCGCTTCCCTGTTGCCTGCAGCACCCGCGCCCGTGCCTGATCCCGACCCCGCGTCGCCGGAGACGGATCCGTTGCTGAGATGGGTTGTCACCACGGAGCAGGAGTGTCGTAAGGCCCTTGCCGCTCTGGGCACCAGGGCATCGGCTTATGAGGATAGTATTGGCCAGTTCATCTTGGAATGGCTCCGCAAACCCGAATACTGGTCAGAAGGTAGTAGCGGAACACAAGGAATGTGGCACGTATATACTCCTGAAATTTCGACTCCTCCTGACTTGGAGACGGCGCGTGTGGCATGTACAGGTGTATGCAAAAAACAGCCTTCGATTAAAGAGAAGTTGTCATCAACTCGAGATGTTGCGCATATGGCTGCAACTGCTCTTGGATATCTGACATGGGGCATCAAAAACGATCCAGCCAAATATGGTCTAGGTGATTTAGGCGGCTGGCCCCTTGACTTGTTGCAAATTTGGGGGGCTTATTGTCGTGACGGCAAGCATGCCGATCTGGCATCATGGCTTTATAAACACCTTGGGAAGGATGAAGGATTTGGGTACGATGACGTTCTTGCGGATGCAGATGCGTGGCTGATTGTTTCTGGTATGAAGAAACAATCTGGCTCGACAGCTCTTTCTGCTGCTATGCGTGAAACATTTAAACAGAGTGAAACCAATCGTATCGTTCGATTTTATAACGAGCGTTTTGACTCAAGTGCGGATAATGTGGTGAATGCATATTCAACAATGGCCGACGGTCTTGATGCACTCGGTTTGACGAATATCGGGGTGAGCGAAAGCATCTTAAAAAAGGCTGCTGGTGCAGACAAGCTTCCTGCTGAGAGAGAAGCTGAAGTGAGTGCTCGGGCTTTCGCCGCGTTCATAGCTCAACCAAGACGGTAGTTCGCATAATGTGTAATGTGTGGGCAGATATGGCATATGCCACATCTGCCCACACATTATCTTCTACTTAGGATTCTTCTGGTGGATGAATGGAAAGCTGCTACATAAGGAGTGCCAGTGCGAGGAAGAATCCTGTAATACCCGTGGCTATCAATACGGTGATGGTGATGATTCCGGCGAAGATACGTACAGCCAAGATCTTCCTTCCATGACTCGAGGGGTTGGTTGCGGCTAATTTCGTTATTCCAACCACAGACCAGCAAGCTATGCCCAGTGCCAGTGTCAAAAATTCTCGAAACCATTCCGCCTCAAGCAAGGGAAGGCCGACGATCGATGACGGATCGCTTGCTAGTTTTGGCGGAATGGCGCATAGGATACGTTCCAACATCAGGTAAGGGCCATCGAAATGGACCAGATTCAGAGTGAATGGGAGCAGCAGCACCAGTCCTATCCACCATAGGATGCGCCGAGTGATTATGAGCTTGGCATCCAGTGTCCCGGCGTCGCCCTTCGTCTTGATGCCGTCCGTTGGTCCGGTGTTCCCGCGCTCATCCGCTGACTTGTCCATGTCCCCTCCGATCAGCCGAGGTGCCCCGTTCCGTGTGCGTCCGTTCCGCACACCCGCCCGGCGTGCCCCGCCGCCGGCCAGTCTAGGGCGGATGACGCGAGCGGGGAGGCCCGCGCCGTCGATCGGCACGGAACCTCCCCGCTCGCTTTTGTCAATCGGTCATCCGAAGATCAGCCCGTGTTCTGCAGGCCTGCTGCGACACCGGACACGGTGCACAGGATCAGATAGGTGTAGTTCTCCTTCTGTCCGTGCGTGAGCTCTTCCTTGTCCACGCGCTTGCGTAGCGAGCCGAGGGCGAGCACCTGGGTGGCGGACAGCGCGTCCACGTACGGCGAGCGGATGCGGATGGCCTGGCCGAGCACGTGGCGGTGCTGCAGAGGCCACTTGTCGCCTACAATCTCGAGCACCCACTTGCGGGTGAGCTCCATCTCGTCGAGGACCTTCTTGTTGAGGTCCTCACGGTCTCCGAGAGCAAGGTACATCTTGGCGATGCGCTCGTCGGTCTTGGCCAGCGACATTTCGATGTTGTCGATGAACGTGGAGAACAGCGGCCACTCCTCGTACGCCTGACGCAAGGTGTCCAAATCGCCGAACTGCTCGCACGCGGTGCCGAGGCCGTACCATGCGGCCAGGTTGATGCGGGCCTGCGCCCAGGAGAAGATCCACGGAATGGTGCGCAGGTCGTCGAGGGACTTGGCGCCCAGACCACGCTTCGCCGGACGGGAGCCGATCGGCAGCAGGCCGATTTCGGTCAGCGGCGTGACGGTGGAGAACCACGGTGCGAAGCCGTCGGTGTTCAGCAGGTCGAGGAAGCGGTTGTGCGCGGCCTCGTCGAGCTTGCTGGCCATGTCGGCGTACTTCTTGGTCATATCCGTGTTGCGCTTCTCAACGCTCGGAGCGGACTGCAGCAGCGTTGCGGCTGCGACGGACTCCACGTGGCGGATTGCCAGCACCGGGTTGCCGTAGCGGGCGAAGATGACCTCGCCCTGCTCGGTGAGCTTGAAACGGCACTTCACGGAGCCGACCGGCTGTGCGAGCACGGCGCGGTTGGCCGGGCCGCCGCCACG
>ERZ772884.2305-NODE-2305-length-11196-cov-3.914460_pt1 | contig 11196 bp, 10 predicted proteins | sample MGYA00580574_ERZ772884 | MGnify/ENA primary metagenome ERZ772884 (study PRJEB29015, sample SAMEA2737690) | human gut metagenome | biome: human gut; feature: human-associated habitat; material: faeces | place: China | collected 2012 ... | reverse complement strand
GCACGTCAGGCCACATTCTACAACGCCAAGGCGGTCGAGGTCTCCACCCCGACCATCAAGGGCAACAGCAACATCGAAACGAGTTTTTACCAAGGCACGCAGGAACGCTGGTGCCACCGCTGCCCCGAGTGCGGGGAGTACAGCGAGATCGTGTTCGACAATATTCACTTCGACCCGGAGGTCAAGAGGATCCGCGGGAAAAAGTCGTGGAGCCTCAAGAGCGGCGTCTCGTGGAGCTGCCCGGCGTGCGGCTGCTTGATCCCCGAGGACACCATGCGAAAGCAGCCTGCCAAGTGGATCGCCGACAACCCGGACGCCTACAAGAAGGGCGTCCGTTCTTTTTGGCTCAATGCCTTCTCGAGCCCGTGGACTCCGTGGGAGAAGATCGCCCTCAAGTTCCTCGACGCCAAGGATGACCCGCAGCGCCTCAAGGTCGTCTACAACACCCTGCTCGGCCAACTGTGGGAAGATCGCGGCGACCTCGAGGACGAGGACACCATGCTCGCCCGCCGTGAGGACTACGGCACCCGCTCGGACGGCACCCCTGTGGAGCTGCCTGACGGCGTGCTCGTGCTGACCTGCGGCGTCGACACTCAGGACAACCGCCTCGAATACGAGGTAGTCGGCCACGGGAAGTACGGCGAGACGTGGGGCGTCGTCAAGGGCTACATCATGGGCCGGCCAGACACCCCGGAGGTCTGGCAGCGACTCGACGACGTGGTCGACCACGTCTACAAGTTCAAAAACGGCCGCGGCCTGAAGATCTCCATCACCTGCGTCGACTCCGGCGGCCACTTCACCCAAGAGGTCTATGAGGCGTGCCGGGCCCGCGTCGGCAAGCGCGTCTTTGCCATCAAGGGCAAGGGCGGCGACGGCATCCCCTTCGTCTCGCCCCCGAGCAAGGTGCCGATCCGCGACAACAAGCGGATCACCTGCTGGCTCTACACCATCGGCGTCGACGCCGGCAAGGCGACGATCATGGCTAATCTGAAGGTGCAGGAGCCCGGGCCAAAATACTGCCATTTCAACCGGCACCCCGACGCCGGTTATGACCTCAATTTCTTCAACGGGCTCCTCTCCGAGAAGCTGGTGCTCACGCACACGCGCCGCGGCGACCGCTGGGCATGGGAGAAGCTGCCCGGGCACAACCGCAACGAGGCCCTCGACTGCCGCGACTACGCCAACGCCGGCCTCAAGATCATCAACCCCGACATGGACGCCATCGAGCGCCGCCTGCAAGGGCTGGAGGAAAAACCGAAGGCCCCGCAGCAGCGACGGCAGCGGCAACGGCACAACCGGGCCGACGCCTTCGACGACTGGTAAGGAGGACAGACCACAATGAGAAAGACCCGCGAACAAATCGAGTACCAGCTCTCCATCAAGAGGAACCGGCTGGAGCTCTACCTGAAGCGAGAGGCCGAGATGCTGGACGGAGGCGTCCAGAGCTACGGCATCGGCTCGCGCAATCTGGCCCGCTACAACACCGACCTCGGATCCATCCGGGCCGCCATCAAACAGCTCGAGGCAGACATCGAAGCCCTCGAGGCCGCACTGAACGGCGAGAAGCCGCGAAAAGCTGTGGGAGTAGTGCCCCGAGACTGGTGAAAGAAGCCCCGAAAGGGGCTTTTTTCATAGGCCGACGCCGGGAGTTTTCGCTCCTTTTCTCCCGACTCGGCCATCTTCACCATGAAGGAGGTGAGCACCATCAGCAAAAGAAAAAGCAGAAGCCGCCCACAGAACAGGCGGCAGCAGCCGCGCCCTGTGAATAAGGGCTACGGCGACGCCGGCGCGAGCTGGCACAAGAAGGCGACCAAGGGCTTCAGAGCTATGAGCGGCAGCCCGAAGGAGGACATCGACGCCAACAACTACACCCTGCGGCAGCGTGCCCGGATGCTTTACATGGCGGCCCCGATCGCCACCTCTGCCATCCGCACCAACCGCACCAACGTCGTCGGCATCGGCCTCCAGCTCAAGAGTCGGATCGACCGCGAGGCGCTCGGCATGACGCAGGAGGCCGCTGACGCATGGCAGGCTCAGGCTGAGCGTGAGTTCGCTCTCTGGTCTGAGAACAAAAGGGCGTGCGACGCCACCGGCGTCAACAACTTCGCAGCCATGCAGCAGCTCGCACTCTCCTCGTGGCTGGTCAGCGGCGACGTGTTCGCCGTCGTGAAGCAGTACGAGCCGACGCTGCTCACGCCCTACTCGCTACGCCTGCACCTGATCGAGGCCGACCGAGTCGCCACGCCAACGACCTCCGGCATCATCACCCCGATGCTGCTGACCACCGGCAAGGCGGCCAACGGCAACACCATCTACGACGGCGTCGAGGTGAACGGCGACGGCCAGATCGAGGCGTACCACATCCGCAGCACCTACCCCTTCGAGCTCGGCAGCACGACGACAACGTGGGCCCGTGTTCAGGCATACGGCGAGCGGACTGGCCTGCCGAACATCCTGCACGTCATGGAGAGCGAGCGCCCGGATCAATACCGCGGCGTCAGCTATCTCGCGCAGGTCATCGAGCCCCTGCTCCAGCTTCGCCGCTACACCGAGAGCGAGCTGACTGCGGCGGTCGTCGAGTCGTTTTTCACGGCCTTCATCAAGACCGAGGCAGGCGCCGGCGACAACCCGTTCAACGAGGTCGGGAGCAGCCTGCCGGAGGTGAGCCGAGATCCTAACGAGTACGAGATGGGCCCCGGCCAGATCAACATCATGGAGCCCGGCGAGGACGTGACCTTTGCAGACCCCAAGCGGCCGGCCAGTGGCTTCAACACATTCCTGCGCGCCATCTGTGAACAGGTGGGCGCGGCACTCGAGATCCCGGCCGACCTTCTGCTCAAGAGCTTCAACAGCTCGTACAGCGCCAGCCGCGCCGCCCTGATGGAGGCGTGGAAGGCGTTCCGCATGAGGCGCAAGTGGTTTGTCGATGACTTCTGCACGCCGGTATATGAGATCTGGCTCTCTGAAGCCGTCGCCCGCGGCCGCATCAGCGCCCCGGGCTTCTTCGCAGATCCGGCGATCCGCGCCGCATACCTCGGCGCCGAGTGGATCGGCCCCTCTCAGGGACAGCTCGACCCGACGAAGGAGATCACGGCCGAGATCCTCGCCATCGGCGAAGGCATCACGACCAGAGAACAGGCGACCATCCGACTCAACGGCGGTCAGTGGGACGCCAACGTCGACCAGCTCACTCGGGAAAACGAGAAGCTGCGCGCAGCGCAGGGGCAGGTCGACCAGAGCACAGCGGCCAGCGGCACGATCTCCGCAGCTCTGCGGGAGGCGATCGTCGCCGAGGCCATCAAAAGCATCAAGGAAGGAGACAAGCATGAGAACGCATAACACTCCCCGGCTCTGCGCCGGGCCTCAGACTGCGGGCACGCCGATCAAGTTCTGGAACGTCGCCAGCATCGGCGACGACGAGGGCGAGATCACCCTCTACGGCGACGTCGTGAGCCGTCAGCCTGTGGACTGGTGGACGGGCGAGCCCGAGCCCGGCCTCTACATCGCGCCCGAGAGCTTCATGGAGGATCTCGCGGCCGTCAAGGGCAAGAGCAACATCACCATCAAGATCAATAGCTGCGGCGGCGACCTCTACACCGGCATCGCCATCCACAACGCCATCAAGGGCCTGACCGGCCACAAGGTCGTCGTCGTGGAAGGCATCGCGGCCAGCGCGGCCAGCGTCATCGCCTGCGCGGGCGACGAGGTACAGGTCTATCCCGGCAGCATGGTGATGATCCACGGCGTCGCCGGGCTGCTCTACGACTACTACACCCTCGCAGACCTGAAGAAGCTCCAGAAGGACTTCGACGCGAGCGAGCGGGCCATCGCGGAGATCTACCACGCCAAGACCGGCCTCGAGGTCGACCAGCTCCGCAGCATGATGACCCGCGAGACGTGGATGGTCGGGCAGGAGGCCATTGACAACGGCTTTGCCGACACCCTGCTCACAGACGAAGGCCCCGACGTCGCCCTGAGCGCCGACAAGAAGGTGCTCCTCGTCGCCGGCATCCGGCACGACGTCAAGGACTTCAGACACATCCCGGGGACGATCCCCATCGACAACAGCATCCACGCCGCCCCTGCGGCTGGAAATAAACACGCGGCCGCCAAGAACGACGGCCCCAAGAAGGAGGACAACAAGACCATGACCCTCGAAGAAATGAGAGCACAGCACCCCGACGTCGTGGCTCAGATCGAGCAGCAGGCGGCCGAAACTGCCAGAACGCAGGAGCGCGCCCGCATCGAGGCCATCGACAGCATCGCCGCAAGTGTGGGCGACGCGCAGCTCGTCAGGGACGCCAAGTACGGCGAGACCCCCTGCACCGCTGAGCAGCTCGCGCTCAAGGCTATGCAGAAGCAGGCGGCCCTCGGTGCCAAGCACCTGAAGGACGCCAAGGCTGACAACGACGAGTCCGGCGCTGCCGGCGTCGGCGCTGCCCCTAACGGCGGCGAGGAAGGCAGCGAAAGCGACGACAAGGCAAAGGTGGACGCCATCGTCGGCCTCTACAACTCCACCAAGTCTCAGAACGGAGGTAAGAAGTAATGAGCAAGAGACTGGACGAAAACCTCGGCAGCGTCGGCTATGATGGCCTGATCGTTGCCAACGAGCCCGTCGCTGACGTGTTCACCGTGACCATCCGCAAGGAGGCCACCGCCGCAGCCACCTATAAGCGCGGCACCGTGCTGGCCCTGTCTGCCGGCACCGCCGGCGACGGCAAGCTGGTGATCCTCGGCTCCACCGCGACCACCAACGAAACCCTGACCGCCAACTGCATCCTCGCCAAGGACGTGGAAGTCGGCACCACCGCGGACGTGACCGTGCTGGCCTACCGCACCGGCCACTTCGCCCGCAACAAGCTGGCCGTCGCAAGCGGCTATACCCTGAAGGCGACCGACGAGGAGGAGCTGCGCAAGGCCGGCATCCTGCTCTCCGACGCCATCGAATACTAAGAGAAGGAGGACAACAAAATGCCTTTTAACTTCTACGACACCCACACGCTGCTCATGGCCGTGCAGCAGCTCACCCCTGCTGCGACCTTCCTGCGTGACCGCTACTTCCCCACCAACGACGCGAGCGACATCTTCGCCACCGACGACGTGCTCGTCGAGTTCCGTGACGGCAGCAAGAAGCTGGCGCCCTTCGTGGCCCCTCGCAAGGGCGGCGTCACCGTCCTGCGCGCCGGCTACAATATGGAACGCTACACCCCGCCCTTCGTGGCTCCCCGTCGCGTCCTGACCCTCGACGAGCTGCGCAAGCGTGGCTTCGGCGAGGCTCTCTACTCTCAGCTCACCCCTGAGCAGCGCCAGCAGACCCTCATCCTGCGCGACGCTGACGAGCTGGGCGAGCTCATCACCAACCGCGAAGAAGCAATGGCCGCCGAGACCATGCTGACCAACGGCTGCGTGATGAAGCACATCGCCGACGACGTCGACAAGGCCGACGAGATGGAGATCCGTTTCTACTCCGAGGCCAGCAACCCCGCGACCTACACCCCGACGGCCAAGTGGGACGCCACCGGCGGCAAGATCCTGAAGGATCTGGAGGCCATGATCCGTATGCTGACCAAGCGCGGCCTCCGCGCTTCTGATCTGGTCTGCTCCCCGGACGTGGCTGACACCATCATCAACGACGCAGCCGTGCAGAAGCTCCTCGACAACCGCCGCATCGAGATCGGCAACGTGGAGCCTGAGCTGCTGCCTGACGGTGCTGCCATCGTGGCCCGCCTGAACGTCCTCGGCCGCATCATCAGCGTCATCTCCTACGACCTGACCTACACCGACGACGAGGGCAACGACAAGCTCTACATCCCGTCCGGCAAGTGCGTCCTCACCGCTCCCGGCGCTGGCCGCACCGCCTACGGCGCCGTCTCTCAGGTCGAGCAGAGCGACGGCGAGTTCCACACCTACGCCGGCCGCCGCGTGCCGAAGTATGTGAGCAGCGCCGAAGGCAACAGCCGCACGCTGACCATCTCCAGCCGCCCGCTGATGATCCCCAACAACAAGAACCCGTTCATCGTTGCGGACGTCCTGACGGACTGAGCGCAGCAGAAAGGAGCAGAGCATGATCCAGATCATCAAGGGCACCTTCGGCTACTATAACGGCCGCAAGGTGATCCCCATCACTGAAGCAGACGGCCCTCAGAAGTTCGACGACGAGCTGGAGGCCCGTCTGGTGAAGGAAGGCGTCGCCAAGTACATCGGCGAGCTGGGCGAGACTGCCGAGCAGCCAGCACCCGCTCCCGGCGACGACGCCGACGAGCCTGCCAGCACCAACACCGCGGCCGACGAGGCCCCTGAGTACAACGAGGACATGAAGCTCGACGAGCTGAAGGAAGTGGCCACGCGCTATGGTGTGGACGCCTCTGCTATGCGCAAGAAGGCCGACGTCATCGCTGCCATCGAGGCCACCAAGACCGAGCAGCCTGATGACGGCGCCGACGACGAGGAGCCCCCTCAGATCGGCGCCGCCGATCCCGTCTGATGGCCTTCAGCTTCAAGGCGATGGTCGAGGCTGACCGTCGGCGCACGTTTCTCAATCTCGACGAGTTCGGTGAGAAGCACACCGTCGAAGGCAGAGCCATCGCCGCCGTGCTGGACGACAATGCCCTGAAGGAACGCCAAGGGGGGCAAGAGCTGAGCGTCGCGGAGTCCTCTCTGCTGCTTTACGCAGCGGTCGAGGATCTGCCCGCTCGGCGCCCGGCGGGCGAAGGGCTCAACGTCGACGGCCGCGAGTACATCGTCAACGACTGGAGCGAGGACATGGGGATCGCCACCGTGGCCCTCGGCCAGACTGTCACCATGTAGGAGGTGCCCCATGTCCATCGTCAACAGCATCGAAACCGTCCGGGACTGGCTGACCGCCGAGGTCTGCCCTCTGGTCAAGCTGAAGCTCCCCGACGACAACGCAACGGACGCCTCCTACCCATACAAGCTGGTAAACCCGGCCGCGTTCTCGCTTTTCGTACCATCGAAGGACAGGACGCCCCCGAACATCGCCGCGCCGATCCCGTCGGTCTGCGTGCAGATCGTTCAGGGCGACGACGACCTGCTCCAGAGTGCCCGAGGCATCAAGATCCGGCTCTGCTTCTCAGCGTGGGATCCCGGCTACCACGGGCCCGACATCTTCAAGCCGAAGGGCGACGGCAGCGGCACCTACATCCAGCAATACAACGAGGCGGCGGCCTCCTACTTCGTGAAGAACGGAGAGGGCTGGCGTGACGCATGGAATTTTGTGGACACAGCTCTCCGGCTGATTGAAAACGCCGAGTACCTCGGCGACCTCCGCGTCATCAAGGAGAAGGGCATCACCTTCGGCCCCGTCACGGAGCAAGACGCCGTCCCCGACTTCTACCCGTACTGGTTTGCATGGGCTGAGTTCTCCGTCGAGGAGACCCTGACCCGCAACCCGAAAAGCTACCAACACCTGCTTTAAGGGCAGCCGCTCGGCTGCTCTAATTTCATGCAAAGGAGGATAAGCAGATGGCAAACGAATACCTCTACGGCGCCTACGGCCACATCGGCGAGACTGTGGCACAGAGCGCCGTGCAGGCGGGCACCACGCCGGTCTATATCGGCACGGCACCCGTCAACCTCGTGCGCGACTTCGGCAAGGCCGGCATCATCAACGCGCCGATCAAGATCACCAGTCTGATCGACGCGCAGAAGAAGATCGGCTACTCGTCCGACTGGGGCACCTTTACCCTGTGCGAGGCCGTGTACGCGCATTTCAACAACACCCTCGGGAACATCGGCCCGATCTACGTCATCAATGTGCTCGACCCCTCCGCGGGCAAGCACCGCAAGGAGACGGCCACCACCAAGACCCTCACCTTCACCGGCGGCCGCGCCGAGTTCGCCAGCGACAAGATCATCCTCGACACCCTGACCATCGCAAAGAATGACAGCGGCAACTACGTCGAGGGCACCGACTACGCTGTGGACTATAACTTCACCAAGGGCACGGTCATCATCACCAGCCTGAAGGACGACGCGCAGCTCGCCGGCAGCCTGACGGCCAGCTTCAGCGAGGTGGACGACTCTGAGATCGCAGACAGCGACATCATCGGCGGCGTCACCTCCTCCGGCGAGTACAGCGGCCTGAGCGCGATCGCGCTGCTCTATCCCGAGCAGTTCGCGGTCTGCAATCTGATCGCGGCCCCCGGCTGGAGTCACAGCCCTGCCGTCTACAACGCCATGCTGACGACCTGCAAGAAGATCAACGGCCACTGGGACGCCTTCGTCGTGGCTGACCTGCCCCTCGTGGACAGCACCGCGCAGGCGGTCGACACGATCACCAAGGCGATCACATGGAAGAAGGCCAACGCCTTCACCGGCGAGCGCTCTAAGGTCTACTGGCCGCAGGCTGTGGACAACCTCGGCAACGTGTTCCACCTGAGCACGCTGGCCGTGGTCGAGCTCATGCGCGCCGACTTCAGCCACAACAGCGTCCCGATGGAGACCTGCGGCAACAAGGCGATCCCCGTCATCAAGCAGTATTTCGGCGCCAATGCGAAAAACCGCGGCTTCGACCAGCAGAGCGGCAAGGAGCTGACGCAGAACGGCATCAGCACCGCCGTGGCATGGGGCGGCGAATGGGTACTGTGGGGCGACCATACGGCTGCCTACACCTACGGCGCAGACGTGGATCCCCGCGCGATCTTCGACGTCTCCATGCGGATGCTCATGCACATCACCAACGACTTCCAGCGCGAGTGGAGCCCGGAGATCGACGGGCCCATGACCCGCGCACTGAAGGATCGCATCATCAACCGCGAGCAGGAGAAGCTCGACGGCTATGTCAGCATGGGCGCGCTGCTCGGATCCCCTGTGATCCTGTTCCTTGAGAGCGAGAACAGCACCACCGACGTGATGAATGGCGACTTCCGCTGGGACATCGCCGTCACCCCGACCCCGCCCCTCAAGTCTGCGAGCGTCTACGTCGCCTACACCGACGCGGGCTTCTCCGTCTACTACGAAGGAGGTGACGAGTAATGGCAAACCTGTGGCTCGACCTGAAGGGCCCCATCCTCGCCGATACCGTCTATGTGGACGGCGTTCTCGCCGCCAAGGACGTGACCATCGCCCTGCCTCCCGTCAACCTTGTGACGGCTGACTTCAAGGCGATGGGAACCTACACGGCGCCGCTGCCCGGCCAGATCGAGGCGATGGAGGCATCCATCACCAAGATCGGCATTGACCTCGGCCTGCGCAGCCTCGTCAAGCTGACGAGCAAGACCATCGAGATCCGCTGGGCGCAGGACGTCAAGCTCTCCGACGGCTCCACCAAGACCGAAGGCTGCAAGGCGTTCCTCCGCTGCGTCTCCAAGGGCATCCCCGGCCTGAACGTGGATCCCGGCAACGCCAGCGAGAACGAGATCGCGCTGGCCGTCAGCCGCTACCAGCTTTTCGTCGCTGGCAACGAATACTGGCTGATCGACCAGCTCAACACCATCATGCGCGTCGGCGGCGTCGACTACGCCAAGGACATCCGCAGCGTCCTGTAACAAGAAGGGCGTCGCCTCCGGGCGGCGCCCTCCATTTATCGAAAGGAGACACACATGGAAAAGCTGACACTCCAGAACCCCATCACCATCAACGGCAAAAAGGTCAAGACTCTGACCTATGACACCGACGCGATCACCGTTGGAATGTTTGCCGATGCTGAGGCCCGCAAGCTCCGCGCAACCTCCAACAAGGGCGGCGGCAGCGCCGGCGCCTGCGAGCTCGACTACTCCCTGCACGCCTATCTCGCCATGATGGCGATCGTCGCCGTCAACAGCGACATCGACGTCAGCGACCTCGAGCGCATCAGCGGCCCCGACGTCATGGAGCTTATGAGGATCGGCCGAAATTTTACTACGGCGAGGTCGGCGGCACAATCCGAGGAAAGCGGCTCGGAGAGCTCGTCCGAGACTACTCTCGAGCCTTCCACACCTCAGTCGGCGAGCTCCGACGGGAACGCCTGACCGACTTCCTGATGGAATACTACGAGGCAGCCGAGGAGGCCAAGCGGCAACGCGACAAGGCCGCCTCAATGCCCCGGAATAACTTCAGGAAATACAGAAGGAGGTGACACTGATGGCAGGCAAAAACAAGATCATGCAGGCCGTCGTCAGCTTCGCCGGCACCATCGACCCCTCCCTCGGGAAGGCGATGGACAACGTCGCGGGACACCTCGACAAAGTAAACTGGAAGGCCGTTGCCGTCGGTGCTGCCGTGGGCGGCATCGCTGTGGCGACGGGCAGGGCGGTCGTCGAGGCCGGGAAGTATCTGGCAGAGCTGGGCGACGACTACAACAAAGCCATGAACCAGCTCTCCGCATCTACCGGCGCCACCGGCGACGAGCTGGACGCGCTGGGCGAGAGTGTAAAAAACATCTACGCGCAGAACCTCGGCGAGGACTTCAACGACGTGGCCGAAGGGCTGGCCGCTACGCAGAAAGCGAGCGATTTGGCCGGCGAAGCACTGGAGCAGGCCACCGCGGCCGGCTTCGTGCTGCGTGACACCTTCGACTACGACATCAGCGAAAGCGCCAGAGCCGCCTCGGCTCTGATGAAAAACTTCAACATCAGCGCCGAAGAAGCCTACGGCCTAATCGCCACCGGCGCACAGAACGGCGCAGACAAAAACGGCGACCTGCTCGACACCCTGAACGAATACTCGGCGCAGTTTGCGGCTCTCGGCCTGAGCGCCGACCAGTTCATGGGATCCCTCGTGGAAGGCGCTGACGCCGGCCTGTTCAGCATCGACAAAGTGGCCGACGCCGTCAAGGAGTTCAACATCAGAGCGAAAGACGGCAGCGACAGCAGCGCCGAAGCCTTCAAGGGCCTCGGCCTCAACTCCGACAAAATGTTCGCGGCCTTTGCAGCCGGCGGCGAGACCGCGCAGGCTGCATTTTTCGACACCGTCGAGGCTCTGAATAAGCTCGAGGATCCTCTCAAGCGCAACGAGATCGGCGTCGCACTGTTTGGCTCACAGTTCGAGGATCTGGAGGCGGGCATCCTGCCCGTGCTCGGGGACATCGAGACCGCAGCCTATGACGGCGCCGCCGCGCTCCAGCAGATCAACGACGTCAAGTACAACGACCTCGGCTCTGCCTTCGAGGCGGTCAAGAGGTCGGCCGAAGTGGCTCTGCTGCCTATGGCGTCGATGATCGCCAACACGCTGACATCGCTGGCCCCAATCCTGACCGAC
>ERZ772884.2299-NODE-2299-length-11226-cov-3.915675_pt1 | contig 11226 bp, 10 predicted proteins | sample MGYA00580574_ERZ772884 | MGnify/ENA primary metagenome ERZ772884 (study PRJEB29015, sample SAMEA2737690) | human gut metagenome | biome: human gut; feature: human-associated habitat; material: faeces | place: China | collected 2012 ... | reverse complement strand
GCTATGCTGGAAGAATACGAGCGGATGTACCGTTCCATGACCAGCGACAGCAATATTGAGAAGAAAATCGAGTCAGCACAGGCAACCATTGAGCTGACCCTGAAAAAGAAAAGCAAGCTGCTGGAACTGGTAGCCCTCGACAGTATCACCCCTGCTGATTTTAAGTCCATGACTGCCCAGTGCAACGCCGACATCAAAGCCGCTGAACAGGAGCTTGCCGAGCTTCGAGAACAGCAGGAATCCAGCGAGGAATTTCGCAGCAACATGGAGCGTATCCGCAAGGTGCTTCGGGATGCCGAGCGTGACTGTCAAAACGGCGAGATCACCAAGGAATTTATCGATACTTTTATTGATAAAATCTTTGCTACGCCGGAGGGTGACGGCACCATGCGGCTGGACATCAAGATTTTCACGGGCGAAAGCTGCGAAAAGTATCTGCAAAAACTGAAAAGAAGGGCAAATTTCGAAGGTTGTACGGGTCACACGTTCAAGAAGATGATCGAGGCTTACGAGCAGGGTCTGCAGTAAACGCAAACAGGGCGCTCTTTTGGAGCGCCCTGCCTTTTTATGCCGTGTTAAATTAGTCGCGTTCACTTGTAAGGATGACGTGCTCAAGCAGAAAATCGCATTATTCTACATCCACCAGAGCGCTGCCCATTTCCGCGCTTTTTTCACAGGCAAACAGAGCGCGCATGGCATTCAGCACACTCTGCGCCGGAATTTCAGGCTGTGTATCCTTCACCAGGCAATCCACAAACCGCTCTATAACGCCCGATGCCGTCTGATTATCATTTGTCTGGATGGTATCCGTGTCATAATACTCTTTCTCACGGGCGCCGCGCTCGATCACAATGGAATGCTCCGGATTCCGGTAAATGTGCATTGCGCCCAAAGAGCCATATATAGACGTGGAATTATCCTCACAGCCGTAGTTTGTCCAGCTGGCATTCATGGTGCCGATAACATTGTTTTCCATGACGAAGGTGCAAAACGCATTGTCATCTACGGTAATTGGCGTTCCGTCCGGGTATTTCTTCTGAAGCGTCCCCAGAACGGCAGAAGCCTTCACGACTCTCTGTCCCAACAAGTAAATCATCAGATCCGTTTTATGAACGCCCAAATCAGCCATGGCGCCGAAATGGCTGCGATTTTTGTCCATAAACCAGGAATTTCTTCCATCGACGCTCCAATTATCCGCGCCGGAATGGGAAAAGCTTGTCCGGAAAGTGATCACATCCCCAATCGCGCCGCTGCACAGCAGCTCCCTGGCCTTTTGGTGTGCCGGTGTCAACCGCTGATTCTGGCCGATCATCAGCTTTTTCCCTGTCTGCTCCGCAGTCTGTACCATGGCTTCGCAATCCTGGAGCGTAACCGCCATCGGCTTCTCACATAGGACATGCTTCCCGGCTTTCAGGGCGGCGATCGTAATCTCCGCATGGGTAAAATTGGGTGTCAGGACACTGACCGCTTCGATCTGCGGATCCGCCAGCAGCTCCTGGTAGCTTCCGTAAGCCTTCGTGCCATACTGGTCGGCAAGCTCCTGCGCACGCTGTAAGTTCACATCAAAGAAACCGCATAGTTTCGCATTGGCATTGGCCGCATACTCCGGAATATGCCGCATCTGGGCAATCTTTCCGCAACCGATAATGCCGATTGCTATTTTTTTCATCTGCGGCCTCCTTTACTCCGTCCAGCCATACTCTTGCAGGCGCTTTACTTTTCCGGCATGTGTTTTCTTCTGCCAGCTCTGCTCTTGGGGGTCTTCGTCCATAGGCAGATTGTCATGCAAAAATTTCACAGCCTTCGGCAGCGCATCCGGGATGCTCAGCACTTCGCATTCCATCTCAATGCTTGCGACATAGTCATAGCCGCAGCGGCGAAGCTCCGCAAAAACATTACGCCAAAATTCCGGCCCATGTCCGTAGCCGATGCTGCGGAAATTCCAGCTGCGCTTTCTGGGTTCATCGAAATAAGCGGTGTTGATCAGTCCGTTCTCCCGAACCATAGCTTCATCCAGATGGATGTCCTTGGCGTGCATATGATAGATCATGCCTTCCAGTTCCCGAATCACAAGGATCGGATCCATTCGCTGCCAGAGCAAATGGCTGAAGTCTAGGTTCACACCGATTTCCTCACCGCACGCCTCCCGCAGGCGCTTCAGGCTTCTGGGATTATAGCAGCACTGACCCGGATGCAGCTCCAGTCCAATGCGGTCTATTCCGTGCTCTCTTGCAAATGCCGTAAACTCCCTCCAGAAAGGCAGAAGCTTTTCGTTCCACTGCCAGGCGTACATCTGGGCATAGTCCATAGGCCAGCCGACGGTAACCCAGTTGGCCAGAGACGCTCCCTCCCAATCCCCGGGGCAGCCGGAGAAGCAGTTGATATTCCGCAGACCCAGCTTCTCGGCCAGCAGTACGGCGTTTTTCATGGAGCGAACACTGAGTTCCCTTGTTGCCTCATTGGGGGATACGGGATTACCGTGGCAGGACAGCGCGGAAATTTCCAGACCGTTGTCGGCAATACAGCCACGAAACGCGTCCAGCCTGCTTTCACTTGCCAGCAACTCCTCGGGGTTACAATGGGCAAATCCGCTTTCCTCACCGCAGCCCAGCTCGATCATATCAATACCGGCATCCCGGATTTTTTTCGCGGCAACCTCAAAAGGATACTCCCGGAACGCATTGGTATAAATACCTGTTTTCATCTGACTGTTCCCTCCTTTGCCGGCAGGAAAGTTCTCTGATAATCCCGGATGGATTCCTTCCACCAGCATTCGGAAGCCTGCTCCCGAACAATAATCTGCTTCAGAAATGCCACACTCTTACGGATACCTTCATCCTGTCCAATGGTGTTGTCCTCGTGTTCAATGCTGATTGCGCCGTCATAGCCTGTCTGCGCCAGAGCGGTCATAATTTTTCTCCAGTAGGATACGCTCGTCCCATTTCCGGGGATGCGGAAAGCGAAGGGCGTATACTTGTCACCGAAGGCACCCATAGGCGAGAAGAAGCCGTTTTTCCCCATCTCCACCTCATCCACATAGGTATCCTTGGCATGGAAATGGTAGATGCAGCCGGAAAGCTTCCGGATTGCCGTAGGAATGTCAATTCCCTGCCAGATTAGGTGGCTGGGATCGAAATTCGCACCGATCTCCGGGCCGCAGGCCTCCCGCAGGCGCAGCAGCGTCTCCGGATTGTACACGCAAAAGCCCGGATGCATCTCAATGGCAATTTTATTCACATGGTGCTCTCTTGCGAAGGCGCAAAACTCCTTCCAGTAGGGAATCAGCACCTTTTCCCACTGATAGCGATTTGCCGCCACCGCGTCAAAGGGCCATACAGTCGTTGTCCAGTGGGGGTATTTTGCATTTTCTTCGCTGCCGGGGCAGCCGGAAAAGCAGCAGATGGTATCCACGCCCATTCGCTCCGCCATCAGCACGCCATTGCGCATAATCCGATCGTAGCGCTGTGCAATTTCGGGGATGGGATGTACAGGGTTGCCGTGGCAGGAAAATGCACTGATTTGCAGTCCGGACGCCTGAATGGATTTCCGGAAAGCTTCCATTTTCTCATCGTCATGCAGCAGGATTTCGGGATCGCAATGATGGGTGCCCGGCGTACCGCCGCAGCCAATCTCCACCATTTCCATTCCCATTCCCTTGAAATATGCCAACGCTTCATCCAATGACAGGTTACAGACCACATTGGTAAGTATTCCCAGTTTCATAAGTCACGCTCCTGTTCCGGTAGGAATATATTGGGATATGTTTCGATAGGCAAGGGCTATGCCCTTGCGAATCGCAGCATCATTTTCTTCAAAATTGCGATCCTCCACTTCAATGCAGGCGCTTCCGGCAAAGTGGATATCGTACAGCGCGCTACAGAATCTCGCCCAGTCAATATCGCCTAGGCCAGGAAGCTTCGGTGCCATAAACTCCAAAGGATACGCCATGCGACCTACCCGATCCAGTCTGTCCCGGAAAATATGGGTATCCTTCAGGTGCACATGGAAAATCTTATCCGCATAGGTGTAAAGGGGGCGAATGTAATCCATATCCAGAATAACGCAGTGACTGGGGTCATAATTGAGTCCCAAGAAGCCGCTGTCGATTCGCCGGAAGATGTCATCCCAGATTGCCGGAGTGCTGGCAAGGTTATTTCCTCCGGGCCATTCGTCCCTTGAAAAAATCATGGGGCAGTTTTCGATGGCAATCCGTACCCTTTTCTCCTCTGCCAGCTTTATAATGGGAGTCCAGACCTTCTCATAAAGCTCCAGATTATCCTCAACGGTTTTGAACCGATCCCGGCCAATGAAGGTATTGACCAAACCGATTCCCGTCTCGGCTGCCACATCAATCAGGCGGCAGATATGCTTTACCGCCAGGGCACGCTCCGCCTCATCGGGGGATAAGGGATTCGGATAGTAGGCCAGGGCGCAGACCTGGACTCCTTTTTCTCGGGCATAGTTGAGCTCGGACTCGATCTGTTCCATTCTCAACGCATCCACATCAAGGTGGGTCACGCCGGCATATCTGCGCGTGGCCCCCTGTTTTGGCCAGCAGGCGGTTTCCATCGTCTCAAATCCGATCTCTGCACACAGATCCACCGCCTGCCGGAAATTTTTTTCTGCCAAAATTGCAGACAACAGTCCAAGTTTCATAAGCAAATCTCCGATTTCTTAATATGTGGGTCCGGAAATATGTTTTCCGGGCCCACTTTGACTATGCTTCTAAAATAGACGCTTACAGAATCTCACACATTTCTTCCAGATTATCCGTGGTGATGTCCAGCCAGGCATTGCCGTAGATGTTGGTTCCGTCAACGGTAATGCTGTGGTAGCCGTCAAAGCCCAAGTCATCGCCGGTCTGAATGGTCTGTCCCTCGATCAGCCGCTTGCCAACCTCATAGGCAGCATACTGGGCAGCACCGGGGTACCACATGGCACCGTAGACGATCGTGCCGGACTCATAGTAGGTCTTCTGTCCGGAAGCGGTACCGACGGCCAGAACCTTCACGGAATCCTGCATTCCCAGTTCTTCAATGGCGCGGCAAACACCGGCGACACAGGAGCTGGAGCCGATATAGAAGACCTGTACATCAGGATTTGCCTGCAGGAACTGCTTTGCCATGGTGTAGGAGGTATCGGAGTTCGCGCCGCCCTCCAGAGGAACAACGTTTTCACCGTCCATGTCGTTCATGCAGACCATGTCCGGATAGCTCTCATTGGCGTGTGCGAAGAAAGCCTTGGCCCATGCCATGTGTGCAGGAGTGGTCAAAGTACCAACAACCAGAGCATACTTTGCGTCATTGCCGATGAGCTCGGCACACTTGTCGGCAAAGTTGGTGCCGAAAGCTTCGTTGCTGAATGCATCGACGTTGAAGTCAATGTTGGTCAGGCCGGTGCCCTCGTGAGTCACGACCTTCGTACCCTGGTTCCGCGCCTGCTTCAGCAGAGCATCGCAGGCATCCGCAGCGATAGGAACGACAGTCAGGATGTCAGGCTGCAAGGCAATGGCGTCTTCCAGACACTGCAGCTGGGCAGCAGAGTCCATGGAGGTCGGTCCAATGTAGTGATGCTCGGCGCCGTTTTCTTCCGCCCACTTGGTTCCTTCCCAGTCCATGGAATCGAACCAGTTGCTGCCGATGGCCTTAACGACGGTTGCTACGACCAGCTTCTTCTGAGGCGCTTCCGCGGCCTGCTGGTCTTCCTGGGCAGTCGTGGCAGCAGCCGCTGCCTGGGTGGTCTGGGTCGTTCCGCTGCCGGATCCACATGCGGTCAGGCCGAGGATCATGCAAAGAACAAGAACCATTGCGATGAGTTTTTTCATTTGTGTTTCCTCCTGATTTTTATTTTATAAACAGCTTCCCGCTGTCTATTTCAAAATTGTGATGTTTGCGCATTTTCAAGATGCGCGGGATTTTTTTGTGCAGCCCCTGAAAAGCATTTTGAAACGGGCTTTCATCTGCGGCGTTGCGAAAACCAGCAGTGCAATCAGCATCAAGCCCCAAAGGGTATTTCTTGTAAAGTTGCTTGCGCCTGCCAGTGTTAGGCCGCTGGAAATAATCTGGATGCAGAACAGGGAAATAAAAATGTTCAAAACCTTGCCGCCGCCGGCGACCACCCATGCACCGCCCATCAGCACCACCAGCATACCGGTGCTGGTCAGAGAGCTGCCGTAGTCCGGGCGCAGGGCGCACATTCTGGAATAACTGGCAATGCCGCCGATGGAGGAGAAAAGTCCGGAGAGCATATAGCTCTTCATAAGCGTTTTGAAATTGGAGTTTCCGCTGTAGCGGTTGGCAACCGCGTTGGCGCCCAGCAGACGGCACTGTGCGCCGAATGCCGTTTTTTCAAAGACGAACTCCGCTATGGCATAGCAGACCACCGTCAGAATCAGCAGGTAAGGGATCATACCGAACAGGCTCTCCGCACCCAGGGCGGAAATCGCATCCGGTGCGCCAACGATCGCGTTTCCCTTGGTAATGACCAGAGCCATGCCCTGGAAAAGCATACTGGTCGCGCTGGTAACAAGCACCGCCGTCAATCCAAGTCCGGCCACAAAATACCCGTTAATGACGCCGCTGAGGGTTCCGATAATCAGGGAAACCACCACGCCAACGATCAGGCGCATGGTAGGATCCTGAATAACGTTTCCCAGCACCATTCCCTGCATGACGCTGCCGCCGCATATCGCAGAGAAGTTGGCAACCGCCACGATAGACATATTCAGGCCGCCGGATACCACAATTACGAAGGTAGCCAGTGCGTAAATACCGATCTCTGCCAGCTGACGGCTCATGGACTGGAAATTGGCCATGGTATAGAACTTGTCCGGCTTAAAGGCTCCGACCACCACTGCCAGCAAAATCAGAACCGCCAGCAAGACAAAGGTCTTTTCATTCTGTTTCCACTTGCTTGTCTTCATTGTTCTGACCTCCTCTCAGCTCTTGTTCATACGGATCTCACTCAGAGAGGAGACCAGCACACCCAGCAGAATGATTGCGCCGACTGCAAAGGTTACATAGTAAACCGGAACGCCCAGCAGAATCAGATTGCTCTTGATCACCGTAATGATGGCAACACCTGCCAGAACGCCTCCTACGGAGCCTTTTCCTTCCTTCATGTTGCAGCCGCCAAAAATAGACGCTGCAATGACATCGCTTCCCTTGTCCACAATCAGTCCCGGCTCAAAGGTTCCCGCATTGCTGTAAAAATAGATTCCGGCAATGGCTACACAGGCTCCGAAAATTGCGTAGGCCAGCAGCGTGATCTTTCTGGAGCTGTAGCCCACCCGTTCCACGGCGACCTTATCGCCGCCCAGGGCATAGATTCCGCGGCCGATCTGGGTCTTGTTCAACAGAATCCAAAGCAGTATCGACGTTATGGCCAGTACGATAATTCCGATATTCATATTGGCCATGGTTCCCGAAGCCGTCTCAATGGACAAAATCGAGGTGGTACGCACCGCCAGCAACCGCTGGGGCATGGCGTCCGTTTTGATGTACGAGGATTTCAGGAATATGAAGAAAAAGCTTCCGAACACCAGGTTCGTACCGATAGAAACCACAAATCCCGACAGATCAAACTTATGTGCCAGATAGCCGTTGATCATGGCGATCAGGGCGCCGAACGTTCCCGCAATCAGGAACATGGTAATGAAGTCGCCCTCATACCCCAATATTCTGTACAGCTTCAAGGTGATGAAGCTTGCCAGCATACTGATGCTCATGGAAGAGAGGTCAAAATTTCCGGTAATCATAATGACCATCATGCCCAGCGCCGCGATTCCGTTAAAAATAGAATCGTTGAGCATACTGAACAGGTTGGTTGCCGACAAAACCGCGGGTTCAATCGCCGCAAAGATTCCCAGGATCAGGAAAAACAGCAGCACCCGAATCATGACCTCATTAACTCTGAATTTTCTTTTCATATCCGGGCCTCCTTACGCCTTGGTAAGCATAGACTGGAGTGATTCCTCCGTCAAATCACCGGACTGGTATTCCCCGGTAAAGCGCCCCTTGTTCATAACCAGAATCCGGTTGCAGACCGAGAGGATCTCCGGCAGGTCATCCGAAATAACGATCATGCCGATTCCCTGATTTGCCAGATTCTTAATGGTTTCGTGGATGTTCTGCTTTGACCCCACGTCCACGCCCACCGTCGGACAGTTGAGCAGAAGCACCTTCGGCTCGATTGCCAGCCACTTTGCCAGCACAACGCGCTGCTGGTTGCCGCCGGAAAGGCTGCTTACGGGATTTTGCAGGCTGCCAAGCTTGATGTTCAGATCCTGAACCCTCTGCACCACTTCCGTGTGCATTCCGTCCTTGTCAATGACGCCAAGCATATTTCTGCTGAATTTTCGGAGAATGCCTGCCGAAATATTCCGTTCAATTTCAACATTCAGGAACAGTCCCTGGGTCAATCTGTCCTCCGGGAGATAGCCGATTCCGGCATTCACCGCGCTGTCGCTGCCTGTCAGCGAAACCTTCTTCTCAAACAGGCTCACGTTGCCGCCGTCCAGCTTTCTAAGGCCAAAGATTGCCTCCGCAAGCTCCGTTCGTCCGCTGCCGAGAAGCCCCGTGATTCCCAGCACCTCTCCCTGGTGAAGCGCGAAGGAAATACCCTCAAAACGTCCCTCCAGCCGCAGGTTTTCCGCCCGAAACATCACATCTCCGATGTGCTTCGGGACAAAGGGTGTGAACGTCACCTGACGGCCTGTCATATAGCAGGAAATCTTTTCCCGGTCAAACGCTTCCTTCGGCCCGTCAATCACATTTTTCCCGTCTCGCAGAATGCACAGGCTCTCGGCAACCTTCAGCACCTCATCCAACTTGTGGCTGACGAAAATCAATGCAATTCCCTTGGCTTTCAGCCCGGCGATGATATCGTACAGCGCGTGAACCTCCTTGGATGTCAGCGCCGTGGTGGGCTCGTCCATAATAATCAGCTCTGCATCCAACAGCAGTGCCCGGCAGATCGCCACGACCTGTTTCTCACCGACCGAGAGCTTGCGAACCTCCATGTCCAGATCCAGGTTAATGCCGATCTCTTCAATCACCTTTTTGGCAAGCTCTCTGTTCCGCTTCTTATTTACGAAACGGTTCTTGTGGAACAGGTTGTAGCCCATCGTTATATTCTCGGCCACGGAAAGATTGGGAAACAGGGAAAAATCCTGATAGATAACCTGAATTCCCGCAGCAATCGACTGCATCGGCGTCAGAGATGTGTACTTCTTTCCCTTGATAATAATCTCACCGCTGTCCGGCGTGTAGACGCCGGATATGATCTTGATCAGCGTGGATTTGCCACATCCGTTCTCTCCTGCCAGACATTTAATTTCGCCGGGACGCAGCCGCAGCTCTACATTGTCCAGCGCCTGAACAGCCTGGAATGCTTTGCTGACACCGTGTATCTCCAAATAGTACTCGCTCATTCCCGCTCCTCCTGTTCTACTCGGCCTAATTTTGGGGGTTGGCTGTCTGCATGACATCATCATATGCTATTTCTTGAAATTTTTCAATGATTATTTCTGAAAATATTAATATTTGTAAAAATTACTCATAGAAAAATGCATTTCGATACGAAAATATTGAAAATTATAGTCAAGATTCACATATATTGAAAAAATTTTCAGTTTTTCCTTTACAGGGTGAACATTCTTCTGTATAATATCCCTGAGGTGAGAATCATGGAGAAACACAAGATTCGCATTCAGGATATCGCGCAGCAGGCCGGGGTGTCCAACGCCACTGTATCCAGAGTGCTCAATAACCAGGGCCTCGTAAACGGAGAAACCTACCGCAAGGTGCTGGATGTAATGAATGCGCTGGGATATCCCCATACCCTGAGCGTTAATCACAGTACAGGAAAAGACAGCAGTCCGGATCTGATCATTTTGAGTCTTCCGGCAATCAGCAACCCGTTTTATTACGAAATAGCCGTTGGCGCTCAGGACGCCGCGCAGCGTTTCGGCTATCGGGTTCTTATCAGCAACAGTCCTCTCGATGCCAACGGTCTGGAGCAGTTGACCTCTCTGGCAAAATCCGGCACGGTTGCAGGAGTGATTTCCCTGAACAGCATGACCGGCAGCGAGTTGGAACGGTTGTGCGCAGTGACCCGGGTTGTGCAGTGCTGCGAATACTGCGAGGGCTATGACGTCCCCTATGTCTCCATCAACGATTACCAGTCAACCCGAACCGCTTTGACCCATCTTCTCTCCCACGGGCGAAAGGACATCGCCCTGATCAACGGCCCTCTGGGCTATAAATACGCCCGCCAGCGTCAAAAAAGCTATCTGGACTTTATGCTGGAAAACCACCTTCCCATTCGCGAAAACCGCATTATTCAGCTCTCCTCCGTTGATTTCTCCATTGCTGTCGCCTCTCTTACGCAGCTTCTTTCCAGCCCGAATCCGCCGGATGCAATTTTCGCTGTCTCCGATGTGTTTGCCGTTGCCGCAGTAAAGGTGGCGAAAAAATGCGGGCTTCGTATTCCGCAGGATCTGATGATTGTCGGGTTCGACAACATCGACATTTCCTATATGTTTGAGCCAACCATCACCACCGTGAACCAGCCCAAGCAGCAGCTCGGCTATATGGCCTGTGAGCTGCTGGTAGAGCAAATTTCGGCTTCCAATGCTCCGTTAAAGCAAATTCTTCTGGATACGGAGCTGATTGTCCGCGAAAGCACAACGGAATAGCCGCAGGTCACGGGATAAGGTACAATAACTTGCGCAAATTGAAAAAGGCAAAAAAGTAGACACGGCTTGCCGGTCTCCGGTAGAATGAAGTTGCAACACACATTCTGAAAGGAGACGACAAACCATGTCCAATAACATTGTACAATTCAACGAGGAAATAATCAAGGGGCAAATCAAGGAATTGGTCCGCGGCAGCGTGGAGGAAACCCTCATCGAGATGTACCTGGCAGGCGTTTCCGTGCGCCGTGTGGAGGACATCACCGAGGCTCTGTGGGGCAGCAAGGTGTCCGCCTCCACCATCAGTGAGCTGAACAAGAAAGCCTATGTCAATATCGAGGCCTGGCGCAGCCGTCCCCTGCAAGGCGGAAAGTATCCCTATGTGTACGTTGACGGAATCTATCTCAAGCGAAATTGGGGCGGTGAGTACGAAAATGTGGCCGTTTTATACTAAAATCTAGTAAAACACTTTACCCGACTTACCAGATATGCTATACTGTATCTGGGTGATGAATAATGGCATCGAACTATAA
>ERZ772884.2296-NODE-2296-length-11243-cov-8.997944_pt1 | contig 11243 bp, 7 predicted proteins | sample MGYA00580574_ERZ772884 | MGnify/ENA primary metagenome ERZ772884 (study PRJEB29015, sample SAMEA2737690) | human gut metagenome | biome: human gut; feature: human-associated habitat; material: faeces | place: China | collected 2012 ... | reverse complement strand
CCATGAGCCGCTGTCTTTGAAATCTTTGATTGAGGTAATTTGTGCTCTAATGTTTCACTAATTGGTTTTGTGATATCTCCAGCACCTGTAATACGCATAGCTTGATATACATAGCTACGTCCTGATAATGGATCACGAATAGCTCCACCAATACATGTACTTGCTCCACCAAATGGTTCAATTTCTGTAGGGTGGTTATGTGTTTCATTTTTAAACATCAACAGCCATTGTTCGTCTTTTCCATCTACATCCACTGTAATCTCTACACTACACGCATTGATTTCATCGGTAATCTCCATATCATCAAGCTTACCTTGTTTACGAAGATATTTGCCGGCAATAGTAGCCATGTCCATCAATGTTTTTTCTTTACGATTTCCATGAACTTCTTGACGTAATTTTAAATATTTATCATAAGAAGCCTGTAATTCATCAGACAATGTATCCAAATGGAAATGTACATCATCTAATACAGTTTCAAAAGTAGTATGACGGCAGTGATCTGACCAATATGTGTCTAGCACACGAAGTTCAGTCATTGTGCAATCTCTTTTCTCTTCCTTTTCAAAATAACGTTGAACATGCTCAATGTCCGCTTGAGACATGGCCAACCCTAAAGTCTGACGTAAAGAATCTAATTCTTCTTTCGTCTTTGTTGTAAATCCTTCTAAAACAGGAACATCTTTTACTTCAACGTCCTGATCATCCACTAATACAGAAAGGTCTTTAACACGTGCTTCAACAGGGTTAACAATATAATGTGTGATTTTATTAAGTGTTTCTTCATCTACTGGGTTTGCGAACACTAATAAAGTACCTGAATGAATACGTACTGTTTGTTTGTTGTTCAAAAGCATCAAACATTGCATTGCACTGTCTGCTCTTTGATCATATTGACCTGGCAAAAATTCATATGCCAAATATGATTTACCTGTTAAATCTACAGAATCATATACATCATCTGTAACAACTTCGCTACAAACATTTTTCTTTAATAATTCAATATCATTTTCGTCGGCATCAAAAATATCATATAAATTGTATTTTGTAAGACCAAAATCTTCTTTTAAAGATAAAGATTGTCTTAATTCAGCCGCTAACGATTCACTTTCAACTTGAAACTGTTCTTTTTTATGAACAAAAATACGAGTATCCATTTCCTTCTCCTTATTCAACAATTGACTGTTCTAATACTTTTTGTGCTTGTTCTTTTTTAAACTCAACAATTTTATCCTGCAATGACTTATCATTTAGTCCAATCATCTGGCAAGCTAAAATAGCTGCATTTCTTGCCCCTGATTTTCCAATTGCGACAGTCGCAACAGGAACACCTTGAGGCATTTGTACTGTCGATAATAATGAATCCAATCCACCTAAAGCAGATGTCTGAATAGGGATTCCAATAACTGGCAACGGTGTAGAGCTAGCTAAAACTCCAGCTAAATGTGCTGCTCCTCCAGCTGCCGCAATAATAACCTGAATTCCACGTTCGCACGCTGTCTTTGACAATTCCAAAACAGCTTCTGGAGTACGGTGAGCACTTAATACACGAACTTCATATCCGACTTGAAAATCGTCTAATTGTTTCATGCAGCCTTCCATACTAGGTAAGTCTGAACGAGAACCCATCACAATTAAAACACGCTTTGTTTCCATAAATGACCTTCCTTTCAAAACAAAAAAAGCGCACCTATAGTAGGCACGCTTAAAAAAGCAATTCTTCTCTATCAATTGTGGTAAATCTTCTTAAGACCATAAGTAAGACCTCCAAAATCAGAAAAACACTTCTGCAAGATTATAATACCTAAAATCAACTCAAATGACAACCTATATTTCATGAAAGTTATGCTCTAGGCATAAAATTTCTCCCCATACAAGAAAATCCTGCACCAACATGAGTTAGTACAGGACTTTACTTTGCCCTAATATCCATTAGGATACATCATACGTTATTTATTTACAATATGAGCTGTTGCAATAGATTGAGCCCAATTATAAATAGATGTTGTATGCATTCCTTTGATATTCTTATTTCTTAAACAATATGTTTTAGTTGAATCTACAGGCAAATAACCACATAGTTCACTTTGGCGAACTAAAGCATTATGATAATTCTCTTTAGACACTTCATTATCGGAAGTATACATACCGGCATCTAGATAAGCATCTAGTTGTTCATCACTCAAACGACCAAAGTTATTTGTGGCTCCCGTTCTTAAAATAAAGTTAATGCCTGTATCGTCTGGTGAGCCATAAGAGAAACCTAGATATGTTGCATCCCAACTATCTGTTTGAGCATCATCCTGCACAGTATTGATGACTGTATTAAATTCAACTGTATTGGCTTTAAAATCAATACCAATCGCATTTAAACACTTCTGTAAAACTGGAATCAAAGAATCCAAAGAATCCTTATCTTTATTTGCCAAGAACCGAATGGTTAATTTTTCACCATCTTTATAACGATATCCATCCTCTGCCAATGTATATCCTGCATCCTCTAAGATTTGGTTTGCCTTTTCAACATCATAATCATAATAAGTGACACCATCCACTTTTTCTTCATTACGAATCATTTTTCCATTATTTAAAGAAACAGGATTTCCAAAAGTACCAGGCTTATAAGCCATACCATCAATTTGATAGTAATTATCAATATATTCTTGGGCATTAAATCCATATCCGATGGCTTTTCTTATGGCAACATCACTGCAAGCTCCTGCATAAGAATTAAAGATAATAAAGCTTTCTCGATCACTTGGATAAGAATCAACAGATAAACTTTTATTTTTTTGTACAGATTTTATTTTATTCGCCTCAATCACATCTGGAATATAATCCACTGTTCCATTTTCCAATTCTTTCACTTCTGTTGAAGTATCTGTCTTTTTGATCATGATTTTAGAAATTTGATACTGTCCTTTTTTCGCCTTAAACTTTGAATTTGAAACTAAACTAGCTCCACTTGTCTTCTCAAATTTTTTCAATACATAAGCACCCGTTCCAATTGGCTTACTATTCTTCTTTTCAATACTTTCTGTTTTTCCTTTTTTATAATTTAAATATTCTGAACTACAAATCTTCTGTGTTCCAAGTGTAGAAACCGCATCAATTCTAGGTTTATCCAAATGGAAAACAACTGTATAGTTATCAGGCGTTTCAATTCCACTAAAGCTAGATGCATCTGCATCGTGATATTCGCTATAACCATCTAAAAAATCAACATTGTTCGCAAAACGACCTGTATAACTTGGATCTGCCATAACGGTAAATGTTGTCTGCACATCTTTTGAAGTAAACTTGGATCCATCACTAAACTGGATGCCTTTCTTTAATTTAAATGTCATTGTCTTTCCATCTTCACTAATTTTTGGTAAGGACTTAGCCAAATCTGCAACTAATTCTCCTTTTTTGTTGTATTTCAACAATCCTTGATACACCAAATCCACCACATAAGAATCATTTGTCGTTTGATAATACATAGGTGAAAATGTGCCATTCATTTCAGAACTCAATCCAACTGTCAACACTTGATCATTACCTGCAGCTTTTGTACTGCACCCACACATTAATAAAGCTAATCCACATACTAATAATTTTTTGTACATTCTCTTTTACCTCCTAATTATTTATTCTTTGTACCACCACCAGTCAGCTAACACTTTTCATCACTCTCCTTATAAATAAAAAATCCTGCATCAAATTAAAAATTTGACACAGGACAGAATATCAAAATAATCTGCGGTACCACCTGAATTGGTATAGTTATACCCACCTCTAGAATGCCATCACATTCGATCCATTTAACGCACGGAACACGTCGCAGCTACTCAGAAATTCTTTTCACCTTGCCCTTGAAAGTCCATTTACTAAGTCGTAATAATCTAGCTTCCACCCTGACTAGAATCTCTTTGTATCCGGTTCTTAGTTTGATCTCTTTCGCATCGGTTGCCTATAGAATACACCTAATGAAATCTGTTTTCAACCATTTTTTCAAATTATTTACATTTTCTTACATTAAAGATTGTTCTGTTCTACCAATAATATCATCTTGCGTCTTTTTAGAAAGCACATTAAAGAAAGCACTATATCCGGCTACACGAACAATTAAATCCTTATGGTTTTCAGGATGCTTTTGTGCATCAATCAAAGTTTCTTTAGAAACAATGTTATATTGCACGTGATATCCATGTAAGCGATTAAAGAAAGTTTTAATCAACAATTCTAATTTTTGTCGATTTTCTTCAGTCGACAACATTTGAGGTGTCATTTTTTGATTTAGCAGAACTCCACCCGTAATTTTATTTGTACGAAGCTTAGACACACTTTTAAACACAGCTGTAGGTCCATTTTTATCGCTGTTATGCGCTGGACTGCAACCTTCTGCCAAAGGTTCGAATGCATTTCGTCCATCCGGCGTAGCCATCGTTGACATACCTTGTCCAACATTCGCACTAATTGAAGAAGTTCCTGCATAACGAATTCCGCCAATTGGTCCTCTATTATAGCGTGTATTCGGATATTTTTCGATTTCTTCAATATAAGAATCATAAGCCTCCACAATTAACTGATCGACATAATCATCATCATTTCCATATTTTGGTGCTTCACGAATCAACATTTCCTGAATTTTTTTGTTTTTAGGTGATGAAAAATCATCTAAGATCGCATCCCAAAGCTCTTGTCTTGTGATTTTCTTTTCTTCATACACTAACTTCTTTATAGCTGCCAAACAATCTGCCATGTTCGCAATTCCTACTTGAAGTCCTGAAATAAAATCATAGACCGCTCCACCTTCTTTGATGGTTTTGCCTCTGGCAATACAATCATCTGTCAAAGCCGAACAAAGAATGTCTGGCACATCTCTTTCAGAGGCCTTATCAATTACATTTTCTACAATAACACTATATCGAGTAATTTCCCTTATTGTTTTATCCCATGCTTTTAAAAGTTCTTCATAACTTTCCATTTCCGTAAAATAGCCATATCCTTTTGTAAAACGTTTATTACTTGTAAGATCCACACCATTATTCATCGTACACAAAAGCATTCTTGGAAAATTGATATAAGACATTCCTGTGCAACGGTAACCCCATTTACCTGGAACTGCTGTTTCTACACAGCCTATGGCACTGTAATTATAGGCATCCTCCTCTTTAACTTGCCAATCCATAAAGGAAGGAATTATAATTTCGTCATTGTTTAATGCTGGCATTCCAAAGCCTAAACGCATAACCTCTACACATTCATCCAAAAAATGTTTATTGATATTCTTGTGATAGCGAACAGTTAAATTTGGTTGTGTCAATCTTGTCTGTGCAACAGATTTCAAAACTAAAAAACTCAAATCATTGACTGCATCCTTTTTATCTGTTGTTTGGCCTGCAATCGTTACATTTTGATACATAGGAGATCCTGCCGAACTTAGCGTATGTGCTTGAGAACGAACTTTATTGATTGTAAGTGTCTTTATCCACAAGCATGTCAACAATTCCAAGGCTTCAGATTCTTTAATAGTGCCATTTTTAATATCTCGATCATAATATGGATACATATATTGATCGAATCTGCCATAACTCAAAGAATGTCCATTGGATTCAATTTGTAAAATCAATTGAATAAACCATACGGATTGTACCGCTTCTTTAAATGTTTCTGCTGGTTCATATGGAACTTTTGAACAAATTCTACTGATCTCCAATAATTCATTTTTTCTTTCTTGATTCAATTCTTTTTCTGCCAAATCTTTCGCAAGAACGCTGTAACGATTCGCAAAATTACGCACCGCCTTCAGTACTATAAGAACTGCATTATAAAAACAATACTTGTCAACATTATCTGGATTTGTTAAATCAAGAGCAGCTTTATATTCTTTTACACGTTTTTCGTATCCTCTTAATCCATCCTTCAAAATACGCTCATAGTTCACCGCCAAATGCGCATCTCCTGCATTTAGCTTGCCTTCCATTCCAAATACACCTGTTTCCATAAAGACACGAACTTCTTCAGGAAGAAGAGCTTCTCCTCTTGCACGCAAATTGTTATTCTGCCAGAATGGCGCAATTTCTCTAAGTTGTTCCTTGGTCTTTTCAGTGATATAGAATATGTCCCCATCCCTTTTCTCAAACTGATCCAATTCATTCATAACAAATTCCATAGTATACTCAGGAAAAATAGGAGCATTACGATTCTTGGTTGCCTGATTTCCTGCTAAAAGAGATTTGTCTTCAATATATATACTCATATTATCAAGAACTTTTTCTAGCATTTTAGCTCGAACCATCACTCGTGGTTGATTTAAATTTTCTTTGTAAGCAAGAGTTGCTAGAATTGCACGTTGTGCATCAATATAAGGTTTTTCATCTAAAACTTCTTCTCGAAATTCTTTCATTCGTTTAGTCAATGTTCCAAAATGTTCTGCATTTTCCATATATACCCTCCTGTTTATTTCATTCGTAACTAATATCTGTTTTTAAAGTATCACTCAACTCATATTGTGTCAATATATTTCATTCATAATTTATTAAACTTTCATTCGTAACCATAACATGTTATAATACATTTAAGGAGATCAACACAATGAAAAAAGCAAATCGAAATACAACAGGAATTATTTTTAACATTCAAAAATTCAGTGTAAATGACGGTCCAGGTATTCGTACTACCGTTTTTCTAAAGGGATGTCCTCTTCGTTGCAAGTGGTGTGCAAATCCTGAAAGTCAGCTTGTGCAAACACAAATTCTTTGGGATCAAAAAAAATGTATAAATTGTCATCATTGCATTGAAACCTGTCCAAAAAACGCTATGAAAACAATTGATAAATCCATCAAAATCAACCATAGTCTATGTAGTGGATGTAAAAAATGTGTATATGAATGTCCAAAAAACGCATTAAGTGCACAAGGCGAACAAAAATCTGTGGAAGAAGTGCTTAAAATTGTTTTACAAGATCAAGCCTTCTATGAAGAAAGTGGTGGTGGTCTAACACTTTCTGGAGGTGAGCTTTTACTTCAACCTGAGTTTTCAAGAGAACTACTCTTAGCCGCTAAAGAAGAAGGAATTCATACATGTTGTGAAACAACCGGTTTTGCGACAGAGGAAACATTTGATCACGTCATGGAATACGTAGATTACATTCTTTTTGATATGAAACACTGGAACACAGATAAACATATAGAAGGTACAGGTGTTTCTAATAAATTACCATTACTGAACATGAAACATGCCATCGCCAATGGCAAAACAGTTCTTCCTCGAATCCCTGTTATACCTGGTTTTAATGATTCTTTGGATGACGCAAAAGAATTTTCAAAAACACTTCACAACATTGGTATAAACAAGTGTCAACTTCTACCGTTCCATCAATTTGGAGAAAATAAATATCATCTTTTAAATATAAAATACGATTATGAAAATGTTCCTTCATATCATCCAGAAGATTTAAAAGAATATTTAAATATGTTTAAAGAAAATAACATTAACGCTTTTTTCTAAATTTCACTTTCATTTGAAATCAAAAACACTTATTATATAAACAAAATGATAGGAATCAACGTAAATGAAAAATAGAACAAATAAAATATTAGAATTATTGACATCTGAAAAGAGAATCGAGGTTTCTCAACTTGCTGAATACCTAAGTGTTTCCCAAGTAACTATCCGCAAAGATTTGGATGCATTAGAAGCTAAAGGAATCATCAAACGTGAGCATGGGCATGCTGTGTTATGTAGCACAGATGATATCAATGGTAGAATCGCGTATCATTATGAAGAAAAGAAAAAAATAGCTTTAAAAGCTACTGAACTTGTTAATGAAGGCGATACAATTATGATTGAAAGTGGTAGTTGTTGTGCACTTTTAGCGGATACGTTAACTCAACTTCATAAAGACTTAACCATTATCACAAACAGTGCTTTTATCGCAGAATATATTCGTGGAAAATCAAATTTTCAAATTATTCTTTTAGGTGGAATTTATCAACAAGATTCACAAGTTATGGTAGGTCCTATGGTTCAAGAATGTGTATCCAACTTTTTTGTCGATTATTTTTTCATCGGCACAGATGGATATGATTCTAGAATTGGCTTTTCAAATCGTGATCAAATGCGAGCACAAGCCGTACGTGATATGTCGCATCAAGCCGAACAAATAATCGTGCTAACAGAAAGTGATAAATTTTCCAAGCGTGGTGTTGTACCATTAAATTTAAAAGATAAAATAAAAACTGTTATAACTGATCATTCTATTGATTCTTCTTATGTTCAAGAACTAAACAATCAAAATATTCAAGTCATAACAATTTAAAAAGGAGCCATAACAAATAAGTAACTTTTATTACTTATGGAGTTTAGCTCCTTTCTTTTCATCTTATTATTTTTCTGAAATTCTAGTTTTCGAGTGTGATATCTTCTTAAATTATGACCAACACATACGAGCAGTATCTCCAGTTTTACATCAGATACTTCGTTGTGTCATACACGCCTCGTCTTTCAATTCACATGTCTATCAATGTGAATTGATTCTTGGCTATCTTTTTTTAGCTTGTTTTCGCATCCCACTATATTTCATATCCTGCAACACCAGAATATATGGTATATCTAAGCATCTTCCAGTTTTTGAGACATCTCATAAGATAAACACAAAGAAAATTGGAATGATAGCTGGTATGCATTACAATCAACTAGCTATTTTTGCACAAATAAAAGAAAGACCGATATTCAGATTTTTTAAGTCTTGAATTCGGTCCTTTTTTTAAACTAAAACGTTTTTATCTGTTATAGCCCCTTTTACCATTAATCATCAATATAAGCTGTAGCCATTGATTGTGACCAAATAAATGTAGAAGAAGTCTTCAAACCTTTTACTTTCTTATTACGTAAACAATATGTTTGTACACCATCTGTTGGTAAGTATGCACATAGTTCTGCTTGACGAACATAAGCCTTTAAGTAAGCAGCTGCTGAAGCATCTTTATCAGCTGTATAAGCGCCTGCAGCTAAGTATGAATCTAATTCATCATCTTTTAAACGAGCAAAGTTATTTACGCCTTGTGATTGAATAAAGTAATCAACGCTTGTATCTTCAGGGCTTGTAAAAGAGTTTCCTAAATAAGATACATCCCAATCACCAACAGCTGAATCATCACCTACAGTTGAAATAACTGTATTAAATTCCATTGTATTTGCCTTGAAGTCGACACCAAGTTCTCCCCACTCTTTTTGTAACATAGGAATCATTGTATCCATCGCATCTTTTTCTTTTACAGCCAAGAACTTAATGCTTAATTTTTGACCATCTTTTTCACGAATACCATCACTACCAACAGTCCATCCCGCATCGTCTAAGATTTGTTTTGCCTTTTCTACATCATAATCATAATAAGTAGCCCCATCAACTTTTTCTTCACCACGAACATATACACCATTTTCGCCAGATACTGGGTTACCAAACAAGCCTGGTACATATGCCAATTTAGCATCTTTATCATCTAATTTATAATAGCTTGCGATATAGGCTTCACGATCAAATCCATAAGCCAAAGCTTGACGTACTGCTTGATCTTGACATGCACCTGCAGCTGTATTCATAAACAAGAAGTCTTCACGATCGCTTGGATAAGAATCCATAGTCAAACCTTTATCTTTGTCTTTGGCTACTGTGTTGATTTTATTCGCATCTACTACATCTGGAATATAATCGACAGTTCCATTTTCCAATTCTTTGATTTCAGTCGAAGTCTCTGTTTTCTTGATCATAATCTTAGAAATTTGGTATTCTCCATCCTTAGCTTCAAAATTTTCATTTCGATCCAATGAAGCTCCCTCTGTTTTAGAGAATGATTTTAATTTATAAGGACCTGTTCCAATAGGATTACTATTGTTCTTTTCAATATTCGAAGTTTTTCCCTTCTTATACTTCAATGTTTTTGTACTACAAATTTTTTGTGTTCCCAAAGTCGATTCTGCATCGATTTTTGGTTTTGACATATGGAATACAACGGTATAATCGTCCGGTGTTTCAATACCTGAGACATCTTTGGCATCTCCATCATGATATTCGCTATATCCATTTAAGAAATCAACATTACTTGAAAAACGTCCTGTATAGCTTGGATCAGCCATAACGCTAAACGTTGCCTTTACATCTTTTGAAGTAAATTTAGATCCATCACTGAATTTAACACCTTTCTTCAATTTAAATGTCATCGTTGTACCATCATCACTAATAGTAGGTAAATCCTCTGCTAATTCTGGAACTAAATTGGCATCCTTGTCATATGCCAATAATCCTTGATATACCAAGTTAACTACATTGTGATCGTTAACGGTCTGATAATACATGGGAGAAAAATCCCCATTCATTTCTGTAAACAATCCAACAGTTAATGTTTGTTCTTTACCAGAACCCGATCCGCCTGCAGAACATCCTGCAAGCATGAATGCCATACCTAGGGCACATACTTTTCTCTTATTCATAACTCTTCCTCTTCTCTTTCATGTAAATCATTATAACGCTTTCTGAAACATATTCAATTATATTTTACATTTAATTTCTGTAACAACATAATTTACTTTATATAAAAGAAAAAAGCCTATCTTTTATGATAAGCTTCATATAATTCATTCTTTTTGCAAGCCATTTCTTTGGCAACTAAACCAATAGCTTCTTTTGTACGCATTCCAGATTCAATATATTCATCCACTTTCGTAATGGCTGTATACATATCAAATACAACGTCATCTTGTTTAAATCCATCCATGACAATAACCATTTCACCTTTACAAGTAGCCGCTACCTCTAACACTTCTTCAATGGTTCCACGAATATATTCTTCATGCACTTTTGTGAGTTCTCTAGCTAAACACATTTGACGATTTCCCAATACTTCCAACATATCTTGTAAAGTATCTTCAATACGATGAGGTGCTTCATAGAAAATAGTTGTATAAGGAATTGTTTTGATTTCTTCGAGCTGTTTCTTTCTTTTTGAACTCTTATTGTCTAAAAAGCCATAGAACAAATAATGATAACAACTCAATCCACTCGCAACCAATGCATTCATAGCCGCGTTGGCACCTGAAACTGAAACCACATTAAATCCATGCGAAATGGTTTCTTGAACTAATTTCTGTCCTGGATCCGAAACCAAGGGATAACCTGCATCGGATACTACCGCAACATTTTCGCCATTTTCTAATCGTTCAATGATTTTAGGAATACTGACCTGTTGATTATGTTCATG